>Ga0209017_10000634_pt1 | contig 33415 bp, 33 predicted proteins | sample YNPBryunderm2012_FD_185812 | JGI IMG/M metagenome (GOLD analysis project Ga0209017, IMG submission 185812) | Anoxygenic and chlorotrophic microbial mat microbial communities from Yellowstone National Park, USA - YNP Bryant MS undermat 2012... ...
TGAGCAGAAACGGCGGCTTGGGCATTGCGGCACCTCCGCCAAACCCAGACTCACACCACACCGCGTCGCTGCAAGAGATTAATGGGTCCTGAGCCTAGTCTCGGCGGCTGATGATCACCCTCGATGACGTGCGCGCCGCCGCCGCGCGGATCGCCCCGTTCGTGCGCCGCACGCCGTCGATGGCAGCCGAGCCGGCGCAGCTTCCGCTCGCAGCCGGCGCGCGGGTGAGCCTCAAGCTCGAGTGCCTCCAGGTGTCGGGCAGCTTCAAGGCGCGCGGCGCCTTCAGCCGGCTGACCCTGCTCGGGCCGGACGCGCGGCAGCGGGGGCTCGTCACCGCCTCTGAGGGAAACCACGGCATCGCGGTCGCCTACGCCGCCCACGCCGCCGGGCTTGCGGCGACCGTCGTGGTGCCCACCGGTGTCCACTCAGACAAGGCGGCACGAATCCGTGCCTATGGCGCGACGCTGATCCTCGAGGGGGCGGTGTGGGACGAGGCGAACGCCCGTGCACGAGCGATCGCCGAGGAGACGGGCGCGGCTTACCTGCACCCCTTCGCCGACCCTGCCGTCGCCGCCGGGCAAGGAACGATCGCGCTCGAGGTGCTCGCCGACGACCCGGAGATCGACACCCTGCTCGTCGCGATCGGCGGCGGCGGGCTGATCGCGGGCGTCGCCGCCGCCGCCGCCGCGCTCAGGCCGGACATACGAATCGTCGGTGTCGAACCGACCGGAGCGCCGACCCTCCACGACTCGCTCGCAGCAGGCGAGGTGGTGACGCTCGCCTCGGTCACCACGCGCGTGCCGACGCTCGCCGCACGACGGACCGAACGGACCAATTTCGAGCTGATCCGGAGGCACGTGCGCGACGTCGTGCTCGTCGAGGACGAGGATCTCGCCCACGCCGCCCGCCATCTCTGGGCGGAGTACGGCATCGCCGCCGATCTCTCTGGCGCCGCTTCGGCCGCAGCCCTGCTGGCCGGCGCCTATCGCCCGAAGCCGGGAGAACGTATCTGCGCGATCGTCTGCGGCGCGGGTGCCGATGCCCTCGCGTCCTGACGGGCGGCACGCTTCCTGACATAGTGTCGCGCTTGCGTCGGTCGTGGATCCCGGCCCAAGGTCGGCGCGCCTGTCCTGCCAGGGGGAGAGATGACCTGATGCGCCGCCTGTCCGCCGCGGTTTTCGCCCTCGTGCTCGCGTCCAGCCCCGCGCTCGCCGATGCGCTCGCCGACGCCGTCGCCCGTGGCAGCATACGCCTCGGTGTGCGGTCCGACGCGCCGCCCTTCTCGGCCGCACGGCCGGATGGAACCTTTGTCGGCTACCAGATCGACATCTGCCAGGCGATCGTCGCCGAGATCGGCCGCGAGGCCGGCAGGCCGCTCGCGGTCGAGTCCGTGGTGGTCGATGCCGGCAACCGCTTCCGGATGCTCGCCAAGCGGAAGGTCGATCTCCTGTGCGAGCCGAGCACCGTGACGCTCGAGCGACGCTCTCTCGTCGACTTCTCGCTCCCGACCTTCGTCACCGGCGCGGGCCTGATGGCACGGCTGTCGCCCGGGCCGGTCGCGCTTCCTCCGCTCGGCGGCGGCGGTGTGGGCGTGCCGCAGACCCCGCCGCGTCGGCTCGGCGTGCTCGCCGGCACCACGACCGAAGCCGCGGTGAAGGCGATGGTCGCCTCCGGCGCGCTGAAGGCCCAGGTGATCGACGTGTCGTCGCACGGAGATGGCGTGACCGCGCTGAGCGCCGGGTTGCTCGACGCCTATGCCGCGGATCTCGAGATCCTGATCGACCTCCGCGACCGCACCGCCACGCCTGAGCAGTTCGCGATCGCCGACCGGCTTCTCACCCTCGAGACCTACGCGGTGGCCATGCCGCGCGGGGAGAGCGCGCTTCGCCTCGCAGCGGATCGCGCGATCGCAAGGCTCTATCGCGAGGGGGGGATCCTCGAGATCGCGCAGCGACACTTCCCGGGCCGCGCGCCTGGCGATGCCTTCACCGCGATGGTGCTGCTCAACGCGCTGCCGAGCCGCTGAGGCGACGGCGGGTGAACCAGGTGGCCGCGACCAACCGCACCTTCGACGAGATCACCCCCGGCGAGAGCGCCCGGATCGTGCGCACGCTGACGCCAAACGATCTCGTCGTGTTCGCGCATGCCTCGGGCAACCTCAACCCGCTCCATCTGGAAGGCAGGCAGGGGGAGGGCGACAGCGAGCGCGCGGTCGCACCGAGCATGTGGGTCGCGGCCCTGCTCTCGGCCGTGCTCGGCACTAGACTTCCCGGGCCGGGCACGCTCTACAAGTCGCAGTCGATCGAGTTTCTCGGCCACGCCCATGTCGGCGACACGCTCACCGCCACCGTCAGCGCGCGTGAGAAGCGGCCGCCGAACATCGTCGTGTTCGACGGCATGGTCACGAATCAGCGCGGCGAGGTCCTCGCCACGGCCGTGTGCGAGGTGCTCGCGCCGACCGCGCGGGCGACGCTCGAGAATGTCGCCCTGCCCGAGCTCGTGTTCCGCCAGCATGCGAAATTCGACCGTCTGATCGCCGCCTGCTCTGGGCTGCCGCCGCTGCCGACAGCGGTCGCCCATCCCTGCGACGCGCCGAGCCTCGAAGGTGTCGCGGAGGCGGCACGGGCCGGGCTGATCGTTCCGGTCCTCGTCGGTCCGGAGGCGAAGATCCGTACTGCCGCTGCCGCTTCAGGCATCGACATCTCGGGCTTCGAGCTCGTCGACGCGCCGCACAGCCATGCCGCCGCGGCACGCGCGGTCGCGCTCGTGCACGAGGATCGCGCCCGGGCGGTGATGAAGGGGGCACTGCACTCGGACGAGCTCTTGGCCGAGATCGTCAAGCGCGAGGGCGGACTGCGCGCCAAGCGGCGGATCAGCCACGTCTTCGTGCTCGACGCCCCGGGCCTGCCGCACCTCCTCCTCGTCACCGACGCGGCGATCAACATCGCGCCCGACCTGATGACCAAGGCCGACATCGTGCAGAATGCGATCGACCTCGCGCGCGCGATCGGCATCGCAAGGCCCAAGGTCGCGGTGATGAGCGCGGTCGAGACCGTCAACCCAGCCATCCCCTCGAGCCTCGATGCGGCGATCCTCTCCAAGATGGCCGAGCGCGGCCAGATCACCGGCGGCCTTGTGGACGGCCCGCTCGCGATGGACAACGCGATCGACATCGACGCTGCCCGCACCAAGGGCATCGTCTCGGCGGTGGCCGGCAGGGCGGAGGTGCTCGTTGTGCCGAATCTCGAAGCGGGCAACATGCTCGCGAAGAACCTCACCTTCGTCGCGCATGCCGACAGTGCCGGTCTCGTGGTCGGCGCCGCCGTGCCGGTGATGCTGACGAGCCGCGCCGACGACGCCCGCGCCCGCCTCGCCTCAGCCGCGCTCGCCGTGCTGTTCAACCATTGGAAGGCGACCGGGCAGAGTGCGGTTCCGCCGCTCGATGACGCACCCAGCGCATGAGCCCCGTTGCGCTCGTCGTCAATGCCGGCTCCTCCTCGATCAAGCTCGAGGTGTTTGAGGCGGGGCGCGAGCTCGTTTCGCTGGCAGAGCTTCTGATCGAGGGAATCGGCTCCCGCCCCGTGTTTCGGGCGAACGCCGCATGCGGCACGGTGCTCGTCGACCGCGCGTTGAAGGGCGACAAGCCTGTCGATCATCGCACCGCACTCGCCGAGGCCACCGCTTGGCTCGAGGCGTTCCTCGCGGGCCGGAAGGTGGTCGTGGTCGGGCATCGCGTCGTCCATGGCGGGCCTGGTTATGCCGCTCCCTTGATCGTCGATTCCGCGGTGCGTGCCGCGCTCGAGAAGCTCGTGCCGCTCGCGCCGTTGCACCAGCCGCACAATCTCGCCGGGATCGACGCGATGGCCGCGCTCTATCCCTTCGTGTCGCAGGTCGCCTGCTTCGATACCGCCTTTCACCGTGGCCACCCCTTCGTCGCCGACACCTTCGCGCTGCCGCGGGCCTTCTATGACCAGGGGATCCGGCGCTACGGCTTCCATGGCCTCTCCTACGAATATGTCGCACGGCGGCTTGCCGAGACGTGGCCCTCGCTCGCCGCCGGCCGGGTCGTGGTTGCGCATCTCGGCAACGGCGCCTCGATGTGCGCGCTGAAAAGCGGGCGGTCGATCGACAGCACCATGGGATTCACGGCGGTCGACGGGCTGCCGATGGGAACACGCTGCGGCCAGCTCGACCCGGGCGTGCTGATCCACCTGATGACCGAGCGCGGCATGGACGCGGACGCGCTCACGCGCCTGATCTACACCGAGAGCGGGCTCAAGGGCCTCTCTGGCCTCTCGAACGACATGCGCGCGCTCGAGGCCTCCGGCTCGGAGGCGGCGGCTCAGGCGATCGACTACTTCGTCTACCGCATCCGCAAGGAGCTCGGCGCGCTTGCCGCCGCGCTCGGAGGGCTCGACGGGCTCGTCTTCACCGCAGGCATCGGCGAGAACTCGGCCCGGGTCCGCGCCGCGGTGTGCGAGGGAATGGAGTGGCTCGGAATTGTTCTTGATCCGGTACGAAATGCCGCTGGGGAGACGGTTCTCTCCGCTCCCCGCTCGCGGGTGACCGTGCTGCGGATCCCGACCGACGAGGAGAGAATGATCGCGCTCCACGCGCTTGCTCTCGTCGACCCGACCGGAGGAGGATGAGCATGGATGCCACGCCCCACACCCTCGACCACGCGCGCCTGCTCGAGCGCGTGCAGCGCTTCGTTCTGTTGTCGATGGCGAAGGACCCGGAAGCGAGCGCCTTCCTCGCGCCGGGAGCGGAGATCGTGTTCACCGGCGGCAGGCGCTTCGCCGCACCACAGGAGATCGGGCGCTTCAACGCCACGCGCTACGCCGAGGTCGCCAAGCGCATCGAGCGCTGGGACGTCGCGCCGGACCCGGAGACGGGCGGCGTTGTCGTCTACTGCCTCGGCGTGCTGCATGGGGCTTGGCCGGACGGGCGGCGCTTCGACGGCAACCGCTTCATCGACCGGATGGTCGTCGGCCCCGACGGGCTGATCAGGCGCGTCGATGTCTGGAACGACAGCGCCGAGCGCTTGCTGGACCCTGCGCTCGATCGCTTGGGGACGGACGCGACCTCACCCTGAGAAGCGCACGCGCTCAGCCCTCCGCCCGGCCGCTCCCCGATGCGATCGCCTCGACGACCCGGGGCATCGAGCCAAGGCGTCAGCGCAGCCCGTGAGCGCGAGGAGTCGAGCGGAGCCCCGGCGGGCGCGGCGCGCGACTCGACGTGGTGCAGGTGCGCTTGCCATTCCGATCTCGAGACGGCCGTACCGCCATAGAGCGGTCTCAGCCGCCGCGGAGCATCGTGATGATCGCGGAGAAATCCATCTGCGCCCCGCCACCCTCCGCGAAGCGGCGATAGAGCGCGGCCGCGTGTGTGCCGAGCTCCGCCGCCGCACCCGCCTCCGAAGCGGCGTCGCGCGCGAGCTCGAGATCCTTCAGCATCATCGCCGCGGTGAAGCCAGGGGCGTAGCCGCGGTTCGCCGGGCTCGACGGCACGGGCCCCGGCACCGGGCAGTAGCTCGTGAGCGACCAGCACTGGCCCGAGGAGGTGGAGGCGACATCGAACAGGGCCTGGTGCGACAGGCCGAGCTTCTCCCCGAGCACGAAGGCCTCTGCCACCGCGATCATCGAGATGCCGAGGATCAGGTTGTTGCAGATCTTCGCCGCCTGGCCGGAGCCAGAGGGGCCGGCGTGGATGATCCGCCTCCCCATCGCTTCGAGGATCGGCTGCGCCCGCTCGACCGCCGCCGCCTCGCCGCCGACCATGAAGGTGAGCGTCGCCGCCTCGGCGCCGGCCACACCGCCCGAGACCGGGGCGTCAAGCATCGACGCACCGGCGGCCGCGGCAGCCTGCGCCATCTCGCGGGCGGTCGCGACATCGATCGTCGAGCAGTCGATCAGGAGGAGGCCGGGCGGTGCCGCCTCGATCAGCCCGCCCGCGCCGGCATAGACCGAGCGCACCTCCCGCCCCGTCGGCAGCATGGTGATCACGGCGTGGGCGCCGGCGATCGTCTCCCGAGGGGTCTTCGCCCCGACCGCGCCTTCCGCCACGAGCCTGCCGACACGCTCCGCCGCGAGGTCGAACACCGTGAGCGCATGCCCGGAGCGGAGCAGATTGCGCGCCATCGGCGTTCCCATGTTCCCGAGCCCGATGAAGCCGATGCGCGCCATGCCCTCCCCCTCCCGCCGCCGGCTGCCGGCGCGCAGGCTAGGCGACCCGTCGCGCCGCCGAAAGCGCCCCGGAGCGTCTCCGCCCTTGTGGCCAGCCCACGCGGCGATTGACAGAGGCGGGGGAGCCGATTGATCGTATGCACACGAACGATCTGCCGTGAGGCCGGCGCGAGGACCGCGCACGGCAGGGTGCGTGGGGGAGGAGATGGGGAGCTACCTGCGCCCGACATCCTTGGCGGAGGCGCTGGCGGCGCTGTCCGCCGGGCAGCGTGTGATCCTCGCTGGCGGCACCGACTACTATCCCGCGCGGGTCGGCCGCGTGCCGGACGATGACCTGCTCGACATCACCCGGATCGACGCGCTCCGCGGCATCGCAGAGACGGAACAGGGCTGGCGGATCGGAGCCGCCGCCACCTGGTCTGACCTGCTCGCCAGCCCGCTGCCGCCGCTGTTCGACGGGCTCAAGGCCGCGGCACGCGAGGTCGGCGGGGCGCAGATCCAGAACGCCGGCACGATCGTCGGCAATCTCTGCAATGCCTCGCCGGCGGCGGACGGAATCCCGAACCTGCTCGCTCTCGACGCCTCGGTCGAGCTCGCAAGCGCCGCGGGCGAGCGCAGGCTGCCCGTCGGCGCCTTCGTGCTCGGCAATCGCCGCACGGCACGGCGGATGGACGAGATGGTGACCGCGATCACCGTGCCGCGGCCGCGCCTTGCGTCCCGCTCCGCGTTCCTGAAGCTCGGTGCCCGGCGCTACCTCGTGATCAGCATCGTGATGGTCGCGGCCGTGGCGGAGTTCGCCCCGGACGGTGTGATCGCTGCGGCGCGCGTCGCGGTCGGCGCCTGCTCGGCCGCGGCGGTGCGCCTTCCCGCGCTCGAGGCAGCGCTCGTCGGGCGGCGGCCCGATCCGGCGCTCGTTCTGCCGGAGCATCTCGCCCCTCTCGCCCCGATCGACGACGTGCGGGCGACGGCCGAGTATCGGCGCGATGCCGCGCTCACCCTCGTGCGCCGCGCGGTGGAGGCGCTGGCATGAGATCGCTCGCGGAACGGATCGTCTTCACGCTGAACGGCGCACAGATCGAGGTGCACGTCCCGCCCGCCACGCGGCTGTCCGACCTGTTGCGCGACACGCTCGGGCTGCGGGGGACCAAGATCGGCTGCAATGCGGGCGACTGCGGCGCCTGCACCGTGCTGCTCGACGGCCGGCAGGTCTGCGCCTGTCTCGTTCCCGCGGGGCAGGTCGCGGGTCGGCATGTGACCACCGTCGAGGGGCTCGCGTCGGAGGGTCGCCTGTCGGCCTTGCAAGAGGTCTTCGCGCGGCACGGAGCGGCGCAGTGCGGCATCTGCACGCCGGGCATGCTGATGGCGGCGGCCGACCTTCTCGCGCGCACGCCGCAGCCTGACGAGCAGCAGGTGCTCGACTCGCTCGGCGGCGTGCTCTGCCGCTGCACGGGCTATCGCAAGATCGTCGAGGCGGTGCTCAGCGTCGGCCGCGACTCGCCCGGCTTCGTCCCCTCGCCCGGCCCCGGGCAGGCAGTGGGTGCGCGGCTGCGCCACCCCGATGCCGAGGCGATCGTCACGGGCACGCACCGTTTCGGTGCCGATGAGGTGCCCGACGGTGCGTTCCTCACCCTGCGCGCGGTGCGCAGCCCGCACCCGCACGCGCGCTTCACGATCGGCGACCTCTCGCCCCTGTTCGCGCGCTTCCCCGGCTTGGTCCGCGTGCTCACGGCGGCCGATGTGCCGGGCCAGAACCTGTTCGGTATCTACCCGACCGGCAAGGACCAGCCCGTGCTCGCCCCGGGCTATGTGCGGATGCGCGGCGAGGCGGTCGCGGCCCTCGTCGGCGATGCCGAGACGGTCGCCGCGATCCGCGACGAGGACCTGCCAATCGCCTGGGAGGTGCTGCCGCCGGTAAGCTTCTTCGATGCTCTCGCGGGCACTGCGCCTGATCTCCACCCGCACGCTCCGGGCAACGTGCTCTGCCGCGGGCGCGTCAAGGCGGGCGATGCGTCGGCGGCGCTCGCTGCAGCGCCGCACCACGCCGCCGTCACCATCGAGACCGGCTTCGTCGAGCATGCCTATATCGAGCCCGAAGCCGGCTACGCCCGCCGGGTGGGTGATCGAATCGAGATCGTCGCCTGCACCCAGACGCCGTACATGGACCGCGACGAGATCGCTCTGATCCTCGGCCTCCGGCCGGAACAGGTGCGGGTGATCCCGACCGCAACGGGCGGGGGCTTCGGCGGCAAGCTCGACCTCTCGCTCCAGCCGCTGGTCGCGGTCGCCGCGTGGCTGACCGGCCAGCCCGTCCGCTGCGTCTATACGCGGCCCGAGAGCATGGCCTCGACCACCAAGCGCCACCCCGCCCGGATCCGCGCCGAAGCCGCGTGCGACCGGGAGGGCAAGCTCGTCGCCTTCCGCTTCCACGGCGACTTTAACACGGGCGCCTATGCGAGCTGGGGCCCCACGGTGGCCAATCGCGTCCCGGTGCACGCGACCGGCCCCTACGCCGTGCCGAACGTTCTCAACACCTCGGCCGCGATCCACACCACCGACACCACGGCAGGGGCATTCCGCGGTTTCGGCGTGCCGCAGGCAGCGATCGCGCACGAGGCGCTGATGGACATGCTGGCGGAACGGTGCGGCCTCGATCCGCTCGAGTTCCGGCTGCGCAACGCGCTCCGCCCGGGCGACGTGACGCCGACCGGCCAGGTTCTTCCCCGCGCCGTGGGACTCGTCGCCTGCCTCGAGGCTCTCGCCCCGCGCTGGCGCGCGCTTCGCGCCGAGGCGGAGGCGTTCAACCGCGGCAGCTCCGGCCCCCTCCGCCACGGCGTCGGCGTCGCCTGCATGTGGTACGGGATCGGCAACACCTCGATGTCGAACCCCTCCGAGATGACGCTCGGGGTCGGGCGCGACGGCAGGTTCACCCTCTATTCCGGGGCGATGGATATCGGCCAGGGCTCACGCGCGATCATGGCGCAGATCGCGGCCGACGCGCTCGGCGTTCCGGTCTCTGCGATCAGCATCACCGGAGCGGACACGGACCTCACGCGCGATGCGGGCAAGACCTCGGCGAGCCGGCAGACCTTCGTGTCCGGCAACGCGGCGAAGGCGGCCGCGGAGAATCTGCGCCGTAAGCTGCTCGCGCTCGCCAATGCCGGGCCGGAGGCCCGTCTCGTTCCCGTTCCCGGCGGCCTCGTGGTCGAGGACGGCGACCGTTCGGTCGCGCTCGATCTCGCCCGCCTTCCGGCGGATGAGCGCGGCGACGTTCTGGTCGGTGAGGGCCGGTTCGACCCGCCCACCACGGCGCTCGATGCCGACGGCCGCGGCATCCCGTACGCGGCCTATGCCTTTGCGGCCCAGGTGGCGATGGTCGAAGTGGACACGGAGCTCGGAACGGTGCGGCCGCTGCGGATCCTCGCCGCGCACGATGTTGGCCGCGCGGTGAACCCCACCCAGGTGGAGGGGCAGATCCATGGCGGCATCGCCCAAGGGATCGGCCTTGCCCTGATGGAGGAGTTCTTCCCCGGCCGGAACGAGAACCTGCACGACTACCTGATCCCGACGTTCGGGGACGTTCCGCCCATCGAGATCACGCTGATCGAGGAGCCGGACCCGCTCGGCCCCTTCGGCGCGAAGGGCATCGGCGAACCGGCACTGATCGCCACCGCGCCGGCGATCCTCGGCGCGATCCATCACGCCACGGGGGTTCGCCTGACGCGGGTTCCCGCCACGCCCGACCGGGTGCGCGCCGCCCTGCTCGCGGCCGGAGCCGCGCGATGACCGAAACAAGGCAATCGACCGACGCGCCGGAGGCGGAGGCACTCGCGCACGCGAAGGACCGCGAGGCCGGCATTGTCACATGCGATGCCTGCCCCGTGCTCTGCCGGATCCGCCCGGGGAAAACAGGCGCCTGCGACCGTTACGCGAACGAGTCGGGCAAGCTGGTGCGGCTCGATCCGCTGGTGATCGCGGCGCGCGCAGGCCGCGACGGCGTGATCCCCTTCCTCGGTGCAGAGTGGGACGGCTCGGCGCTTTCGGGCGCCACCGCCTTCGTCACCGGCATCGGTGCCGGCACGACCTACCCGGACTACAAGCCCGCCCCGTTCATCGTCTCCTCCGAGATCGACGGCGTCGAGATGGTGACGGTGGTGACCGAGGGCATCTTCAGCTACTGCGGTCTGAAGGTGAAGATCGACACCGACCGCTTCATCGGCCCCGAATGCGCGCCTGTGCGCGTCCGCGGCGAGCAGGTCGGGCATGTCACCACGGCGGAATACGGCTCGCAGATGCTCTCGCTCGGCGGCGTGCGGCATCTCACGGGCGGCGGCAAGAAGGAAGGGGTTGTCACCTGCGAGACGCTGCTGACCCTCGCCAACAAGGGCGCGGTGGAGATGACGATCGACGGCGGCGCGACGCTGACGATCCAGGCCGGTCAGGCGCCGATCATCAACGGCACGCGCGAGGAGCGCATGCGCGTCGGCTGCGGCAGCGCGACGATCGGCATCTTCGCCCGCCAGTGGCTCGGCCATGCCGACGAGGTGATCGTGGTCGATGACCACATCACCGGCGTTCTCACGGAGCACCAGGCAGGCCGTTTCCTCGACATGCGTCCCTCAGGCATACGCGTGCGCGGACGCCGCTCCACGCCGGGCCGCTACTTCCAGGTGGCCAATCCCGGCACCGGCTGGGGCGGAACCGACATCACCGACCCGCTTTCGATCATCGAGCGGATCGACCCGAAGCTCGCCTGGCCCGGGCTTCGCCTGCTGATGGTCAGCACCACCGGCGAGCACGCGGCGTGGTATGTGTTGGACGAGTCGTTGCAGCCGGTGCCCGCGCCGATGCCCCCGGCCATTGCGGCCGTGGTCGAGCGGATCGGCGAGAATTGCGAGCCCGCGCTGACCTCCGTTCTGTTCATGGCCGGGGCGGGCGGGTCGCTCCGCGCGGGCGTGACCGAGAACCCGGTGCGCCTCACCCGGTCGGTGCGCGCGGCGCTGACGCGCGTGACCTCCGGCGGCGCGCCCGTCTATCTCTGGCCGGGCGGCGGAATCACCTACATGGTCGACGTGCTGGCGATGCCCGACGGCTCGTTCGGGCACGTGCCCACCCCTGCTCTCGTCGCCCCCATCGAGTTCACCCTGCCGCTTGCCGACTATGCCGCGATGGGCGGGCACCTCGATCGCGTCCGCCCCCTCGCCTCGCTGAAGGACGAGCCGCGCGTGACGGCACGGGCCTGGAACGACGCCAACCCCTGGCCGCTCGAGAGGCCGGCGGCATGAGCGCGATCGCCGCAGTCCTGCCCGGCGGGCGGCTCCACCTCCATCACGGGCCGATCGACGTGATCGTCAAGGCCTGGGGCGAGGAGGCGGAGGTGAGGGCGGCCTATGCGCAGGCGGCGCGGGCCTTCGAAGACGTTCTGCCGCGCCTCTGCGCGGAGCTGCCGCTGTTGCGCACGCCCCTGCCGGCGCCTCCTCCACAGGGGCCGGTGGCGCGGCGGATGCACGCGGCCTGCCTGCCCTTCGCGGGCCGGTTCATCACGCCGATGGCCGCCGTCGCCGGCGCGGTGGCGGATCACCTCCTCGCCGCTCTGCTCGAGGGGCGGCGCCTTGAGCGGGCGTTCGTCAACGACGGCGGCGACATCGCGCTCCACCTCGCCCCCGGACAGTCGTTCCGCTGCGGCATCGTCGCCGATCTCGCCTCGCCCGGTCTCGATGCGATCGCACGCATTCATGCCGCGGATGGTGTGGGCGGCATCGCCACCAGCGGCTGGCGCTGCCGCGGCAGGGGCGGGCGATCCTTCTCCTTCGGAATCGCCGATTCGGTCACGGTGCTCGCGCGCGACGCCGCCGCCGCCGACGTGGCCGCGACGACGATCGCGAACGCGGTCGACCTGCCGGGCCATCCGGCCGTCGTGCGCCGCCCCGCACGCGAGCTCGACCCCGACAGCGATCTCGGCGAACGGCTCATCACCTGGGATGTCGACCTGCTCGCGCCCGCAGAGATTGAGCGCGCGATCGCGGCCGGCGCAGCCTTCGCCGAGGCGTGTCGCGCCCGCGGGCTGATTTGCGCCGCCATCATCCATCTCGCGGGGCGGCGCGCCATCGTCGGCGCGCCGGCGCTCGCCCTCGCCGCCTGAAGGACCCGGAGCCATGGCAGATCCGCTGATACGCAAGCTCGTGGTGACGGTGGAGGAGACTCATCGCGAGGCCTCGGAGCGCATCCAGCCGCCGACGCGCAAGGCGGCGGCGATCGCCGTGATCGGCAACCCCTTCGCCGGCCGCTACGTCGCCGATCTCGGCGAGCTCGTCGAGGTCGGCGCGATGCTCGGGCGGCTGCTCGCCGAACGCGCGGTCGCCGCGCTCGGCATCGAGGGGCCGGCGGCGCACAGCTACGGCAAGGCAGCGATCGTCGGCGAGGACGGCGAGCTCGAGCACGCGGCGGCGATCCTGCACCCGAAGCTCGGCGCGCCGGTGCGCGCGGTGCTCGGCAAGGGGGCGGCGCTGATCCCGTCCGCGAAGAAGCGCGGCGGCATGGGCACGCCGATCGACATTCCGCTCGGCCACAAGGACGCGGCCTATGTGCGCAGCCATTTCGATGCGATAGAGGTGCGCGTGGCGGACGCGCCGCGGCGCGACGAGATTCTCGTCGCGGTGGCCGTGACCGACAGCGGGCGGCCGCTGCCGCGGATCGGCGGGCTCACCGTCGACCAGATCGAGGGCAAGGACGGGCTTCGCTAGAATGGCCCGCAGAGACTGGAGAGACAGAAGGAGGCTCGAGATGAAACTCACACGACGGGGTGTCCTCGCCACGACGGCCGCGGCGCTCGCCGCGCCAGCGCTCGTGCGCGCGCAAGGCACGCAGCCGATCAGGATCGGCGAGATCAACAGCTACACCACGCTTCCCGCCTTCACCGTTCCGTACCGGAACGGCTGGCAGCTGCGCGTTGAGCAGATCAACGCCGCGGGCGGCGTGCTCGGCCGCCCACTCGAGGTGATCTGGCGCGACGATGCGGGCAGGCCGCAGGACGCGGTGCGGCTTGCCGGCGAACTCCTCGACAACGAGCGCGTCGACCTGCTTGCCGGAACGTTCTTCTCCCATATCGGCTTGGCGGTGGCCGACTTCGCGCTGCAGCGCAAGCGCCTGTTCGTCGCTTCCGAACCGTTGACCGACGCGCTCGTGTGGGAGAAGGGGAACCGCTACACCTTCCGGCTCCGTCCCTCGACCTACATGCAAGCGGCGATGCTGGTGGAGGAGGCGGCGAAGCTCCCCGCGAAGCGCTGGGTGACGGTCGCGCCCAACTATGAATACGGGCAGTCGGCCGTGAAGTGGTTCAAGCAGCTGTTGCAAGCGAAGCGGCCTGATGTCGAGTTCGTCGCCGAGCAGTGGCCGGCGCTCGGGCGGATCGATGCGGGCGCGACCGTGCAGGCGCTCGCCCAGGCGCGCCCCGATGCGATCTTCAACGTCACCTTCGGGCCGGACCTGACAAATTTCGTCCGCCAGGGCAACACGCGTGGACTGTTCGAGCGTCGCGCTGTCGTCAGCCTGCTCACCGGCGAGCCGGAGTATCTCGACCCGCTCGCGGACGAGACGCCGCAGGGCTGGATCGTCACCGGCTACCCCTGGGACCAGGTCAACACCCCCGAGCACGTGGCCTTCCGCGACGCCTACCGCGCGCGCTTCAACGACTATCCGCGGCTCGGCACCGTGGTCGGCTACGACACGATCACCGCGATCGCCGAGGCGCTGAAGAAGGCCGGCACGACCGACAACGAGCGCCTCGTCGAGGCGCTGCGCGGCCTCAATTTCCAGTCGCCCTTCGGGCGGGTGACGTTTCGCGCGCTCGACCACCAGTCGACGCTCGGCGCCTTTGTCGGCAAGACGGGCTTGCGCAACAACCGCGGCACGATGGTCGATTGGCGCTATGCCGACGGGAAGGACTATCTGCCCCCCGACGACGAGGTGCGCCGGATGCGGCCACAACAGGCCTGAACCGGACCGTCCGGGCGGCCCGCGCGGAGGCGCCGCGCGGGCCGTTTCCTTGCGGAGAGAGAACGCTTGGATTTCATCCTGATCCAGTCGCTCACCGGGCTCTCGAACGCCTCGGCGCTGTTCCTGATCGCGTCCGGGCTCACGGTGATCTTCGGTGTCACCCGCATCGTGAACTTCGCCCATGGCAGCTTCTACATGCTCGGGGCCTATCTCGCCTGGACGATCGTGCGCGGGCTGTGGGACTGGGGCGGGCGCGAGCCCTGGCTGTTCGTGCTCGGCGTGCTGGCGGCCGCCGTCGCCGTCGGGTTGATCGGGCTTCTGATCGAGATCGTGCTGTTGCGGCGCATCTATCGCGCCCCGGAACTGTTCCAGCTTCTCGCCACCTTCGGCGTGGTTCTGGTGATCCAGGATGCGACGCTCGGTCTCTGGGGGCCGGAAGACCTGCCGCTTCCGCGCCCGCCTTGGCTTCGCGCCTTCGTCGACATCGCCGGCGAGCGCTTCCCGCGCTATGACCTCGTGCTCGTCTTCGTCGGGCCGGTCGTGCTCGGCCTCCTGTGGCTTCTCTTCCATCGCACGCGGTTCGGCGTGCTCGTGCGCGCCGCCACACAGGACCGGGAGATGGTCGCCGCCCTCGGCGTCGACCAGCGCAAACTGTTCTCGGGCGTGTTCTTCCTCGGCTCCGCTCTCGCGGGCCTCGGCGGCGCCCTGATCCTGCCCTCGCAGTCGGCCAACCTGCAGATGGACCTCTCGATCATCGCCGAGGCCTTCGTCGTGGTCGTGGTCGGCGGCATGGGCTCCGTGCCGGGCGCCTTCCTCGCCTCGCTGCTGATCGCCGAGGTTCAGGCCTTCGGCATCGTTCTGGTGCCGAAGATCACGCTCGTGCTCGTCTTCCTCGTCATGGCCGCGGTGCTGATGGTTCGCCCCTACGGTCTGCTCGGCAAGCCGCAGGCGCATGCCCGCCCCTCCGCCGGAATGGTCGAGCCGGTGCTCCGCCCCGCACCAAACCTCCTTGGCTGGGCGGGCCTAGCCGCACTTGTCGTCGCGGCCTCTGCGCCGTTCTGGGCCGGCGCCTATGCGCTCACCGTGCTCGTCGAGCTTGCGGTGTTCGTTCTCTTCGCCGCGAGCCTGCATCTGATGATGGGGCCGGGCGGCGTGGTGAGCTTCGGGCACGCGGCCTATTTCGGCCTCGGCGCCTACGGTGCCGCGCTCGGCTTGCGCTATCTCGCCATGCCGATGGAGGGCGGGCTCGTGCTCGCCCCACTCTTCGCCGGACTCTTCGGCCTTCTGTTTGGCGTGTTCGTGGTTCGACTATCGGGCGTCTATCTCGCGATGCTGACGCTCGCCTTCGCGCAGATCGTCTGGGCGGCGACCTTCCAGTGGGTCGAGTTCACGGGGGGCGACAACGGCATACTCGGCGTCTGGCCCTCGCCTTGGGCAGCCGACAAGGCGGCCTATCTCTGGCTCGCGCTCGCGCTCTGCATCGGCGGCACACTTCTGTTGCGGCGGCTTATCTTCTCGCCCTTCGGCTACGGGCTGCGGGCGGCGCGCGACTCGGAGCTTCGCGCGGAGGCGATCGGGCTTCACATCGCGCGTCTGCGGCTCGTCGCCTTCACCATCGCCGCCGCGGCGGCCGGGCTTGCAGGCGGTGTCTATGCCTACGCCAAGGGCTCCGTGTTCCCGACCTACATCTCGATTCCGAAATCGGTCGACGCTCTTCTGATGGTCCTGCTCGGCGGCGTGCAGACGGTGACGGGCCCGATCGTCGGCGCGATCGCTTATCACGGCCTGTTCGTCGGCATCCTGCAGGCGACGGCCTATTGGCGCGCCGCGCTCGGGCTCGTAATCGTGGTGCTCGTGCTCGCCTTCCCGCAGGGGATCGCGGGCTTCACGCGGGCGCGGTGGGAGCGCGCACGGGGGATCGAGGTAGCATGACGGCGCCTGTCCTCGAAGCCGTCGCGCTCGAAAAACGGTTCGGCGGCGTTCATGCGGTGGCCGGCGTCTCCTTCTCGGTCGCCGCCGGGGAAATGCTCGCGCTGATCGGCCCGAACGGCGCAGGGAAAAGCACCTGCTTCAACTTGGTGAACGGCCAGCTGCGGGCGGATGGCGGCGAGGTGAGGCTCATGGGCCGCAGCCTCGCGGGCCTTCGCCCGCGCGCGATCTGGCGCCTCGGCGTGGGGCGCACCTTCCAGATCACCGCCACCTTCGCCTCGATGACGGTTCGCGAGAACGTGCAGATGGCGCTGATCAGCCATCATCGGCGAGTCTGGTCGTTCCTGTCGCGTGCCGCGGCCGAGTTCCGCGCGGAGGCCGAGTCGCTTCTCGAGCAAGTCGGCATGCTCGAGCAGGCGGAGCGGCCCTGCGGCGTGCTCGCCTATGGCGACCTCAAACGGCTCGAGCTCGCGATCGCGCTCGCCAACGACCCCAAGCTTCTCTTGATGGACGAGCCGACCGCCGGCATGGCGCCGGGCGAGCGCAGCGCGCTGATGGACCTCACGCGCGGCATCGTGCGGGCAAGACGCCTCGCCTGCCTCTTCACCGAGCACGACATGGACGTGGTGTTCGGCCATGCCGACCGGATCATCGTGATGAACCGCGGGCACCTGATCGCAGAAGGGACGGCGGAGCAGATCCGCGCCGATCCGGCCGTGCGCGAGGTTTATCTCGGCTCGGGCGCGGCGAGCGGGGGGCACTGAGCGATGCTCACGGTCAAGCATCTCAACGCCTTCTACGGCCGGGCGCATATCCTGCGTGACATCTCGCTCGAGGCGCGGGCGGGCGAGGTGCTCGTGTTGCTCGGCCGAAACGGTGCCGGCAAGAGCACCACCATGAAGTCGATCATCGGACTCGTCCGGCCCGCGCCGGGGAGTTCGGTCGTGTTCGACGGCATCGAGCTGGCGGGCCGCCCGCCGCACGAGATCGCGCGCGCCGGTCTCGGCTACGTGCCGGAGGAGCGGCGGATCTTCACCGACCTCACGGTGATGGAGAATCTCGAGGTCGGCCGCCAGAAGCCGCGCGACGGCCTCGCTCCCTGGACGCCCGAGCGGCTGTTCGAGATCTTCCCCAATCTCGGCCGGATGCAGGACAGGCCGGGCGGGCGGATGAGCGGCGGCGAGCAGCAGATGCTCACGATCGCGCGCACGCTGATGGGAAACCCACGCCTTGTGCTTCTCGATGAGCCCTCCGAGGGCCTCGCGCCGGTGATCGTCGAGCAGATGGCGGAGGCGATCCGACGCCTGAAGGCGGAAGGTCTCACCGTGGTTCTCTCTGAGCAGAACCTCCACTTCGCGGCCCGCGTGGCCGATCGCGCGGTGATCATCGAGAAGGGCGTGGTGCGCTGGCAGGGAACGCTTGCAGCGCTCGAAGCGGCCGCGGAGGTGAGGGCGCAGTATCTCTCGGTCTAGACGCGGAATGACGCGAGCGGCCGTCTTGCGATGCCGTTCGCGTCGAAGTTCGAGTCGTCGAGCCAGGCGAGCATGGCGTCGCGCCGCGCCGGCCACTCACTGTCGACGATCGAATACCACGCCGTGTCGCGCGACCGCCCTTTCACGATCCGGTGGTTGCGATGCGTGCCCTCATACACGAAACCGAGGCGTTCGGCCGCACGCCGGCTCGGGGCGTTGAGGGCGTCGCATTTCCAGACGAGCCGCCGGTAGCCGAGATCGTCCATCGCGTGGCGGAAAAGGAGCACCATCGCCTCCGTGGCGGCGCGAGTGCGCGCGAGGCAAGGCGGAAACCAGATGTGCCCGACCTCGATCGCGCCGTCGAAGGGGCAGATCTCCATGAAAGCGAGCCAGCCCTCGACGAGCCCTGAGCGATGCGGGCGGACCGCGAAGAACATCGGGTCGTGCTGGGCGGCGAGCGTGCCCACCTGCCGGCGCATCGACGCCTCGTCGGCGAAGGGGCCGTAGCCGAGATAGATCCAGCTCGCGTCCGCGCCTTGGGCCGCGCGCCAGAGATCGGCGGCGTGGCGGAGGTGAAGCGGCTCGAGATCAACCGACCGGCCCCGGTGCGCGATCCGGGCCGGAAGCGGCCGCGGCGTAGCGTCGACCTCCGGACCGAGGGGAGGATGCTCCATCGGCCCACTCATGCGGCACCACGCCCGAGCAAGGCTGCGAGACGCGCGGTCCGCTCGCGCGCCGCCTCCGCCGCTCGCTCGGCATCGGCGAGCACCTCCGCCCAGGCGGCCTCCCCGCCCGGGACGGGTTCGCCCCCGATCGCGCGCATCACGGCGCGCTCGACCAGCGCGATCCGAGCGCGAAGCGTTTCGGCCTCGTCGCGCGAAAGCCGCCAGAGTAGCGAGAGTGTCTGCGGCCCCGCGCCGCTCACACGACGACCTCCGGCACGCGTTCCGCCGGCGGGGTGTTGCGGCTGCGGCCGATTCTCTGCACGCCCTCGATCACCACCATGCCGATTCCGGCGAGATCGCCCTTGGCGAGCGCATCGAGCACGTTGCGCCCGTCCGATCCTTGTGGCCGGTCCATCAGCACGAAATCGGCGCTCATCCCGGGCGCGATCGTCCCCGTGTCGAGCCGCCGCACCCGCGCCACATTGCCCGACGCCCAGGCCCAGACGCGCTCGGGCGCGACCTCGCCGAGGGAGGAGAGGAGGCTCACCATGCGCAGCATGCCGAGCGGCTGCACGCCCGAGCCCGCGGGGGCGTCGGTGCCGATGGTGAGCTGCGACTCCTTGCCGAGCTCGAGCATGGTGCGCATCGCGAACAGGCCGGTGCGCAGGTTGCCGTTGTGGATGATCTCGACAGCGCGGGTGGTCGCTTCGCAGATCCGCGTGATCTGGGCCGTGTCGAGGCTGGTCGGGCCGCCATTGATGTGGCTTGCGACATCGCTGTCGGCGGCGAGCACCACATCCGCGCCGATATAGCTCGAGCCGGGCACGGACGGGCCGCCGACATGCGTCACCGTCGTCATCCCGTGCGCCCGCGCCCAGCCGACCATCTCGCGCGCCTCCTCCGCGCCGGTGACCGTTCCGAGGCCGATCTCGCCCATCAGAACCACGCCCGCGCGCGCCATCTCGGCGAAATCGGCCTCCGTCAGCCCGCGTTCGGGGATCACCGCTCCGGCGATCACGCGCATTCCCAAGGGGCGGAAATTCTCAAACGCGCGTCGGGCGACGATCGCGAGCGCCTTCGTTCCGGCCGGGTCGCGCGGCCGCCCCGGCAAGTGCACCTCGCCCGCGGAGATCATCGTCGTCACGCCACCGTGCACGCAGCCCTCGATCCAACCGAGCTGGTTCTGCCGCGGGGTCCAGTCGCCGAAGACGGTGTGGACGTGGTTGTCGATCAGCCCCGGCGCGAGGGCGCAGCCCTTGGCGTCGATGACCACGCGCGCGCCTTCCGTATCGACATCTCCCTCCCGGCCGACGGCCGTGATCCGCCCTCCCTCGGCGACGAGGGTGTCGGCCTCGAGCAGCGGCGCGTCGAAACGCCCCGAAAGCATCAGCCCGACATTGCGGACCACAAGTTTCCCGACCTGCTTCTCGTGCGCGGCGGCGAGAGCCATTCTTTCCCCCCTCGTTTCCGTGCCGGTTCCAAGCGGCCTATTTCTCGACGAAGGCCTTCTCGATCACGTAGGTGCCCGGGCGGCCAGAGGACCCCTCCTCGAAGCCCGCGGCCTCTGCGATCCGGCGGCAGTCTGCCAGCATCTCCGGCCCGCCGCAGATCATGATCCGGTCCGACGCCGGATCGAACCCGCCGCGGCCGAGGTCGTCGAAGAGCGTTCCGGAGGCGATCAGGTCGGTGATCCTCCCCTCGCGCCAGGGCCCGGGGCCGTCGCGCGTCACCGTCGGGTAGTAGGTGAGCTGCGCCGACGCCAGCTCGCCGAGCAGCTCGTGGCGCGGCAGCTCGGTGGTGATCCAGTCGCGATAGGCGAGTTCCGCGCCGTGCCGACAGGTGTGAGTGAGCACGATCCGCTCGAAGCGCTCATAGGTCGCCGGGTCCTTGATGATCGACATGAACGGGGCGATGCCGGTGCCGGTCGCGAGCAGGAACAGGGTCCGGCCCGGCAGGAGATAGTCGATCACGAGCGTGCCGGTGGGCTTGCGGCCGACAAAGAGCGGGTCGCCCTGGCGGATGTGCATCAGCCGCGACGTGAGCGGCCCGTTCGGCACCTTGATCGAGAGGAACTCGAGCGTCTCCTCGTAATTGGCGGAGACCATCGAATAGGCACGCAGGAGCGGCTTGCCGTCGACCGGTATGCCGATCATCGTGAACTGACCGTTCTCGAACCGGAAAGCCGGGTCGCGCGTCGCGGTCAGCGTGAACAGCGTCTCGGTCCAGTGGTGCACCGACAGGACCGTCTCGACGAACAGGGTGCCGGTCGGCGCGGGGCGCTCGGCGACGGGAAAGACGTCGGGGCTCATGGGAAGGCCATCCGTTCCAGGAGGGTGAGGAAGATGCGCCGCTCTTCGGCGGAGAGAGGCTCGAGCGTCGCCTCGCTGATCGCGACGGCTGTCGGCAGCACGGCGGAGACGGTGGCGCGCCCCGCTTCGGTGACGGAGAGGCGGATCACGCGCCGGTCCGTGGCGTCGGCGTGCCGGGCGACGAGGCCGCGCGCGACGAGGCGGCGGACCACGCCTTGAGTGGTGGCGGGGTCCATCGCGACGAGGCGGCCGAGCGCATTCTGCGTCGCCTCCCCGAGCTTCGCGAGGGTGACGAGCGCGGCCCACTGCGTCGGCGTGAGCGCCGCCTCAGCCCCGTGTGCGTCGGCGAGCATCGCCTGGAACAGCGCCGCGTGCCGCTGGTGGGCGCGGCGCAACAGGTGCCCGACCTGGCGCTCGAGCACGTAGCCGGCCGGCGCGGTCGCCCGCGCCTCGATCGCCTGCTCTTGCCGTGGCTCCGGGCGTGCTCCGGCGCTTGCGCCCATCATTCCTCCGCGATCATTCGCACACGAATGATCGGCAAGCCGCGCCCGGAACGCAAGCCCTGCGTGCTCGTGGCTGGTGGTCCGCCAGCGCGTTCAGCAGGGCGAGAGGGAGCGGCGACAGCCTTGTGAAAGGCCGGCCAGTGTGGTTAACCCGACCCAAACCGGGCAACGACGTTCACGCGAGACCATCCATGCCGCCCGGAAACAGAGGAGGAGAACGACCATGAGCAAGGAGACGACGAACGGCCGCAAGCCGGCGGCGGGGCGGCGCCGCTTCCTGGCGGCCGCGGCACTCGGCGGCGGGGCCGTCGCCGCCGGGACCCTCGCCGCGCCGCAGGTGAGCCGCGCGCAGACGATGACATGGCGGTTCCAGAGCACTTGGCCCCAGCGCGACATCTTCCATGAATTCGCCGCCGACTTCGTGAGCCGCGTCAACACGCTTGGAGGCGGCCGGCTCAGGCTCGAACTCCTGCCCGCCGGTGCCGTCGTCGGCGCCTTCCAGCTGCTCGATGCCGTCTCGGCCGGTACGCTCGACGGCGGCCACGGCGTCTCGGCTTACTGGTTCGGCAAGAACAAGGCGTTCAGCCTGTTCGGCACTGCCCCGCCGTGGTTCGGCGACGCGAACCAGTACCTCGGCTGGTTCTACTACGGGGGCGGCGAGGCGCTCTACAACGAGCTCATCAACGACATCCTCAAGGTGAATGTCGTCGGCTTTCAGACCGGGCCAATGCCGACCCAGCCGCTCGGCTGGTTCAAGAACCCGATTGAGCGCGTGGAGCAGCTCCGCGGCCTCAAATACCGCACCGTCGGCCTCGCGACCGACCTCTTCAACGAGCTCGGCGCCGCGGTGGTGGCGCTCCCGGGCGGCGAGATCGTGCCGGCGCTCGAGCGCGGCGTGATCGACGGCGCCGAGTTCAACAACCCCTCGTCCGACCGGGCGCTCGGCTTCCCGGACGTGGCGAAGGTCTACATGCTGCAGAGCTTCCACCAGCGTACCGAAACCTTCGAGGTTCTGTTCAACAAGACCAAGTTCGATGCGCTGCCGGCCGAACTGAAGGGCGTTCTCCGTCATTCGGCCGAGGCGGCCTCCGCGGACATGAGCTGGAAGCAGCAGGACCGCTACTCGCGCGACCTGCTCGAGATGACGCAGAACCAAGGGGTGCGCGCGATCACCACGCCGCGGCCGATCCTCGAGGCGCAGCTTCGCGCCTGGGATGCGGTGGTCGCAAGGCTCGAGGGAGACACCTCGTCGCCCGCCGCGGGACCGTTCTTCAAGAAGGTGTGCGACAGCCAGCGTGCCTGGTGCCGCCGGGTGCAGACCTTCTACCTGCGCTACGAGGCGCCGTCGGTGCTCTCCTTCAACCACTTCTTCGCCCGCGGCTGAGCGCGCCGCGATCGGGACGGGCGCCCGCTCCGGGAGACCGGGGCGGGCGTTTCGATGTCAGGAGAAGCGCGGGGGGGAGCGGCCATGCAGCGCCTGCTGATCGGCATCGACCGCGTGAGCGCCTGGGCCGGCAAGACCGCCGGCTGGGCGATCGTCGCGCTCACCGCCGTTATCTGCTACGAGGTGTTCGCCCGGTACATGTTCCGGGCGCCGACCTCCTGGGCCTACGACACGAGCTACATGCTCTATGGCCTTCTGTTCATGGTCGCCGGCGCCTACACGCTCTCGCGCGGCGGCCATGTCCGGGCGGACTTCCTCTATCGCAGCCTCTCCCCGCGCGGCCAGGCCATGATCGACCTGCCGCTCTACCTCCTCTTCTTCATTCCGGGCACCGCGGCGCTGATCTGGTTCGGCTGGGACTTCTTCTACATCTCCTTCCTGCAGAACGAGCACTCCTCGGTGACCCCCAACGGGCCGCTGATTTGGCCATTCAAGTTCCTGATCCCGCTCTCCGGGGCGCTGATGCTGCTTCAGGGCCTTGCCGAGATCGTCCGCTGCGTGATCGCGCTGCGCACCGGGCACTGGCCCGATAAGCTCGCCGACGTCGAGGAGATGGAGACGCAGGTGCTCGCGCTTGCCGCGGCGCAGAAGGCGGCGGCCGCTGCCGCTGACCATGCCGCGCGGGAGGCCGCCCGATGAGCGACCCGATCCTCGGCATGGTGATGCTGGGAAGCTTCATCCTGATCGTCCTCCTCGGCTTCCCGGTCGCCTTCACCCTGATGGCGATGGGGGTCGGCTTCGGCTACCTGAGCCTCGAGGCGCGGGTGTTCGACCTGCTCGTGCAGCGCACCTACGCGGTGATGGCCAATGACGTGCTGATCTCGGTGCCGCTGTTCGTCTTTATGGGCTACGTGATCGAGCGCGCCAACATCCTCGACCGGCTGTTCCACGCGCTGCAGCTCGCCTCGCGCAACCTTCCCGGGGCGCTCGCGGTCGCAACCCTGCTCACCTGCGCCCTGTTCGCCACCGCCACCGGCATCGTCGGCGCCGTGGTGACGCTGATGGGCCTGCTCGCCTATCCGGCCATGCTTCGCGCAGGCTATGACGCGCGCCTTGCCTCCGGCATCACCTGCGCCGGCGGATGCCTCGGGATCCTCATCCCGCCCTCGATCATGTTCATCCTCTACGGCGCGACCGCGGGCGTTTCGGTGGTGAAGCTCTATGCCGCCGCCTTCATTCCCGGCTTCCTGCTCGCCGGGCTCTACATGGTCTACACGATCGGGCTCGCCACACTTCGCCCCTCCATGGCGCCCAAGCTTCCCGCGCACATGGCGACCGCCTCTGGCGCCCAGGTCGTCTGGGCGTTGCTGACGAGCTTCTTCCCGCTCGCGGCGCTGATCGCCGCCGTGCTCGGCGCCATTCTCGCAGGCCTTGCGACCCCGTCCGAGGCGGCGGCGATGGGCAGCCTCGGTGCCATCCTGCTCGCGCTCGCCTACCGCGCGCTCACCTTCGCCAAGCTCAAGGAGAGCGTGTTCCTGACCGCGCGCACCACGGCGATGGTGTGCTGGCTGTTCATCGGCGCCTACGTGTTCACCTCCGTGTTCGGCTGGCTCGGAGGGCACCATGTGATCGAGACCTGGATCGTCGAGCACCTGAACCTGTCGTCGCTCGGCTTCATGATCCTCGCCCAGGTGGTGATCTTCCTGCTCGGCTGGCCGCTCGAATGGTCGGAGATCGTGCTGATCTTCGTGCCGATCTTCCTGCCCCTGCTCGACAATTTCGGGATCGACCCGATCTTCTTCGGCGTCTTGGTCGGCCTGAACCTGCAGACGAGCTTCATGACGCCGCCCGTCGCGATGGCGGCCTACTACCTCAAGGGCGTGGCGCCGCCGCAGGTGCGGATCCAGCAGATCTTCGCCGGCTGTCTCCCCTTCGTCGGCATCGTCATCCTCTCGATGACGCTGCTCTACGTCTTCCCCCACCTCGCGCTCTGGCTGCCCGACTATCTCTACGGCACCGCCGCGCTGCCGGCAGGCGAGCCGGTCGATGCGATCCCGGAAGGCGGGTTCCGCGTCGACGATCTCGTCCCCGCCCTCCCCTCGTTCGACTGAAGGCGATGCCGCGGCTTTCCGCTGAGGCCGCGGGGAAGGCGGCAGAGTATCTCGCTGAGGCCATCACCTCGGGGCAGACGCTCGCGCCCTTCCCGCCAGGTCTTGCTCCTACCACGCCGGCCCAAGGAGAGCGGGTCGCGGCGCTGCTTCGGGAAAAGCTCGGCCTGCCGTCGGTGGGGGTCAGGCTGGTTCCGCCGCCGGAGGGCATCGAGGGTCCACCGGTCGCCGGCCCGGTCTTCGCCGCGCGGCTTCTCCACGCCCCCGCCGCGATACCGCCGCTCCATCTGCCACGCCTGACGGCGGCGCTGGTGGCGCAGCTCGCGCGGCCGCTGCCGGCACGGGAGAAGCCCTGGTCAGCGCGCGAAGTGGCGGCGCGGATCGCCTCGGTCCATGTCGCAGTGGACATCGGCGCAAGCCGCTACACCCGAGGGCCGGTCGACCTGCCCGGTTTCATGGCCGACCTCGCCGGGCATGGGCTCGTCGTTGTCGGACGGAAAGCGCGGGCGGGCTGGGAGGAGCGGCTCCTCACACCACGCCCCGCGCGCGCGACGTCGGACGGCACGCCCGTCTGGCGCGGCACGGTCGATGTCGGCGCGGCGCTGCGTGAGGTGGCGGAGGCGGCGCGGGAAATCGGCGATCTTCCCGCAGGCGCTGTTCTGGTTACGGCCGGCCTGTCGCCTCCCCTGCCGCCCGGAGCCCTGACGCTCACCATCACCGGCCTCGGGACAGCGGAGCTGACGGGCTGACCTGTCGGAGCCTCAGGCCTGAACCGAGGCGAGCAGCTCGCGAAGCAGGCGGAGAAGCCAGAGTAGGAAAGCGCCCGACCACAGCCCGAGCGCGGCGAGGGCGGCGCGGTCTGCGTGCCAGAGATAGCGGTCGGCGAGCACCTCTCCGAGCAGCCGCTGCGTCCGCTCGCGCGGCAGGGTCAAGCTGCGCCCCACCACGCTGTAGAGCTCCGTCCGGCGCACATCCTGCTGCGGCGCGCGGAGCGATTGCACGAACAGCACGACGCAGACGCCCGTGGTCATCACCGCGCCGACACGAAGCGCGAGAACGAGATCGAACGACAGGGCGAGCATCGTCGCGCCGACGGCGAGGCCTGCGAAGCCGCAGGCGCGCCGGATCGTCTGATCGGCGACGGCGATGATCCGCTCCATGGCGCGACGCTCCGTGAAGCGCCGTAGTGTGCTCTCAGGCTCTGCCCAATGCGAGTCCCGCGACGGTGAGCACGAGCACGGAGACGAGCCAGACCGTCATCGGCAACGCCTGTGGCTCGCGGTAGCCGCCGAAGCGCTCGACCAGCGCAGCCGGCACGCCTCCGGCAAGGAGCGTCACCGTGGCGATCACAAGCGACGCCGCGTAGGCGAGCACGGCGGGGTAGAAGCCGAACACCTCGGGCCACCAGAGCGGGGCGGTGGCGAAGACGATCGCGAAGAGCAGCGTCTGGCCGAGCATGTGCGCAAGCCCGGCGAGCGCCGCGAGCCCGACCGTCAGCACGAACAGCGTCTGCGGCGCCATGGGCCGGCTACTGGGGCTGCAGTGTCGAGAGGCGCGGCGCCAACCCCATCGCGAACATCGAGAGGGAGAGCACATAGCGCAGGGCGAAGGCCCAGAAGGCAGCGACGAGCGGCAGGAAGATCGGCGCGACATAGAGCGGCGTGACGAAGCGGACGGCCACAATCCACCAGTCGGTCAGGACACAGAAGAACCGCCAGATGTAGTTGCGGCTGTCGGGAGCCACCATCGCCTGGAGCACGAACCGGCCGAGCGAGGTCCAGGCAAGCACGGCGAACCCGTAGACGACCAGCCAGAACGGCAGGAAGGAGAGGATGAAATGCGGCTGGCTCTCCATGGCCGGTCTCGAGACGTACGGCTCTGATGCGAAGGGCGGGGCGGATCGCTCCACCCCGCCCTGCCGTCCGACGGTCAGGCGGAAGCGTCAGTCGACCGCCTGCGCCTTGTCCACGAGGCGCACCCCGCCCTTTGGGATGCGGATGCTTTCCACGAACTCCTGCATCGCCTTCGACGGCGCTGCCGTGACCTGGCTCACCAGGTACATGACGAGGAAGGAGATCGGCACGCCGAAGATGCCGCCGGCGATGTTGTTGATTCCCCACAGCCGCGCCGTGACGCGGTTGCGCAGGACCACCGTATCGGCCCAGAGCAGCCAGCCACTGAATGGGCCGTTGGTGATCGCATCCGGGTTCGCGAGCAGGGCCTGGATCGGCGCCTTCGCCTCGGCCGAGATCGCCGCGATCCCGACATACTGCCGATAGGCGGCTGTGATCGCGGCCTTGTCGCCGAACAGCTCGATGAAGCTGAGGCCGGCGAACTCAGTCCAGATGAGATAGCCGAAGGTGATGACATAGCCGATCGACATGCCGAGGATGGCTGCGGTGTTGGTCGTCTTCTTGTACCAGACGCCCATCACGAGGGCCGCGAACAGCCCCGCCGCCGCGATCGAGAAGGCCCAGGCGACGAGGAATAGGATGTCGGCGCCGAGATGTCCTGCGGTGTAGGCGGCCACGACCGCGACGATGATCAGGAGCGTGCGCGCGACATAGAGGCGCCGCTTGGTCGGCGCCTGCGGGTCGATCATCCGGTAGTAGATGTCGTGGCTCAGAGCATTGGCGAGAGCGAGCAGAAGCCCATCCGCGGTCGACAGCGCGGCGGCGAGGCCGCCGGCGGCGACAAGACCGGCGATCACGTAGGGAAGCCCGGCGATCTCGGGGGTCGCCAGCACCACCACGTCAGGGTGGATTCGGAACTCCGACAACTGAAGGATGCCGTCACGGTTGGCGTCGTTCACCCCGATCCATGTCACGCCGTAAGGCGACATCAGCTGCCAGTTCTGCAGCCAAGCCGGCAGCTCGGCGATCGGCTTGCCGATCACGTTCTGATAGATCTCGAGCTTGGCGAAGGCAGCATAGGCGGGCGCGGTGAAGTAGAGGAGGAAGATGAAGAACATAGACCACGCCACGCTCTGCCGCGCCTCCCGCACCGATGGCGTGGTGAAGTAGCGCATCAGGATGTGCGGCAGAGAGGCCGTGCCGACCATCAGGCAGAAGATCAGCGCGAAGAAGTTGATCGCGGCGGGCATCGAGAAGTTGCCGCGCGCGTCCATGAAGGCGCCGACGTGGTAGGGAACGACCTGACCTGCCGCACGCATCGCCTGCTCGAGCTCCTCGATCCGCTCGAGAGCGATGCCGTACATCAGCTGCGGGATCGGCACGCCGGTCAGTTTCACCGACATCAGAATCGCCGGGATCAGGTAGGCGATGATCAGCACGATGTACTGGGCGACCTGCGTCCAGGTCACCGCGCGCATGCCGCCCATCATCGAGCACACGAGGATGCCGGCGAGCCCGATGAACACTGCGAGGGCGAAACTGACGTCGAGGAAGCGCTGGGTGATGATGCCGCCCCCGACGATTTGCGCCACCACATACACGAAGGACGCGGTGATCAGCACGATCACCCCGACGAATCGCGCGACGTTGCCCCCGTACCGGGCGCCGAGGAAGTCGGGCACGGTGTACTGGCCGAACTTGCGCAGATAAGGCGCGAGCAGGATGGCAACCAGAACGTAGCCACCGGTCCAGCCGAGGATAAAGGCAAGCCCGCCATAGCCGAGCAGGTAGAGGCTGCCCGCCATGCCGATGAAACTCGCCGCCGACATCCAGTCAGACCCGGTGGCCATGCCGTTGTAGATCGCGGGCACCCGCCTTCCGGCGACGTAGTATTCGCTCACCTGCATGGTTCGGCTGAGAATGCCGATATAGGCGTAGACGCTGATCGTCAGCACGACGAACAGGTAGCCGATGATCCGGTCGGGCACGCCGAGCTGTTCGAGCACGGCAAGGACCGCCACAAACACGGCGAAGCCGCCGACATAGCCCGCGTAGATCTTGTTGAGCTGGGAGAGGAAGGCGTCCTTCTGGGCTGCCATGGCGGTTCCCTCAGTCCTCGGCGACACCGAACTCTTCGTCGATCTGGTTCTGGCGCCTCGCGAACCAGAAAAGTTGCGCGACGAAGATGATCAGGCTCCCCTGCGCCGCCATGTAGAAACCCAACGGGAAGCCGAAGACGTGGATCTTGTTCAGACTCGGCCCGAACAAGCGCACGACGAAACTCGCGAAGAACCAGATCGCGAGCATCAGCCACATCAGGCCGGACGTCTTCTTCCAGTAGGCAGCCGCGGTCGCCGGGTCGATGTTGGGCGGTGCCTCGTGCGGCGAATGCGCCTTCGCCGTGCCTTCACTGCTCAGGAACTCGGCCATCTCTCCTCCCCTCGGCGGCGAACCGACGTTCGCTTCTCCGTTTCGCCCAAGGATGCGCGACTCGGCGCAACCCTTCTTTCCTTGACGCCACGAGGCTGGTCGCACGGGGCAACCGCGTCGCCAACGGATTTGTGAACGATGTTGGGGCTTTACAGGTCTTTGCAGCGGTTTGCGACGTGCGCGTCCTGGCGCCACTGACCCGTGTCCTGCAGCGCCGCCGAAGCGCCGATCCCGCGCGGTTCGGCGCCTTCCTCGCTGCCCGCGGCGCCTATCTCGCCCAGAAGACCGTGCTCGACTACTGCGCAGTCAAGCTCGGCGTGAACTGGCACAGCGCGCTCGCCGACCCCGGCTTCACGACACCGCTGACCGTCTGCCGCTGGCGCACCTATCTCGCCGCGCAAGGAGATATCGTGGCCATGGCGGAGGCGTGGCTCCGCCCGCACGTGCGCGAACCGGAACGGCTCGTCGCTCCGATCGCAGCGCTCGCCGCAGGCGCGATCCAAACCGCCGGCGTGCCACCACAACACGAGGAGGAGGCGGAAGCCAGGATCGCGGCGCTGCCCGCGCGTCTTGCGCGGCTTCAACTCGCGCCCCCGCATGCCTCGACCGAGCTTCCGCTCGAGTCGGCGCCCGTGCTGCTCGAAACCCTGCCGATCCACCCCGACCTGCGCAAAGGGGAGACCGTGTCGATTCTCGGTGCGCTCAGGATGCACCTCGTCTCGGCCGAGCAGGACCTCGAGCGCGGCTTCGACCCTGCCGCGCTCGCCGAGGCACTGCTTGCACGCGGCGCATGAGCGGGCGTACCGCCGCCTTCACCGGCACCGTGCGCGCGGCGATGCAGCCGCCGCCCTGCCTCACGGCGACCACCCCTGTCGCCGCCGCTGTCTCTGCCATGGCTGACGCGCGCCAATCCTCGATCCTCGTGGTGGACGGAGAGGGCGCGGCGATCGGCATCGTCACCGAACAGGACGTGGCGCGACGGATCACCTTCCAAGTCTCGGCCGACACCCCGCTTTCGGCGGTGATGACCGCGCCGGTGATCGGCGTCGGCCCTGGCGAGCCGCTCTGGCGCGCGGTCGGGCTGATGCGGCTGAGGCGCCTGCGCCACCTCCCCGTTCTCGATGCGGCCCGCAGGCCGATCGGCATGCTGCATCGTTTCGAGACCTACGCCGTCGCCTCCGGCGGCCTGCTCGACCTCCTCGAGGCGCTTTTGGCCGAGGACAACGAGGAGGGCTTCGCGCAAACACGCTCCGCCCAGGCGGGGCTCGCGCGCAGCCTGCTCGACGACGGCGTGCCGGCAGCCGACGTCATCGGCGTCGTGTCTGAGATCAATCTCGATATCCACCGGCGCTGCGTCGAGCGGGCGCTGGCCGCGGCGCCCTCGCCCCCACCCGTGCCCTTCACCCTGCTTGTGATGGGCTCGGCCGGTCGCGGCGAGAGCTTCCTATTCCCAGATCAGGACAACGGTCTGATCCTAGGCGAGCGGCCGGACGAGCTGCACGCCGCGGTGGACGCCTGGTTCATTCCCTTCGCGGAGGACCTGAACGCGCGCCTCGCCCGGGCCGGATTCACGCTCTGCAAGGGGGGTGTGATGGCGCGCAACCCGCTGTGGCGCAAGACGCTCAGCGAGTGGAAGCAGCAGTTCACCCTCTGGACGGAACGTCGTTCGCCTGCGGCACTCCTGTTCGGCGACATCGCGTTCGACTTCCGCCCCGTCTGGGGCCCCGCCGAGCCCGCTGCCGAGCTCCGAGCGCATCTCGCGCGGGCGCTTGCCCTCCGCCCCGCTTTCCTCGCTGCACTCGCCGCAGAGGATGCGAAATTCGCCGTCGGCCTCTCCTTCTGGGGCGGCTTCCGCGATGACGAGGAGGGGCCGGGCCGGCGCACCGACCTTAAGTTGCACGGGCTGATGCCGCTCGTGTCCTCCGTGCGCCTGCTCGCGCTGCGCGAGGGGATCGAGGAGACATCGACGCGCGGCCGGCTTGCCGCTCTCGCCGCCGCCGGCACCATCTCGGCATCGGAACGCTCCGCGCTCGACGCCGCGTTCGGGATCATCGTCGAGCGTCTGCTTCGCCAGCAGCTCGATGATCTCGCGGCAGGGCGGGAGGCTGGAAACCTCGTCGACACAGCCGCGCTGGCGAAGGCCGACCGCTCGGCGCTACGCGACGCGCTGAAGGCGGTCGCCACGTTCCAGAAGGGGACGCGCGCGGCCCTGACCGGCGGGCTCTAGGGGCCGCCTCCTGTCCCCAGCCACGCCGGGAGACACCGCCCGCCCGGCCTCACGCAGTGGAGCCACGCCGCGGGCGGATCCCGCGATCGCGGCGCGCTCCGCGGTCCCACGGCGTCGTATGGCCGAGGCACGCCAGATCCCACTCGGCCGACCGCTGCTCGCCTGTCCCCACTCCCGCTCAACCCTCGCGCACGTCGAGGCGCGAGCTACAACACCTGGTCGAGGAAAGCGCGTGTCCGGGCGTCCCGTGGTGCCCTGAAGAACTGGGCGGGGGAGCCATGCTCGACGATCACCCCGTGATCGGTGAAGTAGACGTGGTTTGCGACCTCCCGCGCGAAGCCCATCTCGTGGGTCACAAGCATGCACGTCATCCCCTCGTCGGCGAGCTCGCGGATGGTGACGAGCACCCCCTTCTTCGTTTCGGGATCGAGCGCCGCGGTCACTTCGTCGAACAGCATGATGTCGGGGCTCATCGCGAGTGACCGGGCGATCGCGACACGCTGCTGCTGCCCGCCAGACAGCTCGCCTGGATAGGCATGTTCCTTCCCCGAAAGCCTGACCTTCGCAAGCAGGCGCCGCGCCGTCTCCTCCACCTCCGCGCGCGGGAGGCCGAGCACATGGATCGGCGCCATCATCACGTTCTGCCGCACGGTGCGATGTGGAAACAGATTGTACTGCTGAAACACCATGCCCACCTTGCGGCGCAATGCGAGTTTGTCGAGCTTCGGATCCCTGACCTCCTGCCCTTCGACACGGATGGACCCGCGTTCGAACGGAACAAGAGCGTTGATGAGACGCAGCAGCGTTGACGTCCCGGCGCCGGAAGGCCCGATGATGCAGACAACCTCGCCCTTCGCGACATCGAACGTGATCCCCTTCAGCACCTCGACCGGCCCGAAGGACTTGTGGACATCGCGGATCGAGATGATCGGACTGCCGGGTGACCAGCTCATGGGGGGCCTACTGACTCACGTGGAAACGCCGCTCGAGCCGGCGCGTCAGCCGCGCGATTGGATAGCAGTAGAGGAAGAAGAAGCTCAGAAGCATTGCGTACATCGGCAAAAGGAGGCCATCGCGCTTTTCCGCGTTGAGGGCAGCCTGGGTCAGTGACATCGCGTCGGCGACGCCAACGATCGAGATCAGCGGAGTCGCCATCGTCAGGATGGCATACCAGTTCATCCAGGGCGGGGTCATGCGCTTGACCACCTGGGGCAGGATGACCATCCAGAGGGTCTCCCGGCGCGTGAAGGCGAGCGCCTCGGCCGCCTCCCACTGCGCGAGCGGAACAGACCGAACCGCGCCACGAACGATCTCCGACATGTTGCCCATGATCGGTAGCGAAAGACCGATGGTCGCCTTGATCCACCCGGGCAAGGGAAGGCGTGACCCGCCGAGCTCCACCTCGAAGGGAAGGAGGAACGTCACGAAGAACAGGAGCGCGAGCCACGGCGAGTTCCGAAAGAACTGCGTGATCGCGCATGCGATCGCCCTGATCCAGCGCGCAGGCGAAAGCTGCCCGAGCCCGACGAAGAGCCCAGCCACCGTGCCGATCGCCATGGCCAGAAAACTGACCACGGTGTTCAACGCGAAGCCGCCGAACTCCCCGACGGGCCCGAAGAGGATCAGCGGCAGCCATTTCAGGAGCGTCTCGACGACGGTCGGGCTGTCGGTAGCGGCCGCAGCCGGAAGGGCGAGGAGCGTCAGCGCGAAGGTCGCGATGACCGCGACGCACGACCAGCCGGAGAACAGCCCTTCGGCCAGCGTGGGCGCCTGAGCGACGCGCTGCGCCCGAAGCACAGGGAGCGCAGTCCCTCCATGTCTCATACGGAATAGCCTGGAATGCGCAAGCTCCGCTCCCAGCGGCCCATTGCCCAGACGAGGAAAGCCACGATCGAGACGTAGGTCAGCAACATCACGACCATCATCTCCCAAACATTCAGGCGATCCGTGTAGATCTGCACGGCCACGTAGAGGATCTCCGGCACCGCGATCGCGAAGGCTTGCGAGGTCGTCTTCACGAGTTTGACGAGGTTGTTGTTGAGCGCCGGCAGGCAGATTCGGAAGCCGAGCGGCAGGACGACATAGCGGAAGATCTGCAGCCGCGTGTAGCCGAGCGCTTCAGCCGATACGACCATCGACCGGGGCACCGCCTCGATGCCAGACCCAACTTGGACAGTGAAGAATGTGAAGTGTCTATTTTCGTGTGCAAATTCGGCGAAATTAGGCAGGCGTGGCACCACGCGCCGGAGCGCGATGTGAAGAAGCCCGTTCTCAAGGGTCGCGCCGTCAACCACGATATGGTCGGCGAGCTCGAAGCGCCGCTCGAAAGCCCGGCGGGCGATGCCGCGGTGCAGGAAC
>Ga0209017_10000635_pt1 | contig 33365 bp, 30 predicted proteins | sample YNPBryunderm2012_FD_185812 | JGI IMG/M metagenome (GOLD analysis project Ga0209017, IMG submission 185812) | Anoxygenic and chlorotrophic microbial mat microbial communities from Yellowstone National Park, USA - YNP Bryant MS undermat 2012... ...
ACACGATACTGACTAGTAAATATGTAAAAAAGACTTTAAAGTTATTATTAACAAATCCGTTGTATAATCCATAAAGTAGGGATAATATGGCAATATGTATGTAATGAATGGGTGGATTCAATCCGCACATAATGTTTGACACAGAGTTAATTGGAATTATCTGGTTCGTAATGCCGAATATTGAACTTTTTTTGTATCGTATTTCTTTTCTTTTAACTGTAAGTTCATATGGCCTAGATATACCCAACATTGCCAATATAAATGCTATAATCCCACTTTTGCGGGCACTAATATAAACCATTGATTTAGGATCGATTTCCGACTTACCGGAAATTTTGATTTGCTGAACAACTAACGGAGATTGGTAAATAGTCAGAAGCCAAAAGGGATTAAACATACACCCGTCCTCCAAGTCTGGGTCGTCGTAATTCAGCAGCGCTCTTACGCTTTTTGCAGGAATCAGATTGAATCCTATTACAGCAATTCACCACTGTCAACTGTTTTTTGGAATTTCTTCAGTAATACAATAATATGAAATAAACGATCAAATCATATTCATATATTTACAATTCGTTGGCAGGGAAGGTATAGCTTTGGGCCTTTGGCTGAAAAACCGGTGGGAACTGAGACCCTGTACCTCACAGGCATGAAAATCGTCGTAGGCGCTACATTCGACGAATGCGTCGTAACCCGAACAGGCGTTGAAACTCGCGTAGAAACTCAAGGAGCTGATTGGGTTAGATCGAAGAATCCCACGATGGCGCGATGCGACTTTTTCATGGGGCAAGGACTGCGAGTTGTTGATCAGAGTTTTTTATGGGCCGTTTGCAGGCGACCAGTCGCAAAGTCTCGGGGGAAGCGACGTGAGCAGGCCAAGGGCTAGTGGACTCAGAGATTCAAGGCGATGGGGTGAAACCTCAGAGGCCACGGGAGTCAAAAGTCAAGGGTGGCGGGGATTATGGATCGACGGTCGCTGCATGGGTCATTCGTTTACGTCATAGATCGATTTGTAGTGGGGAAGCTGTTGAGAGGGGGTATCACATTTGGGAGTGGCGGCAAGCTGGTGGAACAGGGTGTTCTATTAGGCAGGGGTGGGGGCCTGTCGCGGCGGAGTGTCCTATTTGGCTGGGGTGGGAAGCCGTTAGGACAAAGTGTCGCGCTTGTGAGTGCATGGCGGGGTTGCTATGGTGTAGGAAAAGGAGGATCGAAGCATGAGTGATCGCGCAACATTGACCGGCCAGCGGACCAGTACGGATCAGGTAATGACAGATCGGCAGGCCAGGACGGAACAGCAAATGACAAGCCGGCAGAACAGGATGGATCAGGAAATGACAGGACACCTCACCGGCAGTGGTAACGAAATGGCAGGACGACCCACAGGCGATAGTGGGGCAATGGCGGGACAACCGGCAGGGGATCGAGGTACGGTGAGCGGGGGCTCCGGTACCGGTCCGCGGACCACCCTGGGTCCTGGGACGACCCCGGGAGGCGGTCCGGCGGCGACGAGCGGACCTGCTCCCAGCGGTACCCGCGCTCAGAAATTGATCCTGGTAGTGGATGACGACCGAGAGATGGTGGATGGTTTGCGAGCGGTGCTGGAACGGCAGGGATATCAGGTCATTCAGGCTCACGACGGACATCAGGGCAAGCAGGCAATCTATCTGCACCGTCCGGACCTAGTGATTCTGGACATGATGATGCCCCGCATGGGGGGCTTTCCCGTGTTGGAACACTTCCGGGACAAGAAGGACGCTCCGCCGATCATTATGATCACGGCCAACGAAGGAAGCCGGCACAAGGCGTATGCGGAGTACCTGGGGGTCGTGGATTACATTCGCAAACCGTTTGCGATGGAGCGGCTGGTGGAAGCGGTCAACCGCATCTTGCGGGGCAGCAGCGGCGCAGCGGAGGCGGCTCCTTCGTCGAAATGAGAGTGCCGGGGAAGCCCCAAACCCTTTCGCGGTGCCGGTTCATTTGCGGCCCCAGCGGCGGCGTTGCTGAAAGAAGTCGGTCAGGATCGCGGCGCAACGATCCGCTAGCACTCCCCCCAGCACCGGCAAGCGGTGGGGCAACCGGGGATCCGAGGGAATCTCAAAGAGGGAGCGGCAGGCGCCGGCTTTGGGGTCATTCGCACCGTAAACGATGAGGGCCAACCGGGCATTGACCGCCGCTCCTGCACACATCGCACACGGTTCCAAGGTGACGTAGAGAATGCAGCCGTCCAGGCGCCAGTTACGGAGGGCGTTGGCCGCCTGAGTCAAGGCGATCATTTCCGCATGGGCGGTCGGATCATGCAGGCGTTCCCGTTGATTGTGCGCTGCGGCAATCAGACCACGCTGCGGGTGAACGATCACCGCCCCGACGGGGACTTCCTCCTCCGCGGCTGCCAACGCGGCCTGTTCCAGGCACAGTTCCATGTGGTACACATGGAAGGGGTGCTGCGGGTCCAGCCAGGTCGCGGATAGGGGTGTCCGGCTGGTGTCCGTATCGTGCGGAAAAGGCCAGTCGAGCAGGTTCATCGCGGTTGCCGGTGGGGGGATGGCTGGGTCTTCTCGGGGGGAAGGTGCCGTGGCCGGCGGTGAAGCCGTGCCGTGCACGTGCTTTTGCGCCCATTGTAGCAGGCAGGAACATCGGCGTGTTTTTTTCCGGGGAGTTTCCCTTGTGTCAGCCTAGGGCACGATTATGATGGATATGATGGAAGTAACGGTTTCGCGGAGATTCAGGAGCGGAGCGAAGCCGTCAGCTGCCGCCTCTGGTCCGGGAAAGGGAACCCGACGGGAAAAGGCGGTGTCCGGTCGCCCAGCAGAGACGCTCCGGTTATGGGATGTCCGTTAGGAAAAGGAGGAAGTCATGGATTTCCGTCCGTTGGCTGAAGCGGAACGTCGGCAACTGTTGGCTGCCCTGCGCGGCAACGCGGATCGCGGACTGGCCTTGCTCATGGACCGTCGCGACACCAGCTTCGTCGGGACGACCGAGGAGTTGCCCGCTGAAGAAGTCATGACCGCCGTCAAGTCGGTTCCGTGTCACTACTGATCGCGGACTGGGACTGCGTCGCGTAACAGCCCAGGACAGGGTGTCGGTACGAACCGATTCTCATTCCAAAGACCTTCGCTGGGCCGTGCCCAGAGGTTCTCTTGGTCTGGACGGGTCGGGTGCCGGGACGCATCCGCCGGAAGAGTCCGAACAACCTGACCGTAATTACGCACCGGTCGCCCGACCCGTCACGATAGGTCGCACTGATGGGGCTGCTGGACAGTGAACAAGGGAAACGGCGTCTGTTGACCGTCGAAATCCCGGCGATCGAAGCGTATAACGAGGGGCGCGATCCGCTCTACCGCATCACGGTCCGTCGGCAGGACAGCATGCTGGTCCTGTCCTACCGTCTCAAGCCGTGTCACAACATCTATCAGTGTGAAACGCGGTTACTGTCCAGCTACCCGCTGGTTCCCCCAGAGACGCGCATCCTCACGCCGCTGAAACATTGTCCGCATCTGCTGGATGGTCAGACACTGTGTCTGTGGCGGCAAGGCTCGACGCGGGCCAGCAGTCGTTGGGACCCCTCCCGTTTCACCTGTGTGTTTGCGGTACTGGCCGCCTGGCGTTGGCTCGCCTGCTACGAAGTCTGGTACGAAACCGGTGAGTGGCCCCTGCCCGAAGCCAAATGAGAAGCAACCCCCACAGCGCCCGCGTGGCGGCGCTCTCCCCCGCCACGCCCCGGGCAAGCACCGTGAGAGTCGGCCCGGGCCATCGCCCCTCGTCGGTCTTCTTCTCCCAGCACCGCGTGGGGCCGGTCCGCCGCAGTCCCGCCTGTTCTCTCGACTGTACCGTCTCCGGAGGCAGGCCCTGACAGTGTACCACGAAGAATCTCTCCCGGTGGAGTGCGACCGCGTCCAGGGCGGCAGGCGTAAGGTGTCAGCATCAGGCACGATGGTCACCCTCTGAATTGGGTGGGGTCGTGCGAGTACCCCGGTCCAGGCATGGGGAGGTAAGCATGGCTCGACTGTTCCAAGCTGGGGTCGGCAGCGGCGGGATGGTCGTGCTGGACCTGCTCTGCCGCGACAGCCGGATTGAGCAGATCGTCCTGGTCGAGCCCGACCTCTACGCACCTCACAATGTGGTGCGCCACCTGTTTCCCCCCTCGGCCATCGGACGACGCAAAGTGGACGTGGCGGCGGAATGGGTGCGCGAACGTCGCCCGGACGTAGTGGTACATCCTTTCTGCTGCAGTCTTCAGGAGAGTAGCGTTCAGGAACAATTGCTGGAAGCAGCCCGTCGGTGCGATATCGGTGTCTGTGCGGTGGACAACGAGCCGGGCAAATACGCCTTCGATGCCTTGATGCGTCGAGCGGGCCGACCGTGGACCTTGGGGGAAGTGCTCAGCGGCGGCATCGGCGGCTGGGTCCACTGCTTCGTGCCTGATGGGCCTTGTTACGGCTGCGTGGCCAGTTACCTGCAGCGGGAAGTGGTGGAAGCCCCATCTGGCCCTCCGCCGGATTACTCCCAACCGCAGGCGGCTCACGCCGAGCTGACCATACCGGCTTCGGCCGCGGCGATCCATGCGATGGCCGCCCTGCATGCCCTCCTCACCTTGGAGTTGCTGGGAAGTCCGGAGAAGTCCGTGGAATCCCCTTGGGGTTTCACGTCCCTGTTATGGAGTCTGCAACGGGTGGAAGGGATTTTCGAGGAACCGTTCCGAAGCTATCGCTTCCGGATCCCGCGTGCACCCGGCTGTTTGATCTGTTCGGAGCCGGACCGTAAAGTCGGCCCGGGGGAGAACCTGGATGTGGCCCTCGATCAGGCGTTGGCTCGACTGGCACCACCCTGAGCGCAGTCAGTGCAAATTACTGCGTTCCGGGTTGCGCTCCCTCCGCTGGAGTTACGAACTCGCCGGCCTGGTCATCGAGTGTGACGCCATCCCGTGGTTGGCGGAAGGGGTACGGCTGGAGATCACCCTGGCCGGGACGGAACTGCTGATCAGCCGACGCAGTGACTTCACCCTGCGTGGTCCCGACCAGACCCCCCTGCCCTGCCAGGACATCCAACGTCTGCCCGGTGGCCTGTATCAACTGCACTTCCGCCTGGCTTTTGAGACCAGACCCCCGCAGCAGCTGCAGCTGTGCTGGCGAGACTTCACCCTGCTCAGTCTGAACGTGCCGCTTGTGAACCTGGACGATTACCTCCGCAGCCTGCACTGGCGCAGCTGGGGCTTGACCCTGCGCTGGGGTGAAAAGGCGGTTAGTGCCCATTGCTTCAGTCGGCGAGCTTTGCGGGGACTGGCCGCGGCGGTTCTGGTCCGCTCCCCCTATCGACTGGCACCCCTGGCGGCTCTGCAACCCCAGTTGCTCCTGCAAGGATGGCCCAACGGACCATGCCACGAAGCCCCCTTGTTCCTGAATGCCTCCCAGCAACGGGACACCGAGGCGTGTCTGGTCACTCCTGTGCCTCAATCTCTGCTGTCTTCCGAGCGTTGCCAGTTGTTCTGGCGCATCCAAGGACGCTGCTGGCATACGGAGAGCGTACAGTTTCTCCCGGCACACGATTGGGAAAGCCAAGTCTGTGTGCGTGAGGCGTTTTTCCTCATTTCCCACGGGAATAACTGGATCCGGCAACGGGAAGCTCCCTCCTTCCAGAACCCCAGACCGTTCGCTCCCTGCTTTGTGCTCCAGGCGCCGACGGGCTCAGCTGGGCTGCTGCCGCTGACTTTGTATGCCCACACGCCGCAGCGACCCTCCGCACGCCGACTCCGCCGGGAATGCGTCCTGGTCACGGATGCCCCCACTCCCTATCTGCCGGGGCTGTTCCATACCCAGGATTTCCCAAACCTCACCAGTCTGGAATTGCGCCACGGTTCGCGTCTGCTGAGCACCCTGACCTTGAGCCTGACTCCCCATGCCCACTTCACCGCCGAAGGAGGATTCACCCAGATGCCGGATTTGACCTGGTCCGAAGCCACTGACGCGGAATTGTGGGAACGCCTCCAGCGTCTGTCTCGCCCCTCCACGGAGGAAAAACGCTTCGGCTCGAGACCCTGAATCCACCCCCCCTGCTTCCCCATCCGAAAAATGCTCCGATCCTGGCCACTGCCGCCTACCGACCATCCCGAAACCGCGACTCCCCCCACGAAGAAGGGACAGCAGAGCCCGCGACAAACGACAAGCCTGGGGTGCTCGGGAACGCCCGACTACTGCGTTTCACCAACAGCGAGAACGCTCCTGCTGCAGAAGTTGATAACTTTGCCAGGCGAGCATGCCGAAGAGCAAGGCCGTCCACCAGGAACCCATAGGAACCCAATCCGGTAACAGCCGTGTCAATGGTCCGCCACCGCGGGTCTGTTCCCACCATCCCAGCAGGCTGTACAAAGCGAGCAGGGATGCGGTCCACAAGGAAATCTGGAGAGACAGCAATCGACCCGTGCCGGGCCAGACAGAGGTGCAGACTTCCCGGCAGACTTGTCCGCCATCCAGTGGGTACACAGGCATGAGGTTGAGGATGCCCCAGTAGAGGTTGACCAGGATGAGCAGGTGGTAGGCGAACACCAGTTCCAGGGGTGCTCCACGGACCGGCCAAGGGGTTAGGTGGGCCACGCCGTAGAGGAAGGCAGCCAGGGCAAACCCGGCCAGCGGACCGGCCAGACTCACCAGAATCCGCGCTTTGGGCCGCGGGGGAACCCGATCGGCCACGGTCAGGCCCCCCAGCATCCACAAGATAACCACCGCGGTACTGCCATAATACCGATACGCCAGGGCATGCCCCAATTCGTGGATCAACACCGCGACAAACACCACTGCTATCCAGATCAACCAGAATTGCAGTCCGCTCTTGAGCAACGAGCCGCCCAATAACGCCGCCCCCAGCCAGAACAACGGATGTACACGCACCGGAAAGCCCAGACAGCGGAAGCGTAGATCGTAGGCCGTCCGTTCCGGATCCCCAAACACTACAACCCTCCCGTGCACAGGATCCCATCATATACCCAGCGACCTTGCAGGGATTGTATGAGCTGCCGCCGCACGGCAGTATAACCTGATGACGGAGGCGGGAACCCCCCACGTATCCGGACGCCGATCACCCCCGCGTATCCGAACACCCATCGCCTCGGGTGTCGCCGGTGGTGAGGTGCCTCTTGGGGACAGAAGGGAAGAAGATCATGGACTGGATGGCATTGCGGGACGAATTCGCGGCGGTGGTGGCGCACTGGACGTTCCTGGATCATGCCGCCGTGGCTCCCTTGCCGCGCTCGGCGGTGCAGGCCCTGCACGAGTATGCCCAAAGTCTGGCCGAAAACGGGGTGGCCGCCTTCCGCCGGTGGTTTGAGCGGGTCGAACAGGTCCGCCGGCTGGCCGCTCGGCTGCTTCAGGCTCCCAGCCCGGAAGACATCTGCTTCATCCCGAATACCACGTGGGGAATCAATCTCATTGCGGAAGGCTTCCCCTGGCAGAGCGGCGACAATGTGGTGCTGGCCGCGGAGGAATATCCGGCCAATCAGTATCCCTGGCTCAATCTGGCCCATCGGGGTGTGGAAGTGCGGCGGGTCGCCAGTCGGGGACCGCGCATCCTGGCCGACGATCTGTTCGCCGCGTGCGATGAGCACACCCGCGTGCTCAGTGTCTCTTCGGTTGAGTTTGCCAGCGGCTTCCGCAACGACCTGGCCGCCCTGGCGGAGTTCTGCCAGAAACGGGACATCTTCTTCTTCGTCGATGCCATCCAGTCCCTGGGTGTCTTTCCCTTGAATGTCCAAGAGATTCCGCTCGACGCCCTTGCCGCTGATGGCCATAAATGGCTCTTAGGCCCAGAAGGGGCGGGCATTGCCTACATCCGCCGGGACAAGCTCGAGCGGTTGCACCCCATCGGCATCGGAGCATTCAGCGTGGTCCACCCCTGGGAGTTTTCCCGAATCGAGTTGCGGCTCAAACCCCATGCTGGCCGATACGAAGGCGGAGCCTACAACATGGCGGGCATTACTGCCTTGGGAGCGTCGCTGGAGTTGCTCTTGCGGATGGGCCTCGAACAGGTGACCGAACGGGTCCTGCAGTTGACCGATTATCTGTGCGAACAAGCCCAGCGGCGGGGTTGGACCGTCTTCAGTAGCCGCCTGCCCCGGGAGAAATCCGGGATCGTCTCGCTGATCCATCCGAGCCGATCCGCCCGTGAGGTGGTCCAGCATTGTCGGCAGCAGGGGGTCATTGTCAATGCCCGGGCTGACCGCGTCCGCGTCAGTCCCCATGCCTACAACACCTATGAGGAGATCGACCGCTTTCTGGAGGTAGCCAGCGCCTGGCGTTGAAGGACCGGCGCCGATCCGCCTGCTGTTATCGTGGCATCACGCCTCGAACCCCAGAACGCCCCGATCGCCGCCTCCAGCATCGCTACCATCCTCGACTTGTGCTTGGAGAGAATCTCGTGCCTGTTGCTCTCAATCCCCGTTACGCGGTGTACACCGGCACCTTCGACCCAGTGCATTTGGGACACTTGGACATCATCCAGCGGGGGAGCCAACTCTTCGACCGCCTGATCGTCGGTGTGGGGATCAATCCGGAAAAGACTACGCTCTTTTCCATCGAGGAGCGGGTGGCGTTACTCCGGGAGGTGACCCAAGGGATTCCCCGCGTGGAGATTCAGCCGTTTCTCGGTCTGGCGGTTCGTTTCGTCCGGGATGTCGGCGCTCGGATCATGCTCCGCGGCTTACGCACCCTCTCGGACATGGAATACGAATTCACCATGTCCTTGATGAACTTACACCTGGACCCGGACATCGAAACGGTATTCCTGATGGCTAAAGAGGAATATTCCCACATCAGCAGTTCGCTGCTGCGTCAGATTGCCATGATGGGAGGCGACTTGAGTCGTTTTCTGCCGGAGGCGGTACGGCAGGCCCTGGAAGCCAAGGCGGCAGCGGGGCAGATCCTGCCCGCTCACTGCGCCGGCCCCTTCCGCGGCAGTCACTGAACGTCCCCGAGAGCCGGCTTTCCCTTGTTCCTTCCCGAGCCACCTGGTGCGACTGTTTGGAAGTGCCCGATCTTTTCCCTCTGCCTTTTCCGCCGACTTCGACCCCTCCGCATCCTCAAGCGGATATCGCTCACGGCACTTTCCCGGACCCGGAAAAGGGCGGGATACTCACGGGCGGGGCGGTAAATGTCGGGGAGGTCTTGATGGGAGTGCCACTCTGAGAGCTCGATCCGGAATCGCCCGGCCTAATCCCACCCTGGTCCTTTCTGACTCCGCTGGGGTCGCTCTCAGAGCCGGTCTGGGAATTCGGATTCGGACTAGCCTGACCCGACTGGCTGATAACCTGAGCGAGCTTGTGGAAGAACGCCGTGGAATCCTCGGTCACTTTTTTCGTATCGACCACTGTCTGGATTTCGGCCTTGCCGCCCTCGCCTTTCTGTACGGAGAGGTGATACCAACCGCAGTACCAGCCCACCACGACAAAGGCAACGACGGCAAAGCCGATCAAGGCGAAGAGGTTCCGCATGGCCTCGGCTCCTATGTGCTCCTAAGGGAAGAGGAATCGCCGGTCCTGCAGGGTAGCGGTTGCCCTGCCGGCCTGCAAGCCGAATTCATTCTACGCCGCCACCTCCCTGGGGAATCACCGACCGACACGTTTTTCCGTGACGGCAGAAGATGGCCGACCGCAGAAGGAGGGATCCGATTCGGGATTTTCTAACGCTACTTGCATCTTCTCTTGGAACGGCACTATGGGACACCGTAGAATGCAATAGCGTCACCGGAGTATTCCAACTCCTCTTGCCAAGCCGGGAGAAAGGGGATATGGTGGTGTGTCGCACCTTTCTCCCATCCCTGTCCAGGGGTCCGGCGACGCTCGGATCGACCGAGAGCACATAGTGAGATGGGCTGTGAACAGTGGTTCCCACCACCAGCATCACCCGGAAGATTACGGAGGATTCCAACAACAATGGCCCCGGTGAACACCATCCTCGAAAAACTCCGCGCTCAACTCAACACCAGTGACTACCGCAAACTGCATTGGGAAGGGTCGTTCGCGGATTACCTCAATATTGTGCTGGAGCATCCGGGGGTCACCCGCACTGCCTACCAGCGCCTCTATGACATGATCCTGTATCACGGCACCGAGGAGGTGTACGAAAACAAGGACAAAATCATCCGTTACAAATTCTTCACCGAATTTGCTCACAAGTACGGGGACGCTATCTACGGCCTGGACCGTCCCTTGATGCAACTGGTCAACGTTTTCAAAAGTGCGGCGTTGGGCTTCGGCACAGAACGGCGGGTGATCCTGTTGCATGGCCCAGTGGGCAGTGCCAAGTCCACCATTGCCCGTCTGCTCAAGCGGGGTCTGGAAGAATACAGCCGCACCGATGAAGGCCAGCTCTACAGCTTCGCCTGGCGCAACCCCGATGGTTCCGGCTGGACCAAAGACCCCATGCACGGCGAACCGCTGCAACTGGTTCCCGAAGAGTTCCGACCCGCCTTGCTCGCCGAACTCAATGCCAAATGCCGCAAACCCTACCCCTACGAAATCACTATCAAAGGAGACCTCTGCCCCTACAGCCGCTTTGAGTTCCGTCAACGGCTGCAAAAATATGATGGCGACTGGCTCAAAATGCTCGAGCACGAGGTCAAAATCTACCGCCTGGTCCTTTCGGAAAAGGACCGTATCGGCATCGGCACGTTCCAACCCAAGGATGAAAAAAATCAGGACTCCACCGAACTGACTGGCGACATCAACTACCGTAAAATCGCCGAGTACGGCTCCGATTCCGACCCGCGGGCCTTCAACTTCGACGGGGAATTGAACATCGCCAATCGCGGCATCGTGGAATTCATCGAAATCCTCAAGCTGGACGTGGCCTTCCTTTACGACCTGCTCGGGGCCAGTCAGGAACACAAAATCAAACCGAAGAAGTTCGCCCAGACCGACATCGACGAGGTCATCCTCGGTCACACCAACGAGCCGGAATACCGCCGCCTGCAAAACAACGAATTCATGGAAGCCCTGCGCGACCGTACGGTCAAAATCGACATCCCCTACGTCACACGCCTGAGCGACGAAATCAAAATCTATGAGAAGGACTTCAATCCCGAAAAGGTCAAAGGGAAGCACATCGCTCCGCATACCATCGAAGTGGCGGCCATGTGGGCCGTCCTGACCCGCTTGACACCTCCCAAGCACGCCAACCTTACCCTGCTCCAGAAGATGAAGTTGTACAACGGGAAAACCTTGCCCGGCTTCACCGAAGACAATGTCATCGAGCTGAAAAAGGAATCCCCCAATGAAGGGATGACCGGCATCAGTCCCCGTTACATCCAGGACAAAATCAGCAACGCCCTCGTCTCTCACCCCGATGAGGACAACATCAATCCTTTCATGGTGCTCAATGAGCTGGAAGCCGGCCTACGGCATCACTCCTTGATCAAGAGCGAGGAGCAATATCGGCATTACAAAGAGTTGCTCGCGGTGGTGCGGGAAGAATACGAAGATATCCTCAAAAACGAGGTGCAACGGGCCATCGCCGCCGACGAGGAAGCCCTGGCCCGGCTCTGCGCCAACTACATCGACAACGTCAAGGCCTACACCCTGCGGGAAAAGGTCCGCAACAAATACACCGGCGCCCTCGAAGAACCCGATGAACGCCTCATGCGTTCCATCGAGGAGAAAATCGACATTCCCGAAGGACGCAAGGATGACTTCCGCCGGGAAATCATGAATTACATCGGCGCCCTGGCCATCGACGGCAAAAAATTCGACTACCGCACCAACGAACGCCTGCAAAAGGCCTTGGAACTCAAACTCTTCGAGGACCAGAAGGACACCATCAAACTCAGCACCCTGGTCTCCAGCGTCGTGGACAAGGCGACGCAGGAAAAGATCGACGTGGTCAAGAGTCGCCTGATTCGCAATTACGGCTACAATGAATCCAGTGCCACGGACGTGCTCAACTACGTGGCCTCGATCTTCGCCCGCGGTCAGTCCAAGAAGTGAGGTGCGAACCACACGCGACGCGGTCGGACAGCCAGGGTAGAAAAAGCCGGTAACGCCCCCGAAGGAGTGCCACCGCGACTGACCCCAGGCGGAACGGTGGCGCCACCAAGGCTGTGCTTCAAGGAGGAATGCGACTCCCCCGCACTTCGACCCACCCAATGAGGTCCTGGACGCAACCGGGGGGCTGATATAGGCGGGGTGTGGATACCGGCGGCCTGTGGGAGGCAAGCGGAGCCTTGATCCAAGCGGGGTCCTGATGGATGGGGGCCTGACCGACCTGAAGGTGTGAACCTGGTCAGGTCCGGAAGGAAGCAGCCATAAGCGCTGGAGGGTGCGGCTCAGGGCACCCCCATCCATCGCGACCCCGCTCCCTATTTTTCCTCCACCCCCCTGTAATATTCCACACACTTGTCCACCTGCAATTTATTGCATTCATCCATCCTCGCCCCCACCCCTTTTGGTATCCATCTGTCACATGTTACACCTGTCCATGTTCACATCCATCCATCTTCGCATCCGTTCATCTGTAACAAGCCGCCTAAGACGGTGTTGCCCCAGGGCAGATTCGTGTTGGAACAGGGAATAACTGGAGGTCGGCGTAAGTCCAATTGCTTCTTCGCTATGGACTTTCCCCATTGGAAACAACAAGCATTCCTGGGGTGTTACCCGATGACCATCGACGCACAAGACCGGACACCGCTTCCATCAAGCAGGCCAACCCACCCCTTCCAGCAACCGAAACACCATACTGTTCCCAACGAACAAAACCCTCCACCCGGCAACCCATGGAGGATGGAATAAGGGGCCGCAGTACCTCCAGCAGGCGGCTACGTCCAGCATAGCACCCGACCCAGCGAGCCGAGTTTTTTGAGGCCTTGGCATTCTCCGCGTCCTGATTCTCTGAGAGGCGTTGTCAACTATAATGAGCAAGAGTATCTTCAAGGTGTTGCGAACCATGATGAGTTCGGGGCTTCGACCCAAAAAGATGCGGACTCACCCTGATACCCCAGCTGTTCCCTCCCGACGCCAATGAATAACGCGACCTGGGTATGCTTTGACTGTCGGCAAGCGGTAAGGCGACCCGAGTATATGGTCGAGGTGATCGCCTGTCCTCGTTGTGGCCAACCCATGGGATACCTCGGCGACAAGATTCGGATTCCCACCCAGCGGCAAATCAAGGCGTGGCGAGGATTGTGGAAATCCATTTATTCTAGTCCTAGGCCGATCACCAAGATACCGGAGCAACTCCGCTCGTGGCACGTGACACGCTTGGAAGCCGAGATCGCCAGGCTCGAGGCGATGCCAAAGAACCCGCGGCGTATCGAGAGGATTCGCATGTATCGCCGGCAGCTGGCTATCTTGACAAGACGGAACGATGCTAGGGATGAATGACCGACAGTAATCGCAGAGCAAGTACCACCGAGGGGGGACAAACTACGGCCAGCAGAAGAAAAAATGAGCCTTGCGCCATGTCACAGTTCATTCGACCTCCGAAGTGAGGCCGGATTGTTGCGGGCGGCAGGTCTGGAACCTAAACCTTCCTTGATTCCAAACCATTGAAAGGATCATCCCCAAACCGTCGAGAACATCCAGGTGCTATCATGATCTTCGCCCACCGATCATGTGCGAAAGGAATGATGAGTTTCCTTCCCTGGGTAAAAGTATCGATGTGTTTCCTCTTGTTAGCAGGAGGATTATGGCCCATTCCTGGGCGAGCTTACATTACCGCACCCGTCCCCACACTCGGCGCCGCCGTAAGCGATTCCACCTACGTCACTCTCATTCGAGTTGAGAAGGTCAGCCGCGAGAAGGGAATCATCGTTTATACGAAGGTGCGTGATCTGAAGGGAAAGTATCCGAAGGATAGCATCCGTCATGTGTTCGACCTCAAAGGCACTCCCCGGCACCAAGGTCCCGGCGACGTTCCCATCCGGCCGGACGAGAGGGATTGGCAGTACGCCTTGGAATGGGCCGCGCCCGGCAAGCTAGCCGTGATGTTCACCCGTCAATATGACCCGTTCGGGGATTTCGGACACACCTACATCCCCGGATGCTGGTATGCCATCATGTGTCCGCCGAGGAATTGGGAGTTCTGGTATGCCATCTACGCCGAGGCTCGGCTTCTGCACCAGTGGCATTGTGGTACACCCAGCCGACTGGCCACGGCGGTGGAATGGATAGTGAGCGGCCGAGAAGCCGTCGTACCCGTCCTCAGTAACAAAAGCAGCAAAGAGGACCTTCGCGCTGGTCGAGCCAAACTTCTTGGCCTGCTCGTCTCAGCCTCCCGACGAGACTATCAGCCGGGGCGCGATGGTGTGACCGAAGCTGTGGATGGGAAGTCGATTCCGTCTCTGATCCAGTTACTCCGCGAGGGGAACCGTGAGGACAAAGTCCGGGCAGCTCGGTCGCTGGGGCTACTTGAGTCGCAGACAAACCTGATTGTGCCGGCACTCGCCGATGCTATTCGCAATGATCCTTCCGGCACGGTCCGCATTTGCGCCGCGGAAACACTTCTCCTGATCGGACAGGATGCTAAGACAGCCCTACCGGCGATTGAGGCCAGCCTCAATGACCCACGCATGGCCCAACGCAGGGACGTACTTCTGAGACTCGCGGAAGTTCGTGAGAAACTTAAGTAATCCAGGCCTTCTCGCGAGATGACCAGCAAACGTCACGCCGCCATCCTCCGTTTTCATGGGTGATCAGCCCTGAGAGCCAAAGGGACGGGGATCGGCTTAGACAACATCTCCCGCCGGAGGGGTGGGCTGATTTGTTCGATCGGCGACGGGAGGTGCAGAGATGATGAATGAACCTTCCCCCCTAGCCCACGCGTGCGGGCGGTTGTCACTGGCCCTAGCCTGTGTCAACGTCGGCCTCATCATCTTTCTGGCTAGTTGGTGGGTGATCTCCGGCTGGGCAGTGGCCAGGGGCGGTGACCCGCCTGGACCTCAGTTCGCCTTCGCCGCTTTGGTCTTACCGGCCTTATTCGTCGGGGGCGCTCTGTTTCTCGGAGTCGCCTTGGTGGGGGCAATCCTGGCGCTGGTCGGCTGGCTCGCTGCTCGCCGTTCATCCGGCCATTCCTACGCTACCAGCAACGCTATAGCCCTCCTCCTCCATCTCACTCCACCCATCATATTCGTCATTGGCCGGCAAGTGTGGCTGTCCTGGAGCGGTTGAGTAACCTTCCGGTGGCTCACCCCAGCTCTCCGAGCAATAGCGCCTCCTGGACAGGCGGGCAAGTCTGGGACGTTCTGTGTAACATGGAGCCGCGGAGAAAACACGCATGGGGCAGATATACGAGATTGGGGCCGGCCTCCCTTCGATCCGCGGGGCGGTCTGCCGGGTCACGGTCAACGCCTATGACGCAATCCCGAGGCCCGCCGCCGCTGCATTGCCGTTTACCAACCGCGCTGCTCTGTTTGCGACTTCGACTTCGGTGCGGTATATGGACCGGAGTTCGCAGGCTTCATCCACGTCCACCACTTGGAGTTTGCAGTTGCTCTCCTTGTTCTCAGATTTCTTAGAGCGTCTAAAGCCAATTGAGCGATCAATTGATTTGGACAAACGCAGATCCGAGTCTTAGGCATGCCTTTTTTGTTGACCATTTTCGGCAGGTATGTTAGATTCTTCATGTGCACCAAGTGTGAAGAGAAACCAATCAAACAACCTAGGGACAATTGCCCTTTAAGGCACGCTGTAACCCGGTGGCAAATGACTGACCCAAGGTAGCAAATGACTGACCCAAGGTGCGTGCTGCACGCAGAGGGATTGGTCCCCGTAGGTTCCTTAGGCTGCATGGGCTCACCAACAGACGGAAGGGGTCGGGCTCCGCGGATTCAGACGGCAGGTGGGACACCGCTCCCGACCGGTGGAAACCACATACGATTGTCCCAAAGGCCATCGCATTCAGAATCAGGTGCTCGTAGGTAAGTTACCGTAGTCTTAGTAAGCAAAATCGACGTTCTTTCTGTCGACAAGGTCGCGAGTTGCCTCAACACGGTGCTGGGGCTGTTATTGGGCGTACCGATTTTCTCGAATTCCATCCTCACGATTACCACTGACGATAGACGAAAAGATTTGCTAACCCTTCTGCTCATCGGCATCGGAGCACCTATCGTTCTCCCTCTCCTCTATGGGTTGATCGGTTTCCTCTCCGGGCTCATCGGAGCTACGGCATACAATGTTTTGGTCCACATTACGGGAGGCCTTAGGATATCGAGCTAAAACAGAACAACGTACTTTGACTCCAAATGAGTGAAGTGATTAGAATGAGTGAAGTGATCCGTAAAGGTGCGGCTGAATCTACCGTCGCCACAGACCAGGCAGGTATTACCGACTTGCGTAGTCAGAGTCTTCACCAGCGTAACAGCCATGGAGCGTGGTTATGTTTCGGCGAAAAGCTCCTATAGAGGAGTTGTACCGATTAAGGTAAGCATTGACGACCTGGATGTGGAGATGACCCAGGGGAACAATGGCGTCATCTTTGCCGTTACAACAATGACGGAGTGTATCTCGGAAAGCTGCGTGACGGGAAGGCTACCGTTGAGTGGTGCAAAGGTAAAGTCCGAGTGGGCAATGGGGTCAATCAACGGGAATGATCTAATAGCATACTTCGAGGAGCAAGCAGACGCAGAACCTAAGTGATCAAAAGCCGGAACGATAGAACACGGTGGCTAGGGTGGCCCTGTTTTGGCCGACATCGGTAAGCACCAGGTGGCTCATCAGCAAATGACCCACCGAATGCCGGATTTGCGAGAATCGCTCTTGGGAAGAGGCAGACGAAGGTCAGCATCGGCTGACTATGCCTCAACGCCACTGATGTTGTATCGGGAGGAATGAAATGTCGACAGCGGCACTCCGAAATACACGGTCTGTTTCAGTTCGGCCCAGCTTGCCAGCAACCTTCCAGAAGGAGGGTACCGTGTACGCCATTGCGTTTGACATGGACATCGAACAATTGCGGATCCACTATGGGGACCCGTACAACAACGCATATTTAGAAATTCGGCGTATCCTTGAGGAACACCAGTTTCAGTGGCAGCAAGGCAGCGTCTACTTTGGTGGCCCAAACGTCACTGTTACCTCGGTCATGGTGGCGGTGATCGATCTGACAACTCGGCTGCCATGGTTTGCGGCCTCCGTGCGGGACATCCGCATGCTGCGTATTGAAGAATTGAATGACCTCATGCCGGTAGTCCAGCGGATAGCCGGATTGGGAAACGAGGGTGGGTAAGCCAAAGCACAAACAAGCGCGGACCGCAAATTTTACTCACAATCAATAGAAACGCACTTTACCGTACACGTAACCGGGTTTGGAATAGAGTTGAGTCACACCCGGCTGAACGGAACGCCACGGGAGCCGACGACCACGGGGCAATTCCTGGACTCCGACCTCCGCACAGCAGTGCCTTGTTATGCTAAGTAAACGAGTTCATGCCGTGCAACGTCTCTTCGTGAAACGGGACCCGCGGTCTTGCCAGTGGAGCCTAGAGGCAAATTTCCACAAAAAGGGGTCGGGCTCCGCGGATTCAGACGGCAGGTGGGACACCGCTCCCGACCGGTGGAACCCACACCCGAACACCGAGGGACAAAGGGAATAACCAGGCAGTAGTCCCGATGATCAGGCAGCAGTTGGGACATCTCGGGTTGAGACCGTCTCGGGTCTGGGAGGGGTCCATGCCCATCCTGATAGCCTGTCCGACGTGTGGCCATGATATCCAACTTCCAGACACTCTGGCGGGCAAGCCAGCGACATGCCCCCAGTGTAAGGCAGCATTCAAGGTGCCGCTAATCGGCTCCGGTACAGCAGCTGCCGAGCCAACGGCCCCACCGTCCGCGTCCGCCGTTCCACCGCTATTGTCCACCCATCTACGCCGCCCCTGCCCACCGTTGTGCCGTCCTTCCACCCAGTCAGGCCGCGGGTTACACAGTCTGCCCGTTCTGTCGTCAGCACGTACCCGTAACAGCTAGGAGGCGGGAGGATGAGAGTACCCAAGTGGATCAGCTGAGATAGCTCGGTATTGGAGACTTTGTCAGCATACTTTCCCAAGTATTGTTGCCTCTCCTTCGCCAACGGTTTGCCGATCGCGGGTTGATCGAGGGCCAACCACCGGGTCCCATCGCTGTATTTCCCGACCTTCATCCCGGTATCCGTAGCGTCAGCATACACGACGACGGTGACGAGTTGACGGTGTGTGTGGATGATCTGACACACGGACACTTCAGTGACTACACGGCAGGGATAACCGAGGCCGAGCAGCAGTTGATCGTCGAAGAGGTGGTGGAATTCCCAGAGGCATTGTTTGCAGACCGAGTGGTGGTCTGGCGTCGGGGGAGTATGGGCGGTTGGTACTCTCTGGAGTGGGGCGGATTAAGCTGGAATACCGTCGTGCCGTTTGGGAACGTTAGCGGCAGCGACGACAGGCTCGAAGAGTTCACCTGGTGCGGACCGTACAGGCAACCGTACAGACAGTAGAAGAACCCGATAGACGCTGCAGATGATAGCGGGGCTTGACCGCCGTTTTCCGATTGTCGACCACGGCATCGGCTCCTGCGACCCTACCCCAGAACTACCACTACCAATCCGGCTTGACCGACGCCTCCAGCATCAATTATGTTTCCATCCGTGGGGCAGCGGATCAACACGCCAGCGGTCCGATCCCTATCCCAGCTCCACCACCAACGAGGGGCGATATGCTGTTGCGGTTTCTAACAGCCAGACTCTTGTCCCATTCTTCCCCACGCGTCCCCACGCAACGAACGGATGCGACAGAAGATCCTCTCACGCACTTCACCAACAGTCACTATCAGAGGATCAATCAGCGCCGTTTGGAGCATCTGGCTTCCTTGCACCTGCCCCTCGAACATCTGCGGGTTCTCGAAGTCGGAGCCGGCATTGGCGACCTCACACCCTTTTTCCTGGATCGCAATTGCGAAGTAGTCATCACCGAAGGACGGCCGGACAATCTGGCCCTTCTGCGACAACGCTATCCGCAACAACCGGTCCGCTTCCTGGACCTGGATGACCCTCCCGAGGATTTCGGGCAGCGTTTCGACGTCGTCTTCTGCTACGGAGTGCTCTACCACCTGTCCCAACCCCTCAAGGCGTTGGCCTTTCTGGCACGTCACTGTGATCAGCTGCTCCTGTTGGAGACCTGCGTTTCCTATGGTGAAGAGCCTCAATTGCACCCCTGTGCGGAAAACGCGGCCTTGCCCACCCAATCCCTCCGAGGGATCGGCTGCCGACCCACCCGGGTGTGGGTCTATCAACAGCTAGCCCGGCATTTTCCCTATGTTTATCTCCCTCGAACCCAACCGTATCACCCGGAGTTTCCGTGTGATTGGAGTACTCCTCCCCCGTCGTCGGGTCTGACACGCGCGATTTTCATTGCCAGCCGGCAACCCCTGTCCCATCCCCTCTTGACGCCTGAGCTTCTCACCCGTCAGGTACGCTGTTGGTTTCCCAGCTAGTCATGCAGAAGAGTCAGGCAGAAGCCTGGAGAAGTGGTGTTTATCACGGCTATCGGAAGTGGCCCCGTCATCACCGGCGAAACGGCCCCGTCATCACCGGCGAAACGGCCCGGTAAGAACCAAGCCGAGGCGTTCCGGGGATAGCGCTCACCCGTCCCTTGGTTTCAGAACGCACTTGCACGCCATGAGCCACAAGCAAACGCCTCAGAGCCCAATCGGACGCCGGAGCGGATAAAACACCGCCATAGCCGCCCGAAACTCAACAGCCACTCACACCTTCCGGCCCACTGCGACATCACAAAAGCTCACACCTTCCGGGTCAGTTGTGGCATTACGAAGATCCGAAACTCAGGGGGTTGCTCTTCTCTTGGGGCGTGTTCTCCGGATACGATGCTATAGCGACTCTGTATAGCGACCCTGGATTGCCCAAAGGTAGAGGCCAGCGCTAGGAGCTGATCCGGGTGAGTCTGATCCAGGGCGGGTTGGGCCGAGGGATTCCGGGGTTTGATTATCGCTGGGAGTGTTGACCGTGGGGCAGAAAATCGAGCAGGATTTGCAGCGGTTCCATAAGATTGTACGCGGCAAGGTGAAAAGCAACCTGTCGAAATATCTCACACGCGGGGAGTTGATCGGCAAGAAGGGTAAGGACCTGGTGTCGATACCGCTGCCGCAGATTCAATTGCCGCAGTTCCGTTTCGGCAAGAAGAACTCGGGGGGCGTAGGGGTGGGTCCGGGTCAACCGGGCCAGCCGTTGACTGCCCCTCAGGGGGAGGGACAGTCCGGTGCGGGCGAGGAACCCGGTGCCCATATTCTGGAAGTGGAACTGACCCTGGAAGAGCTGGCGGACATTCTCGGCGAGGAGTTGCAACTGCCCCGCATTCAACCCAAAGGGGAACGCAACATAGTCAGCCAAAAAGACAAGTATTCCAGCATCCGCAGTGTCGGTCCGGAATCGCTGCGGCATTTCAAGCGGACCTATCGCCGGGCCTTGAAGCGGCAGTTGAGCAGCGGCACCTACGATCCGGCCAACCCGCTGGTCATCCCCATCCGGGAGGACAAGCAGTACCGCAGCTGGAAGGAGGTGCCCAAACCGGAAGCCGTCGCCGCGGTCTTCTACATGATGGATGTTTCGGGCAGCATGACCGACGAGCAGAAAGAAATCGTGCGCATCGAAGCCTTCTGGATCGATACCTGGATCAAGCGGCATTACAAAGGGGTGGAGACGGTGTACATCATCCATGATGCCGCGGCAGCAGAAGTGGATGAGTACCGCTTCTACCATACCCGCGAAAGCGGGGGCACGAAAATCTCCTCCGCCTACGAATTATGCAACCAGATCATCGATCGCCGCTATCCCCCTAGTCAGTGGAACCTCTACGCCTTCCACTTTTCCGATGGGGACAACTGGGGAGACGACATTCCCCGATGCCTCAGCATCCTCCGGGAACAGCTTTTGCCCAAGCTCAATCTCTTCGGCTACGGCCAGGTGGAATCACCCTACGGCACGGGAGAGTTCTACGCCCACGCGGCGGAACTGGCCGAAGAGCATGACAACCTGGTCGTCAGTCGGATCACCGACCGGGAGGAAATCGTCCGCAGCATTCGGGACTTTCTGGGCACCGGACGCTAAGCAGACGCAATATCCCTTCCCTCTGGCACCAACAAACTGCACGGGGGACTTCGTCCCGATCCTCCCCGGGACGGGCCCCAGCCGGCAAGGACAGGACCGCAGGGTTTTGTCAGGAAATCGTAAGGAAAACGAGCAGGAGAGGCACACATGGTTTGGGGCTTTTACAATACGAATCTTCCGCCGCATCTGCGGGTGCTCAAGGACGAGATCGAAGGGTATGCCCGCGAGTACGGTCTGGACTTTTTCGAGACGATCTTCGAGGTCGTGGATGCCGATGACCTCAACGAAATCGCAGCCTATGGGGGGTTCCCGACCCGCTACCCCCACTGGTCCTTCGGCATGCAGTATGAGGAACTGAAGAAGAGCTACGAGTACGGTCTGTCGAAAATCTACGAGATGGTGATCAATAACGACCCCTGCTATGCCTATCTGATGCGGTGCAATCACGTGGTGGACCAGAAGCTGGTCATGGCCCATGTGTACGGCCACTGCGATTTCTTCAAGAACAATGCGTACTTTGCCCATACCAACCGCAAGATGATGGATGAGATCGCCAATCACGCGGCCCGCATCCGCCGCTATGCCGAGCGCTTCGGCGAGGAAGAGGTCGAGGCATTTCTGGACAAGTGCCTGTCCATCGATGATCTGATCGACATTCACTCAGTGGCGATCAAGAGGCGGGACGACTCCTCACGCTATGATTTTGCCCGGGCCGCCGCCGAAGAGGAAACCGAGACCCCTCAGCCGCTCAAGTTCCGGGCCAAGCCGTACATGGACGAGTACATCAATCCGCCTCAGTTACGTCAGGCCGAGGAGGAGGAACGGAAACGGCTCAAGGATGTCCGTGTTCCCCACTTCCCCGAACAACCGGAAAAAGATGTGCTGCTGTTCCTCATCGAACATGCCCCGCTCAAACACTGGCAACGCGACATCCTCAGCATCGTGCGTGACGAAGCGTATTACTTCTATCCCCAAGCTCAGACCAAGATCATGAACGAAGGTTGGGCCTCCTACTGGCACTCCACCATCATGACCCAGAAGGCCTTGCATCCTTCCGAATTGATCGACTATGCCGACCATCACTCCGGGACGATGGCCACCAGTGCCCGCCGTCTGAACCCGTACAAGCTGGGACTGGAGCTGTTTAGGGACATCGAGCGACGCTGGAACACCGGTCAGTTTGGTCCGGAATGGGAGGCCTGCGATGATATGGAGCAGCGCCGCCGGTGGGACAAACAACTGGGACTGGGCCGGCAGAAAATCTTCGAGGTCCGCCGCATCCACAACGACATCACCTTCATCGATACCTTCCTGACCCCCGAATTCTGCCGGGAACACCGCATGTTCTCGTACGTGTACAATGAACAGGACAACAACTACGTCATCGAAAGCCGCGAATTCGAAAAGATCAAGCAGCGCCTGCTGTTCAGCCTGACGAATTTCGGCAAGCCGTGGATCTACGTCATCGATGGCAACCATCGCAACCGCGGCGAGTTGCTGTTGCGTCATGTCTATGAAGGTGTAGAATTGAAATTGGATGAAGCTCGGGATACTTTGGCGAACATTCAGTACATCTGGGCCCGCCCGGTGCATCTGGAAACGGTTATCAACGACAAACCGACCTTGCTGAGTTTTGACGGTACCGACCATACGCAGCAAACTATCGGAGGTACGCATGAGTCGAATCGGCCCTCTGGTACCCGCCGCTCGTGATGGAACGCCTCTTTCTGCCCCCCGACCCCCAGCAACTCCGTGCAGCGGCAGTGCCTGCAGCGTGGAGCAACTCCTACTCTCTGGCCAAGATCCGTGGGAATTGGAGTCGGCGGACACCCCCACCAGCACACTTCCCCCTGGCATCCAGCAGACCTGTTGGAGGCACCGCTGGGAACCTGCCCGCATCACCCTCCGTTGGCACACGGCCGACCATCTGGCCATACTCCTCCAGGAGATTTCCTGGCAACGGCAGCTGACACCGCAGAGCTCCGCCGCGACTCCCTTGCGGCGCTGGGCTGAGCAGGTCCGGACTCTCCCGTGGGAGCTGATTCCCACCTGGTCGGTCTGCGAACTGGATGAATCCCTTCAGGAAGGCCTCTGGCGCAGCCCCTGCCTGCCCGAGGCGGACGGAATTTGCTATTACGAATTGCAGAGTCGCATGGGCAGTCAGGCTGAGGTCCACTTGCGTGCGTACCGCGTTGCGGCTCAACGCCGTCGGGAACAAACACTCTTTCCGCTGCCCCGACCGGCTCTAGTCCGCTTGCTCACGAGTGTGCACACCGCCCTCAGCCACTGCTGCGGCTAAGACGCCTCTTTCCCACACCAACTCCCTCATACGTCTTGAAGCGAACGACGGCTTGGACGAGGGCGGGACTGGGCTTATTATCCCGCGGGCCACTACAGCCTGTTCCGCCGATGGCCTTTGGGGCATGGTGGGGGTGAATCGATGATCCTCTCCACCAGTCATGCGGGGCTTTCAATCTTTGGTGCGGCGGACTTCCACGATCACTGGGCGGGTTGCCTCGAAAAGTTTGAGCAGTTCTTCCGCCTCCCGTTTATCCACGCGGGCTTTTTCCAAAGTTTGCCGGAGAACAGCGACCATGGCGTCGAATTCGGCATCGGTGATCTGCATACCGGCATGGGCTTCCTTGAGGTTGCGTTTGCCGCTGTATTCGAGCGGTCCGCCGGTTAGCAGGCTGAACAACTCGAGCATCAGGCGTTTCTGCCGGGCCATTTCGGGGGCGTCGAGTTTGTATTTGCCCCCACGGCTGAGGTTGACTTTCGGCTCCTTGGCACAGGCCTCCATGAATTCGTCCACGATCGCCTTGACGGCGGCCTCCCCTCCTAAGCGGAACCAGAGGGCCGGCAATTTGATATCCGGTCCTTTGGGAGAGGGGGCGATGGTGTTCTGGATTTCGTCCAGGGCTTCCCGCAGCACATGGGCCGCCTCATCCGCACGGAGCCGGCTAGCCAGGGTCAGCTTCTCCCGTACCGTCTGCTGCAACTTCGGTCGGTGGTCCAACAGACCTTCCAGAGCCATCAGACAACCCTGATACAACCGGTAGCACCCTTCGTAGTTCCCCTTGTTATAAATCTCGGTTCCTAATAAGGCCGTCTCATAGACGACGGTAACGATCCGTCGATCCAACTCCAGGCGTTCCAAGGGCGGCGTTTGACCTGACCCTTGTCCCTGTCCTTGGGCTGTTGGTTGCAGGACGAGCAGAGCTAATCCCGCTATCCAGCCGCCGCTTCTGCCTAGCTGACGCATGGCCGTACCTCCTCATGCTTGAGGTTTTCCGCTTCCGAGGGCTACTCGGGAGCTAACCCCAAGCACATCATCCTTCGAGGTGGACGCTTGCGACTTACCGCCCAACCTCCATAAGGACCTGCCCTTCTCCAGCTCCATATTCTCCCTGTTTCGTCCCTATTCTCCCTGTCTCGACCTCCCTGATTCAGTCTCGACCTCTCTAATTCAGTGTAGCGTGGGCAGACGGCTCCACTAGCGGTACAGCATCCATTTTCGGCCCCATATGACGCAGAGCGTCGCACAGAGCAGGTTTGCTCCCTACCGTCGATCCCGTTGGTGAGGTCGGAGAAAACGGGAGATCAGACGGGACATTTTTGCAAAATAATGTGCACAGTCTGATCACTGGGAGAAAGATTCGGGGTTGTCGATTTTTCGGACAGGTGACCGGTAAGGCAATGCCTTGCAGACAGTTACGGGTTCGACAGACGCGGAACCAAGGGGGAGGAGCCGAGAAAACTTCTTGGCAATGGGTCGTTGCTCGGTTAGATAATGGGAAAGAGAGCCTGGAAGCTCTCATTCCGCCCGCGCGAAGCGGGGAAATGGTCCTGAAGAGGGACACGGGTTCCTCGATCCGCTTCGGAATCGACTCCAGGGAGGTCAGCTCCAGGAGTTCACCCGGTGGGATAGGGATCACGAGGGCGGTCAGGGCTTCCCTTGCCTCGGTTTCAGGGAAGGACCGAGGGGAGGCCGGAGGTGAAAACTTCTATGGCGCGCCGCAGCGCCGATCCGAGCTGTAGTCCGGGACGCTGTGCCGGCGGATTACGTCGTTCGGATCGTTTCCTGCAGGGTCTGCACAAGGCTCGACGTGTGGTCTTCGTCTCCCACATCCATCCGGATCCCGACAGTCTGGGCAGCATGCTCGGGTTAGCCCATCTGGTTCAGAATCGGTTGGGTAAACCGACGGTGATGACCCGGGATGGCCCCATCGCTCGACCAGAAAACCGCGCGATGGTGGAGGTCCTCAAGCTGGATCTCAAGCCGATCGAGAGCGTGGACTGGCGGGAAGATGATGCGGTGGTCATGGTTGATAGCCAGCCGAACACCGGTCGCCACTCCCAACCGTACACCAACCGTTTGTACGCAGTGATCGACCATCACGACACCCCCGGCGATGTGAGCGGAGTACCCTTTGTGGATATTCGCTCTACGCATGGTGCCACGTGCACGGTGGTAACCCGGTATCTGATCGAGCAACAGGCGACGATTCCGGAGCGTGTGGCGACGGCCCTGCTTTATGGCATCGAAACGGAAATGGTCGGATATCCGCGTGAGGCAGGTCCGGCCGACGATGAGGCTCTGCTGTTTCTTTACCCCTTGGCGGACAAGGACCGGATCGCCCAGATCCGCAGCGCCCGCCTGCCGCAAAGCCACTTCGGCTGCCTGCTCCAGGCCTTGCAAAGCTCATTCATTTACGACCGCCTGATCATCAGTTGGGTGGACGACATGCCCCATCCGGAACATGCCGCCGAAATCGTGGATTTCATGATCCGTTTTGATCAGGTGGATTGGGCGGTCTGCGGCGGGGTATGTGGACAGAAATTCGTCCTGTCGTTGCGGGCGGCTCTGGAGAACGCCCGAGCTGGTGAGCTACTTCATCAGGTGGTGGGGGACCTGGGACGCGCCGGCGGTCATGACCGACGTGCCGGGGGATGCATACCGCTCAGCAGCACAGCACCTTCAGCCATCGACGAGTTGAAAGCCCAACTCCGCCGCCGCTTCCTCAAAGCGCTCGGCATCGAAGAGTGTCGCGGACAGCGCCTGGTCCCGCTCCGCAACATCCTGCAAAATCTTCAGTCCTGATTGATGTTCCCTCGTGACCGGTATCCAATCTCCACAGGGTGATCAGCGAACCCGCACCCACAAGGGAAGACTCCTGCGTCCATGCGGAACACAGGGGCCTTCCCCACAAAGCTGAAATCCGTCGCCTGTTCAGGAGAGGGGAATGCTTTTTCGAAAGAGGAGTATGTTGTTTCGGGAGAGGGGAACGCTACGTTTTTCCAGGCAGTCCGACATCACTGCTGTTGGGGTGCCCAGCAGTCCGCTTGGACGGGGGATCACCTACCGGCGCGGGAACTGATCCCGCCGGGAGGGAATATTGAGAACCGGTCCAGCCGGAAGTGATTGGAGCCGGCACCTTTTCCCCTCCGACCCAGCGCGGCTTCCGTATATGGAGAACCGGTCCAGCCGGAAGTGGTTAGAACTGATCGAGCCAGAAGTGATTGCCGCGGTAGTATTTTAAGGGTGTCCAGAGCTCATAACGCCAGCCGGGTTCCCGAAACGGCGGGTAGGCCATGTAAGCCGGGGGACGCACGTAGGGGTGCCCCGAAGGTTCAGGGTAGGGCGGGCTCTGCTGCGGCCAGTAGCTGTGGGGGAAGTAATAGTAGGGGTAGTAGTAGAAGCGAGGCAGGGGGGGTTGATCTCCCGCCTGAGCCCGTGACGACAGCTCCGCCGTCAGGACGGTCACGGCTCCGACTACCAACAGGCCCAGGAACCATCCGTGTGTACGCATCATCGGCATCTCCTTTGCGTCGAACAGGTCCAACCACCGTGGCCAGACCCATACTCATCTCAGGACAATTCTACCCTCTGTTGCTCCCCCCTGTCGGCACATTCCAGACACAACAGGTTCCCAGTTGTAAGATAGCTGCCGGGTTGGAACAGTTGTGTCGGAAGAATCTTCCCCGCGTCTTGTGCAGGGGGCGAGAAGGAATCCTGCCAGTGGACCGGCACTGTGATTCAAGTTTCCGCCGCAGGAGAACAGGTCAGCGAAGCTATGGGTAGCAGCGGATCGGATCAGGCTAGCGGTGTCCTTTACGACAATCCCCTGGTGACACGTTATGCCTCGCGGGAAATGGCCGAGCGTTGGGGCCCGCTGCGGAAGTACCGCACCTGGCGTCGGCTGTGGTTGTGGCTTGCGGAAGCTCAAGCGGAACTGGGCCTCTGCGCCGACGATGGGGTCACGCCCCGCATCCGACCGGAGCAACTGGCCGCTCTGCGAGAACATCTCGACGACATCGACCTGGAGCGTGCCGCAGCCTACGAACAACGCTTCCGCCACGACGTGATGGCGCACATCCACACCTTCCAGGATGCCGCCCCCGAAGCGGGAGACATTCTCCACCTGGGAGCCACCTCCTGCTACGTGACCGATAATACGGACCTGATCCTGATCCGCGAAAGTTTGGAGCAACTGCGGCAGCAGCTGGTCGCAGTCATCGCTGCGTTAGCAGACTTTGCCCAGCGTTGGAAAGATACCCCCACTTTGGGTTTCACACATTTTCAGCCGGCGCAACTGACCACGGTGGGCAAACGGGCCTGCCTGTGGATTTACGATCTGCTGCTGGACCTGCACGAATTGGAACGTCGGCAGGAGGAGCTGCCCTTTCGCGGGGCCAAGGGGACGACCGGCACCCAAGCCAGCTTCCTGACCCTCTTCCGCGGAGACCACGAGAAAGTCCGGCAGCTGGATCGCCTGGTGGCGGCGAAGGCCGGTTTTTCCCGTCTGGTCCCCGTCAGCGGTCAGACGTACAGCCGCAAAATTGATGCCCAGATCCTCGACACCCTGGGGGGGTTAGGGCAGTCGCTGCACAAATGGGGGACCGATCTGCGGCTGTTGTCCCATCGACAAGAGATCGAGGAGCCGTTCGAGGCGGAGCAAGTCGGTTCCAGTGCTATGGCCTACAAACGCAATCCGATGCGTGCGGAACGGCTCTGCTCGCTGTCCCGCTTCCTCATGCACTTGCCGGCCATGGCCGCTCAGACCGCTGCCGTCCAATGGCTCGAACGCACACTCGACGACAGTGCCATCCGGCGGTTGTATCTGCCGCAAGCATTCCTGGCCGCTGATGCCTGTCTCCGCCTGGCCTTGTACCTGGCCCAACACCTGATCGTCCAGCCGCAGGTCATCGCCCGAGCGGTTCAGGAGCAACTCCCGTATATGATCACCGAAAGCCTCCTGATGGCCGCGGTGCAAGCGGGCGCCAACCGCCAGCAAGTCCACGAAGTGATCCGCCAGCACAGTCTGGCCGTCGCTGAGCGGGTCAAAACCGGGCAAGGAAGCAGCCAGGAACTGCTCACCCGCTTGCGGCAGGAGCCGATCTTTCAGCGTGCGGAACTGGAGCGGTGGTTCACATTGGGACCGCAAGCCTTCATCGGTCGAGCACCACAACAAGTGGAGGAATTCCTCCAAGAGCATGTGCAACCGCTTCTGCAGCGCTATGGGAATCGCCGCCCGGCTCCAGTGGAACTTCCCGTCTGAACGGAGCAGCAACAGGTGGAGAAGAGGACGTCTGAGTTGACCCCATGCAGAGGACCTCGCCACAATAGAGGCAAGATCGTGTAAAAATAGAGGTAAGAATGAGTAAAGCTGGTATTTCCACCGTGTAGGAATCAACATCAGGAATCAACATCCCCCCACTGATCCTGGCGTGCGTGATTCCCCTCAACAGGCATCCGTGGTCATGGCACAACGTCGTATCGGTTTGTGGTTGATCGGAGCATGCGGCAGTGTGGCGGGCGCCACCTGTCTGGGTCTGTCCGCCTGGGCGAGGGGTTTGATTCCCACCACCGGCCTGGTCACGACGCTCAAGCCGTTCGCGTCGTTGGACTTGGACCCTCCGTCGGCTTTCGTAGTCGGAGGGCATGAAGTCCGGCAGGCGGACCTGCTCACCCCTGTGTGGGAGTTGCATCAGCGTTCGCGGGTCTTTGACCGTTCCATCATCGAAGCTTGTCGGGGGGATTTGGAGCAGTGGTCGCGGCATGTGCGGCGGGGCATTCTTTATCGTCCCAATGCGGCCCTGCGAGCACTTCAAGACCGTCCGGATGTCCTGCTGGTCCAGCATCCCCAGGAGGCCATCACCGCCGTGCAGCAAGACTTGCATCGCTTCCAGGAGCAGGAGAAACTGGATCAACTCATTGTGGTCAATGCTGCCTCGACCGAACCGCCCGTGGCTGAGGAGTGCCGCTCAGTATCTCTGCGGACCGTCCAGGCTGCCCTGCAAGGAGAAGCAGAGCTTCCGCTGCCGGCCAGCACACTTTACGCTTACGCCGCCTTGGATGGAGGCTGGCCGTACATCAACCTTACGCCAAGTCTGGGGGCGAGTTTACCCGCTCTGGAGGAACTGGCCCAACTCCGCCGCGTACCCCACGCCGGACAGGACTTGAAAACGGGAGAAACCCTGCTCAAATCGGTTCTGGCTCCCCTTTTTGCCCGTCGCCATCTGCACGTTCTCTCCTGGGTCGGACACAACATTCTGGGCAACCGCGACGGCTGGGTCCTCAACGATCCGGAAAATAAAGCCTCCAAGGTCCGCAGCAAAGACGCTTTGCTCAGCAACCTGCTCGGCTACAAGCCCCAAAGCCTGGTTAGCATTGAATACGTCGAGTCGTTGGACGACTGGAAAACCGCCTGGGACCACATCCATTTCGAGGGATTCTTTGGAACGAAAATGACCTTGCAATTCACCTGGCAGGGGTGTGACTCCCTCCTGGCGGCTCCCTTGGTGCTCGACCTGGTCCGACTGGTCGCCCTGGCTCAACGCTGCGGAGAATACGGCGCTTTGCCCTACCTGGCTTCTTTTTTCAAAAGCCCCCTGGCCACCTCGGTCCATGACTTCAGCCAACAGTTCGCCCTTTTGGAACAATGGGCCGCTGCGCACGCCACCCCTTGTGTCCCAAGCCGAACGGCACATTAGCCAAACTTTTCCCTGGGTTCAGCGGCGCTGGAAGGCACCGGCACGCACCAGGAAGTAAAGCAGAGTCAAGATGGCAGTGAGCGTGGCGGCGACATATGTCCAGGCGGCGGCATTGAGCACGCGGGCCACCTCCGCTTCCTCCGCGGGATGAATCAAGCGTGCCGCCAGCAACTGCTCCCGGGCTCGCCGACTGGCGTCGAACTCCACCGGCAGATTCACCAGTTGAAACAACACCGTCAGGCTGAAGGCTGCGATGCCGATGTAGATCAACCCGGCCAGATGCAAAGCAAAGCCCAGGGCGATGATGATCCACGCCGCACTGCTCCCAATACTGGCCAAGGGAACCATTAGATTACGGACGACCAGCGGAGCATACCCTTGGGCATCTTGCATGGCATGGCCGGCCTCATGGGCCGCTATCCCCAACGCCGCCAGATTCCGACCACTGTACACCTCGGGACTGAGCCGCAATACCTTTTCCGTGGGTGAATAGTGATCGGAAAGTGTCCCCGGTGTCGTCTCGATCTGGACCCGGTCGATTCCCGCGGACCGCAGGAGCACCTCCGCCGCCTCTGCCCCGCTCAACCCGCTGGAAGCCGGTATCCGTGACGCTTCGTGATAAGCACTCATCACCCGCATCTGCGCCCAGGCCGCCAGTAGGATACCGGGCAGCAGAAACAAAAAATAGAGGGGATCGAAGAACATCTCACCATCTCCTCTCGGCTGCTACTACCTCTTCCACGTTGTTAGATTGTACGCTTTCGGCGCGGTTGCAATTGTCCGCGCAAGGGACCACATCTTTTAGCAAACGGAGCAGCTGGACCGCAACCGAAGAGCGTGAAGGGACAGTTATCGTGCCAGACGGGACAAAAAAGATCCGTGAGGCCTCACGGGAGGCGTTCCGGGGACGATCCTGCCGCGAATCCGTGGGGACGCATTATGAAGCTGCGCCTGGGGGCACTCCGTCAACGATCCTCCTGCACGATGCGTTGCCAGAGACGGTCGATGGCCTGACGTAACTCAGGGCTTACCTGCTGACGTTGCTCGAACAGATACTCCTGCGCCATCCGACCTAAGTAGAGCAATTCCTGCTCGGCCATGCGGCGGACGACGGGGTCTGGATCAAGCAGTTTGCGAGCCTGGCAGATGGGTCGTGGGCCGGGTTGGAGCTGCACCTGTTCTTGCGACTGGGACAGTCTGCCGCGGGCGTCGAAGCCGAGGCTGACTTGCAGTTGACCGTTGCCACCTCGCATGACCACGGAACGCCCGGATGCCTGCCAACCCCCACCCTGCCGCTGTACCGTGATTTCCTTCTCGAGCACCTCGAACTGGTAGAAGCCGTCTTGATGCAACTCGTGAAGTAAGACGAGCCAGGCTTGCACTGCCTGCCGGGCATGTTTCTCCTCGGTGACAGGTTGGGCCTGGTCCCGGAAGAATTTCTGCAACTGTTCGCTCTTGCCGATCCGCAGCGGCTCCTTTCCCGGCATCACCACGAAGACATTACTCACATCCAACCCCCGGGGCGGAACACAGCACACAGGAAATTGACGGAAACGCACCACGAAAAACACACACTTCGGAAACAGGGCTTCTAACGACGGATGGGCTAGTACCACCGGTTGCATGTCCGGGGCTTCCTTGCGAAACCGATCCAGAGACTTCAGAAGCACCTGACGGGCTTGCGACACCTCAGGCGGTTCTTTCGGTTCCGGCGGTTGACTTGCCGCAACGGTCAGAGTCATCCCCCAAGCACTTGCCACCGATAGCGAAGCCATACACCAGAGACGGAACGTGGCCATGATCTCATCCTCGGATACGGGGTTGAATGGGAAACAGGTTCCCACACTGCTCCTGTGGACAAGATTATGACGAGATCGACTCGCTGAAAGATGGGCAACCGGTTTTATAACGAAATCGACCGCCAGAAAGAGAGGCTAGAGGTTTGCCATTGCTGTCCACTTGTGGAAAAATGACTGCATGAATGCGGTGAGGTCAGTAGCCACGCATCCCCATCCGACGAGGAGCCGAAGGATCATGAACTCTCCGATCGTGCCTTGGAGCGCCCTAGCAACCCTGATCATTTCCGCCGCAGTGCCAGGCGTGTTGGCACAGCGGAGTGGTCCGTTGCCGGCGGAACGAGCGTGGGCAGCCTTGCAGGTGGCACCGGGTTTTCAGGTCGAGCTGTTCGCTGCCGAACCGATGCTCATGAACCCGACGAGCATCGATGTGGACCACCGGGGCCGTGTCTGGGTGGCGGAAGCGGTGAACTATCGACGCTACCTGCACCGCCAACCTCTGCTCCGCCAAGACGGGGACCGGATTGTCGTGTTGCTCGATACCGACGGGGACGGCCAGGCGGATCAGGCCAAGACGTTTTACCAAGGGCCGGACCTGATCGCTCCGCTATCGGTGTGCGTCATTCCGCAACCGGACGGCAAGGCTCTCCGCGTGCTGGTCGCCCAGTCCCCGGACATCCTCGAATTCTGGGACAAAGACGGCGACCTGAAGGCCGACGGCCCGCCCACGAAGTTCCTCACCGGCTTCGGCGGCTTCGACCACGACCACGGCGTCCACGGCCTGACCATCGGTCCGGACAACAAGCTCTACTTCACCGTCGGTGACAGCGGTGTGGGACAAGGCCGCGACCGGGATGGCAAGCCGATCCCTCCTTTGCAAAGCCGCAATGGCCAAGGTCGCAAGTGGGTCAGCAACTCCACGGACTGCCGTGCCGGCACCGTCTGGCGCTGCGACCTGGACGGCACCAACCTCGAACTCATTGCCCACAACTTCCGCAATAATTACGAAGCCTGCGTCGATTCCTTCGGCGAGATCTGGCTTTCGGACAATGACGACGACGGCAACCAGCAAACACGGATCTGTTTCGTACTTCCCGGGGGCAACTACGGTTATCACCCCCGCGGCCCGGGCCAGAGCCACTGGCATGAGGAACAACCCGGCATCGTCCATAAGGTTTTGCGGACCGGCTTCGGCAGCCCCACCGGCATCTGCTTTTACGAAGGCAAGCTCTTCGGCCCCCAATACGAGGGGGCACTCCTGCACTGCGACGCTGGACCGCGGGAAGTCCGCGCCTTCTTCCGCAAGCGGAAAGGGGCCGGTTACGAGCTGGAGAAGGAAATCCTGCTGACGAGCAAGGACAACTGGTTCCGCCCCTCGGATGTGTGCGTGGCTCCGGACGGCAGCATCTTCGTCGCCGACTGGTACGACCGCGGTGTCGGCGGCCACGGTATGGGCGACCCCTTCGACGGTCGCATCTACCGCCTCACGCCAAAGGGCCACAAAGGCTACACG
>Ga0209017_10000639_pt1 | contig 33301 bp, 35 predicted proteins | sample YNPBryunderm2012_FD_185812 | JGI IMG/M metagenome (GOLD analysis project Ga0209017, IMG submission 185812) | Anoxygenic and chlorotrophic microbial mat microbial communities from Yellowstone National Park, USA - YNP Bryant MS undermat 2012... ...
TAAAGCTGCCTCCGAAGACGTGCTTTGTTCTGTCATGCACGCGCGGATCGGTTGCCCCGCGTCGCCCGCTGAGAGGGAACGTGCTGCAGCCAGTCGCCTCGGCCTGGGCGGATCGCTTGCGCAGCTGCAAACGCTACGGCGCCGTGCCGAAGATCGGGTGCAGAACCCGGTCGCCCACGCGTATGCCGAGCCGCTCCGCCGTTCCTGCCGCGACCTCGAGGGTCGCGCGCACCGGCCCGTTCGAGCTGATGGTCGCAAGCGAGTGGGGAACGGTCCGTTCGGCGATGCGGTGGATACGCCCGTCGGCGGCGATGAAGATCATGTCGAGCGAGACGAGGGTGTTGCGCATCCACATCTGGGACTCGCGCGGGCTGCCCCAGTCGAACAGCATCCCTCCATCGGGCGGCACCGAGGGGCGCCACATCAGCCCGATCATCTGCTGCTCCGGCGTGACCGCCATCTCGACCAGGAACGCATGCCGCGCGCCATCGCGCGTCACGATGACAAGACGCTCCTTCGGCAGTTCCGGCTGCGGCGCGTTCTGCGCGCGCGCAGGTGCGACGGAAGCGCCGAGAAGTGCGACGAGAAACCGACGTGTGAGCGTGTGCCTCATGCGACGGCCGATACCACGGCGGAACGGAACAGGGCCATGGCGCGCGCAACCACCGCCCTCACCTCCTCGCGAACCGGGGCCTCGCGCGGCGCGTCGCGCAGCGTGGTGAACCAGTGTGCGGGCGGGTTGCGGCCAGAAGCGCGGTCGAGCGAGAGCCCGCGCAGCACCGCCTCGGCCGCAGGCGGCAGCCGGTCGGGGATCTCCCAGCCGTTCAGCGTCGCCCAGGCGCCGGCCCAGCAGCGTGCGACCGACCAGGGATTGTAGCCGCCGCCGCCGAGCAGAACAAAGCGCGGTGCGGCGTGCGCGAGCGCAGCGACGACCGACCAGTGCGCCGCGTTCGAGAGCGCAAGCGACGCGAGCGGGTCCTCGGCGAGAGCATCCGCCCCTCCCTGGAGCATGATCGCGGCCGGGCGAAGAGCGGCGACCACGGGAAGGATTGCCTCCTCGAGCACGAAGCGGAGTTCGCTGTCGTTGAACCCCGCCGGCACGGGAATGTTCATCGCCCCGCCGCTGCGCGTCTCCTCAACCGCGCCTGTGCCAGGCCAGCGGCCGGCCTCGTGCACCGAGAGGGTGAACACCGCCGGGTCGTCGGCAAAGGCCTCCTCGACCCCGTCGCCATGATGGGCGTCGATGTCGACATAGAGGAGCGGCGCGAGGCCCGCGTCACGCCAAGCAAGGAGGCCGAGCACCGGGTCGTTGACGAAACAGAAGCCCGCGGCGCGGGATGGCTTGCCGTGATGCGTTCCCCCACCTGGGTTGTAGACGATGCCTCCCTCCGCCGTCGTCAGCCGCGCGGCGAGCAGCGTTCCGCCCGCGGCGGTGGCGGGGCGGCGGAACACCTCGCGAAAGACCGGATTGCCGTTCGCTCCGATCCCGAAACGCGCGCGCGTCTCCGCATCCACCGACTGTTCTGCCTCGGCGCGCGCGAGCGCAGCGATGTAGGCGGGGTCATGGAAGCGTGCGAGCTCGGCGGCCGTTGCACGCGGGCTCTCGAGAAGCTGCCCCGGGGGCAGCCAGCCAAGCGCGGCGCAGAGGTCGAGCATCGCCGGAACGCGCGGGATGGCGAGCGGATGTTTCGGCCCGTAGCTCGACCCACGGTAGATGTCGCTCACGACAAGGCGCGGCGGCGGCACGGCAGGCGTGCTACTCCGCCGCCCGTTCCGCCGGCGTGTCGGCCCGCAGCTCGGGCGGCAGAACGGTCGCGACGATCGAGCGGTCAAGCGCCTCGTAGGCCGAAAGCCCGATCGTCTCGTAGAGTTCGGCGCGTGTCTGCATCGCGTCAAGCTGGTGCATCGTGCCGCCGTCGCGACGGATCGCGGCATAGAGCCCGGCCATGGCTTTCGCCGCCACGCGGAGGGAGGAAACGGGCCAGATCACCATCCGATAGCCCATGGCGGCGAACTCCGCGGCGGTGAAATAGGGCGTGCGGCCGAACTCGGTCATGTTCGCAAGCAGCGGCACGCCGGGAAGCTCGCGTGCGAAGCGCTCGAACATCTCGCGCGATGTCAGCGCCTCCGGAAAGATCGCGTCCGCCCCTGCCTCGAGGTAGAGCTTCGCGCGCGCGACCGCCGCCTCGACCCCCTCCACGCCGGCGGCGTCGGTGCGCGCGATCACGACGAGGTGGCGCGCCGCACGCTTGGCCGCTGCGACCTTGGCCGCCATCTCTGCCGGCTCGACGAGCCTCTTGTCGTTGAGGTGGCCGCACTTCTTCGGCAGGTCCTGATCCTCGATATGCACCGCCGCAGCCCCCGCCTCCTCGAAGGCGCGCACCATGTGCATTGCGTTGAGAACCCCGCCATGGCCCGTGTCGCCGTCGACGAGGATCGGGAGCGCAGTGGCGCGCGCGATGGTGCGGATGAAGAAGCACACCTCGTCGACCGTGATGATGCCGAGATCGGGGAGGCCCATCGAGGCGGTCATCGCCGCCCCGGAAAGATAGAGCGCCTCGAACCCGGCGCGCTTCGCAAGCAGCCCCGCGAGCGCGTTGTGCGCGCCCGGAAGCTCGAGGATCCCGGGCCGGGCGAGCAGCGCGCGGAAGCGTTCCCCGGCGGGAACGGAAGGGAGGTCGGCCTGGTCGAGATAGGGCATCGGGTTCTCCCTCGCGGTCAGCCGCGGAAGAATATCACGGTCATCAGGGCGAAGAGGGGCAGCAGGATCACCGCCGCCCAGGCGCAGTAGCCGAAGAAGGAGGGCATCGGCACGCCCTGTTCCTCGGCAATCGCACGCACCATGAAGTCCGGCGCGTTGCCGATGTAGGAGTTCGCGCCCATGAAGACGGCACCCGCCGAGATCGCACCCAGCACCTGCGCCCCTGGCCCCATCAGCACCTCCGCGTCACCGCCGGCGAGATTGAAGAAGATCAGGTAGGTCGGCGCATTGTCGAGGAAGGAGGAGAGGAGCCCGGTCATCCAGAAATACATCGCCGGGATCGGCGCGCCGTCCTCGCGCGACACAAGCGCGATCAGGGGGGCCGCCGCCCCTTCCCTGCCCGCCCGCAGGATCGCGATCGCCGGTGTGATGGTGACGAAGATCGCGGCGAACACCTTCGCCACCTCGATCATCGCGCCCCAGGTGAAGCCGTTGGCGTTGCGCACCATCGGCGGTGTGGCCCAGATCGAATAGGCGGCGATGGCGAGCAGGAGCGCGTCCCCAAACAGCACCTCGATCGAAAGCTCCTGCTTGAGGAACGTCACCGCGCCCGGGTGCCACACCCCCTCCATCAGCACCACGAGCACCACGAGCATCAGAAGCGGGATGTTCACCCCACCCTGGATTCGCAGCGGCTCGACCGGCCCGCCCCCCTCCCTCAGCTCGTCCGACTCGCGGCGGAAATAGCGCACGTCCATCTGGTGATAGACGAGCAGGAGCAAGGCAGAGGCGAGCATCAGCGGCGCGAGCAGATGCTCGGTCGGCCAGAAGAAGCTCACACCCTTGAGGAAGCCCAAGAAAAGCGGCGGGTCTCCGAGCGGGGTGAGGCAGCCGCCGATGTTCGACACGAGAAAGATGAAAAAGATCATCGTGTGCGTCCGATGCTTGCGCTCGCGGTTGGCGCGCAGGATCGGGCGCACGAGCAGCATGCTCGCCCCTGTGGTTCCGGTGAGACTCGCGATCGCCGTGCCGAGGGCGAGGATGGCGGTTTTGGTGCCGGGCGTGCCGCGCAGCGTGCCGGCGATGTGCACGCCGCCCGCGACCGTGAAGAGAGCGAATAGGAGCAGCAGGAACGGGACGTATTCGAGCAGGGCCGTGTGCAGGAGCGAGTCGAGCACCGGTTCGACGCCGAAGCGAAACGCCGCCGGCACCACGAGTGCGTGCGACCACCCGAGCATCACAAGGCCGTAGAAGCGGTGCCAGAAGTGCGCCGAGACAAGCGGCACGATCGCGATCGAGAGAAGCACCCCGGCGAAAGGCAGCGCCCACCAGAGCGACAGTGTCCGCCCGTCGAAGCCGCCTTCGGCCGCTGCCTCGGCCGGCGCGGCAAGGAGGGCTCCCGCGGCGACCGCGGCGAGGAACAGGGCTGGCTTCGCCATCATGCTGCGACCGGAGGGGACCGAGCGTTCAGGACGCGCAAGCCTATACTGCCGGGCGCGGGGAGCGGCAAATCCGCCTCCTCGGTCTTGCGCAACGCACTCCTGCAGGCTAGGTCCGCGCCCGAGTGCAGCCCGGGGTCTTCCCCCTGTTGGACATGGACGCGACACGATGGAGATGACCGGCGAGCGGCGTATCCCTGCGCCGCGCGAGACCGTCTGGCGGGCCCTGAACGACCCCGAGGTGCTGAAGGCATCGATCCCGGGCTGCGAGCACATCGAGCGGATCAGCGACACCGAACTCTCCGCCCGCGTGGCTGTGCGCATCGGCCCGATGAACGCGCGCTTCTCCGGGCGCGTGCAGCTCTCCGATCTCGACCCGCCGAACGGCTACACGATCACCGGCGAGGGGCAGGGCGGCGTGGCCGGCTTCGCCAAGGGGGGAGCGACGGTGAAGCTTGTCGAGGACGGCCCCGGGGCGACGCTGATGGCCTATGAGGTGAAGGCCCAGGTCGGGGGCAAGATGGCGCAGCTCGGTGCGAGGCTGATCGACAGCACCGCCCGCTCCATGGCCGATCAGTTCTTCGACCGTTTCGCCGCCCGGGTCGCTGCCGATGTCGGCGCCACACCCCCGCCCCCGGTCGCGGCGGCCGCGGCCAAGCCGGGCTTGGGCGCTCTCCTGCGCTTCCCGCCGCCTGCCGAAATCGCCGGCCTGCCGACCGTGTTCTGGGGCGGTCTCGCGGTCTGGATCGTGATCGTGCTCCTGATGGTGCTGTGAGAGGCCTGCCGCTTCCCGCCTGGGTCGCCTGCCTCGTGCTGCTCACGGGTCTATTCTTGTGGTTGGGGCACGCCCTCGGATGACGGCGCCGCCCCGGCCGTCTAGGCTCATGCGATGGATGCCGTGACCCCTCAGCCCTCCCTGCCCGCGAGCGTCGACGAGACGATCGCGCTCCTTGCCCGCGGCGACTATGTCGCCGACCGGGCGCTCGCTACCGCCGTCCACCTCGCGCTTGCGATGAACCGGCCGCTCTTCCTCGAGGGCGAGGCGGGGGTGGGAAAGACCGAAATCGCCAAGGTGCTCGCCGCGACGCTCGGGCGGCGGCTGGTTCGGCTTCAGTGCTACGACGGGCTCGATCTCGCCTCGGCTCTCTATGACTGGAACTATCCCCGCCAGCTCCTCGAGATACGGCTCTTCGAGGCTGCTGGGGCGCGCGACAAGGAGGCGCTTGCGAAGGGCATCTTCGACCGGCGCTTCCTGATCGAGCGGCCGCTTTTGCAGGCGATCAGCCCCGAGGGGGGCCCGGCCGTGCTCCTGATCGACGAGCTCGACCGGGCCGACGAGCCGTTTGAGGCCTTCCTGCTCGAGCTTCTGGCCGACTTCCAGGTGACGATCCCCGAACTCGGCACCATCCGGGCGGAGACGCCGCCCGTCGTGATCCTGACCTCGAACCGAACCCGCGAGATCCACGACGCTCTGCGACGCCGCTGCCTCTACCACTGGGTCGACTTCCCCTCCGCCGAGCGCGAGCGGGCGATCCTCCGCCTCAAGGCGCCGCAGGCCGGGGAGCGGCTGTCGCACCAAGTGGTCGCCTTCGTGCAGCGTCTGCGGAAGATGGACCTCTTCAAGATGCCCGGGGTCGCCGAGACGATCGACTGGTGCAGCGCGCTCTCCCATCTGGATGCGACCGAGCTCGACCCCGCGCGGGTGGAGGAGACGCTCGGCGTGCTGCTCAAGTACCAGGACGATATCGCGCGCATCCGCGGCGAGCAGGTGGCCTCGCTCGTCGCGGAGGCGAAGGCCTCGGCCTGATGCTCCCTCCGCCGCAGGGCGGAGGGTGCCTCGCGGCGAACGTGATGCAGTTCGCGCGCATGCTGCGCCGCGCCGGCATCCCCGTGGGGCCAGGCCAGGTGATCGATGCCCAGGCCGCTCTCTGCCACATCGACCTCACCGCGAAAGCGGAGGTGCACGCGGCCTTGCGCGCGGTCATGGCCACGCGTCGCGAGCAGCACGAGGTGTTCGACGCCGCCTTCGCCCTGTTCTGGCGCAACCCTGAGCGCGCGATCGCCGAGAGCGTGATGGCTGCGCTCGACGGCGCACGGCGGCAGGCCGAGCCGCAGAAGCCCAAGGCAGGCAGCCGCCGCGCGGCGGAGGCGATGGCGCCGCGCGAGCGGCGGGAGCCGCCCAAGCAAGAGCCGGAGCGCGAGCACCTCGAGGCGGCGCTGCTCGTCTCGGCCGAGGAACGGCTACGCAAGATGGATTTCGAGGCGATGAGCGAGGAGGAGGTTCGGGCCGCGCGCGCCGCCATCGCGCGCCTGAGACTCCCCTTCGACGAGCTCCCCACCCGACGCTTCCGCCCCGACCCGCTCGGGCCCCGCGCCGACCTCAGAGCGACGCTGCGCCAGTCGCTGCGCGAGGGCGGCGATCTCGTCGAGATCGCGCGCAAGCGGCGGCGGACGCGCACACCGCCGCTCGTCGTGCTCGCCGACATCTCGGGTTCGATGGCGCGCTATGCCGCGGTCCTGCTCGCCTTCCTGCATGCGGTCGCGAACGACCGCGCACGCGTGCACGTGTTCCTGTTCGGCACACGGCTGACGAACGTGACGCGCGCGCTGCGCCACCGCGACCCCGAGGTGGCGTTCCAGATGGTCGCCAACATCGTCCCCGACTGGTCGGGTGGAACGCGGATCGGCGAGACGCTGCACACGTTCAACCGCGAGTGGGGCCGGCGCGTTCTAGGCCAGGGAGCGACGGTTCTTCTGATCACCGACGGGCTCGATCGCGAGGGCGGCAAAGGCCTCGCCGAGGAGGCCGAGCGGCTCAGCAAGTCCTGCCGGCGCCTGATCTGGCTCAACCCGCTCCTGCGCTGGGAGGGGTTCGAGCCGAAGGCGGCCGGGATCCGCGCGATCCTGCCGCACGTGGACGATTTCCGCCCGGTGCACAATATCGAGAGCCTGCAGGCGCTGGTGCACGCCCTCTCCGGCCCGGCGTCGCAGAGACGATGGAGGAAGGTGGCATGAGCACGCTCACGGATGCCGAGGACATCCTCGGCCTCGCCTCGGCCTGGCGCGAGGCGGGCGAGCGCGTGGCGGTGGCGACCGTGGTGGAGACCTGGGGCTCCTCCCCGCGCCCGCCCGGGAGCCAGATGGCGGTGAGCGAAACCGGGCGGATCGCGGGCTCCGTCTCGGGCGGCTGCATCGAGGGGGCGGTGGCCGAGGCCGCACGCGCGGTGATCGAGACCGGCACGCCGCAGCTGTTGTCGTTCGGTGTCACCAACGAGCGGGCCTGGGAGGTGGGCCTCGCCTGCGGCGGAAAGGTGTCGGTGTTCGTCGAGAGGCTCGGATGACGCCGACCCTGCTCGCGGCGCTGACCGCCGCACGGGCGGCGAAGCGGCCGGTCGTGCTCGCCACGCGGCTGGCCGACGGCACCCAGGCGCTTGTGACGGAGGACGGCACCCACGGCGCCGCCCTGCCGGAGCCGCTCGCCGCCGCCGCCCTCGCCGCCCTTGCCGAGGACGAGAGCCGGACCGTCGAGCACGACGGCCAGCGCTGGTTCCTGCACGTCCATGCCCCTCCCCGGCGTCTCGTCGTGGTCGGGGCGGTCCACATCGCCCAGGCGCTGGTGCCGATGGCTCTGCCGCTCGGCTTCGCCGTGACGGTGATCGACCCGCGGCGCGCCTTCGCCACGGCAGAACGTTTCCCTGGGGTTACGATCTCGGATGCCTGGCCGGACGAAGCTCTGGACGCGCTCGGCCCCGATCGGCGCACCGCCGTCGTCACCCTTACCCATGATCCGAAGCTCGACGACCCCGCACTCGACCGCGCGCTGAGGTCGGAGGCCGGCTACATCGGCGCGCTCGGCAGCCGCCGCACGCATGCGGCGCGGCTTCAGCGTCTCGCGGCGCTCGGGCATGGGCCGGAGGCGCTCGCACGGATCCGCGGCCCCGTCGGGCTTCCCATCGGGGCGGTGACGGCGCCGGAGATCGCGCTCTCGATCCTCGCCGAGATCGTCGCCGTCCGGCGCGGGGCGGAGATCGTCTCGTCTCCGCAACAGGGTATGGCGGCTTGATCTTCGGGCGGTTCCCCCTCGCCGAGGCGGGCGGCGCCATCCTCGCCCACACGCTGAAGGCGGGGGACCGCACGCTGAAGAAGGGCCGCGCGCTCGGGCCCGACGATCTCGCGGCCCTTGCCGCCGCCGGGATCGCCGAGGTGGTGGCCGCGCGTCTCGAGCCGGGCGATCTTGGCGAGGACGAGGCGGCGACGCGGATCGCCGAGGCGTTCGCGACCCCGCATGTGCGGGCCACGCGCGCGGCGACGGGGCGGGTGAACCTGATCGCCGAGACGGCCGGCGTGCTCGCCGTCGATGTCGCGCGGCTCGATCGCCTCAACCGCATCGACGAGGCCGTGACGGTCGCCACCCTTCCGCCCTTCGCCCAGGTGGCGGCGGGGGAGATGCTCGCGACAATCAAGATCATCCCTTTCGCCGCACCGGCCACAGCTGTGGACCGGGCTGTGGCGAGCGCGCGCGAGGGCGGGCCGCTTCTGTCGCTCCATCCCTTTATGCCGCGCCCCGTCGGCCTCGTTCTCACGCGGCTTCCTGGCATGAAGGAGAGCATCCTCGACGGCACGGAGGCGGTGACGCGCGCACGCGTCTCCGCGCTCGGCGCGACGCTCCTGCCGCCGCGGCGGGTCGGCCACACGGAGGCGGAGGTCGCAGCGGGCTTGCGCGCGCTCGCGTCGGAAGGCGCGCGGATCCTGCTCGTCTCCGGTGCCTCGGCGGTGGTCGACCGGCGCGACGTCTGCCCGGCCGGGATCGTCGCCGCGGGCGGGCGGATCGAGCATTTCGGCATGCCGGTCGACCCCGGCAACCTGCTCTGCCTGGGCCGGATCGGCGACATCCCGGCGGTCGTTCTTCCCGGCTGCGCGCGCAGCCCCAAGCTCAACGGGTTCGACTGGGTGCTGCAGCGTCTTATGGCCGATCTCCCTGTCGGCCGCGAGGAGATCATGGCGATGGGGGCGGGCGGCCTGCTCAAGGAGATCGAGACGCGCCCTCTGCCGCGCGCCCAGGCGGCCGAGGCCGAGCCGCGCCGGCAGCGGCGGCGAATCGGCGCGATCGTGCTCGCGGCCGGCCGATCGAGCCGCATGGGCCCGCGCAACAAGCTCCTGATCCCTGACCGTTCCGGCGTGCCGATGGTGGCGCGGGTCGTGGACGCGGTGCTCGCGAGCCCCGCCCGGCCCGTGGTCGTCGTCACCGGGCATGCGTCGGAGGAGGTGCGGGCGGCGCTCGCCGGGCGCGCGGTGCGCTTCGCGCACAACACCGAGCATGCGCAGGGGCTTTCGAGCTCCCTTCGCACCGGGCTCGACGCGCTCGGCGAGGAGGCGGATGCCGCTCTCGTCTGCCTCGGCGACATGCCCCTCGTCGGCTCCGACCTGATCGGGCGGCTGATCGCCGCCTACGACCCCGACGAGGGCCGGGCCATCGTGGTTCCCACCTTTGGCGGCCGGCACGGCAACCCGGTGCTCTGGGACAGGCGCTTCTTCGCAGAGATGCGGGCGATCACCGGCGATGTCGGGGCGCGGCACCTGATCGGCGCGCACGCGGAGGCTGTGCACGAGGTGCCGGTGGAGGACGACTCGGCGATCCGGGATTTCGATACGCCCGAGCAGGTCGAAGCGGCGCCCGAACTGTTCGGCGACAGGCCGTAGAGGACGAGCCAAAGGCGCCCGTTTTCCCTGGCCCCGGCGCGACCCGTGCTCGCCCCGCGGCCTCAGCCCGAACCGGTCACCATCCCCCTGCGTCGTGGCGCGGCGCCCGACGCTCGCGAGACGGGCGCGCCGCGTTCTGCGACCGGCTCAGGGCTTGCAGAAAACGTCGTGCAGCGTGACCAGCACGCGCTGCGCCGGCCCGGCGACCAGGCGGTAAAACACCGTCGTCCCCTGCCGGCGGTAGGAGACGATGCCTTCCGCGCGCAGCCGCATCAGGTGCTGGCTCACCACCGTCTCGCGGACGCCGACGCGGCGCGCGATCGCGCCGACCGACTGCTCGCCCTCGATCATCGCGCAGAGCATCTTCAGACGCACCGGATTGGCGAGCGACTTCAAGAGCAGCGCAGCCGCCTCGGCGCGCTGGTCGAGCGCGGACATGTCGATCGCGGAGAGGGTATCCATCGGCATCCCTCGTCTGGCCCCTCTATTGGCTTGCAACCAATGCGGCGCCGCGTCCAGCATATTCCAAAGTGCGAATGTCCTGCTGGTGCCGGGTGCCGGCCGGGCGACCGCTCAGAGGAGCTCGCAGACCTCGGTGAAATCGAAGCGCGGCGAGCGCGGGAAGGTCTTCGACGGATCGGCGTGGCCGAGGTTGCAGAGGAAGTTCGTCTTGACCGAGGTGCCCTGCCAGAATTCGCGATCGACCCCCTCCGAGTCGAACCCCGACATCGGCCCTGCATCGAGCCCGAGCGCGCGTGCGGCGAGGATGAAATAGCCTCCCTGGAGCGAGGCGTTGCGCTGCGCGCTCTCGCGGATGAGCTCCGGCTTGCCTTCGAACCAGCTCCGGGCGGAGGGGTTGTGCGGGAAGAGCCGCGGCAGATGCTCGTAGAAGGCGAGGTCCTGCCCGAGCACGGCGACCACGGGCGCGGCCATCGTCTTCTCGACATTGCCGGGCGAAAGATGCGGCCTGAGCCGCTCCTTGGCGGCGGTGGTGACGAGGAACTTGACGCGCAAGGGTTGCATGTTGGCGGAGGTCGGCCCCCACTTCACGAGGTCGTAGAGGGCGACGAGGGTTTCCGGCGGAACCGGCTCGCCGGTCCAGCCATTGGCCGTCCGGGCGGTGCGGAACAGGGTGTCGAGCGCGGCGTCGGGAAGCCTCTCAGCCATCGGTTCTCTCCAGGGGCGACCGGCGCAGCCTCAGCGGCCGGCGGGCTCGGTGACGGCGGCGACGATCCGGCGCACGAGCGGCGCGACCACCAGCACGGTGGGGAAGGCGATCGTCCAGGCGATCGCCCAGGCCCCTATCCAGGCGCCCGGCATCTCCCGCACCGGCCCCAGCGCTTTGAGCGTGGCAATGCCCGAGACGACGAGGCTCATCAGCCCAGACAGAAGGAAGCCAAAGAGCACCGGACCATAGCGTGCGGGAAGGCGCATCGAGCGGCAGCGGTGTCAGACGTGGAAGCTCTCGCCGCAGCCGCAGCGGCCCTTCTCGTTCGGATTGATGAACGTGAAGCCGGAGGAGAGCTTCTCCGAGACATGGTCCATCACGGTGCCGATCAGGAACAGGCTCGCCCGGCGATCGACCAGGATCGTCAGGCCCTTGTCCGTCACCACCTCGTCGTTCGGCCCTGGTTCGTCAACATAGCTCATGTCGTAGGAGAGGCCGGAGCAGCCGCGCGTGCGCACCCCGATTCGCAGGTAGCGCTTCGCGTTCGGCTCGGCGTAGAGGGCGCGCAAACGCTCTGCCGCACGCTCCGTCAGGGTCAGAAGCGGCGGCAGGGTGCGGGGTGTCTTCGGTTCGGCGAGCGTCTCCATGGGCGCAACTCTAGCACGGGCACGGCGGTCAGAACATGTTCACGGCAAGCCGGGCCTCGTCGCTCATCCGCTCCGGCGTCCAGGGAGGGTCCCACACCACCGCGACATCGCAGGCGGTGACACCGGGCACGGCGAGCACGGCGCCGCGTACCTGATCGGGCAGTTCCTGGGCAGAGGGGCAGCCGGGGGCGGTGAGGGTCATCTCGATCCGCACGCGGCCGTCATCCTCGATCTCGATCGCGTAGATCAGCCCGAGCTCGTAGATGTTCACGGGGATCTCGGGGTCATAGACGGTCGCGCAGGCCGCGATCACCGCCTCCTCCGACACGCGCGGAGCGGGCTCGACCTCCCCCTCCGGCGTCCAGGCCGAATGCACTCTCGGTGCGTCCGCTTGGCCGCTCATTCCGTCGTCGCCCTTCCCTCACCTGAAAGCGCGGCATCGAGCGCATGCCACGCAAGAGTCGCACACTTGACCCGCGAGGGGTATTCGGAGACCCCGGCGAACGGGGCGAGCCGCTCCATCGCCTCGGCGACGACCCCCTCGCAGTCGGGGCAGACCCCGGTTCGTGCGAGGGTGCGAAGCGCGCGCCCGATCGCCCGCGCCTCCTCCGCCGTTCGCCCCGGCACGAGCTCGGTCATCAGGCTCGCCGAAGCCTGGCTGATCGCGCAGCCCCGCCCCTCGAAGGTCGCCTCGGCGATGCGTCCATCCGGTGCGAGCCGGAGGAACACCTCCACACGGTCACCGCACATCGGATTGTCGCCCTTGGCAGACCGATCGGCATCGGCGAGGCGACGGTGGTTCCGCGGATGGCGGCCGTGGTCGAGGATCACCTCCTGGTAGAGGTCGCGAAGCTCCTCGAAGGCGGCCGACACCGTCACCCTCTCGCCCCGAAGAAGGACCGCACGCGCGCAAGCTGCTCGGCGAGGAAGTCGATCTCGGCGCGCGTCGTGTAGGCGGCGAAGGAAGCGCGCACGGTGCTGTCGAGACCGAAGCGTTGCATCAGCGGCTCGGCGCAGTGCTGGCCGGCGCGCACGGCAATTCCCTGCCGGTCGAGGAGGGTGGCCACGTCGTGCGCGTGCACACCCTCGAGCGTGAAGCTCACCACGCCGCCACGGTCCTGCGCCCGGCCGAGGATCGACACGCCCTCGATCGCTGCAAGGCGCGCGAGCGCATGGTCGGTCAGCGCCTGTTCATGGGCCGAGATCGCGTCCCACCCGAGCGCTGTCGTCCATTCGATCGCCGCCTTAAGCCCGATCGCCTCGAGGATCGCGGGCGTTCCGGCCTCGAACTTGTGCGGCACCTTCGCCCAGGTGCTGCGCTCGAAGGAAACGGAGGAGATCATGTCGCCGCCGCCGAGGAAGGGCGGCATCGCCTCGAGAAGCTCGCGCCGCGCCCAGAGCACACCGATGCCTGTGGGGCCGTAGAGCTTGTGCCCGGTGAACACGTAGAAGTCGCACCCCAAGGCCTGGACGTCCACCTTCCGGTGCACCGCCGCCTGGCTGCCGTCGAGCAGCACCGCAGCACCTGCGGCGTGCGCGAGCGCGACGATCCGTTCCGCCGGCGTGTAGGTGCCGAGAACGTTCGACATGTGCGTGATCGACACGAGCTTCACGCGCCCATCGGCGAGCCGAGCCTCGAAGCCCTCGAGGTCGAGCTCGCCCGACTCCGTCACGGGCGCGACGCGCAGCTCGACACCGTGCGCGTCGCGCAGCATCTGCCACGGCACGATGTTGCTGTGGTGCTCCATCGCGCTGATCACCACCGCGTCGCCGGGCTTGAGAAAGGCACGGCCATAGCTGTGCGCGACGAGGTTGATCCCCTCGGTGGTGTTGCGGACGAACACGATCTCGTCGCGATCAGGGGCATTGAGGAAGGCGGCGGCAGCGTCGCGCGCCCCCTCGTAGGCCTCCGTCGTCCGCTCGCTCATCCAGTGCAGGCCGCGATGGACGTTCGCATAGCGGTGCTCCATCGCTTGGACCATCGCCTCGATCACCGCGCGCGGCTTCTGCGCCGAGGCGGCGCTGTCGAGGAAGACGAGCGGCTTGCCGCGCACCGTCTCGGAAAGGATCGGGAAGTCGCGTCGGATCGCCGCGACGTCGAGACCGGCGGGGCGCTCGAGCGCGCGGGCGTCGCTCACGCTCCCGCCTCCGTGTGCGCCCGCGCCCACCACCCGGCCGTGGCCTGCCCGAGAGCGCTTCGGAAGGCCTCGTCCTCGACCGCCTCGAGCGCATCGGCGAGGAAGGCTTCGATGAGGATCGCGCGCGCCTCCCGAAGCGGCAGGCCGCGGCTCCGGAGATAGAAGAGCTGGTCGGCGTCGAGCTCGCCGACCGTCGCGCCGTGGCTGCACTTCACGTCATCGGCGTAGATCTCGAGCTGCGGCTTGGCGTCGATCTCGGCCGAAGGGCTGAGGAGCAGGGCCTGGTTCATCTGGTAGCCGTCGGTCTTCTGCGCCGCACGGTGGACGTGGATCTTGCCCTGGAACACCGCGCGCGACCGGCCCGCGAGCACCGACTTGAAGGTCTGCCGGCTCGCGCAGTCCGGAGCGGCATGGGTGATCACGGTCGTGGTGTCGACGTGGCGCTCGCCGTCGCCGAGCTGAGCGCCGTTGAGGTGCGCCGCAGCCTTCGGCCCGGCAAGCGTAGCGTGCACCTCGTTGCGCGCGAGCCGCGCTCCTGTTGCGAGAACGAAACTTTCATACTCCCCGCGCTCGCCCACCTCCGCGAACACGGTCGAGACATGGAACGACCGGCCGGCCTCGGCCTGGAGCCGGACATGGGTGAGCCGAGCACCGGGCGCGAGCGCGATCTCGGCCACCGTGTTGTTGAGATAGGGCGTGGTGCCCTCGCCCACCGCGCTGTCGAACAGGGTGAGGCGCGCACCTTCGGCGAGGCGGATCAGGTGTCGCGGGTGGAAGGCGACCGGCCGATCGCCCGAGGCCGAGCCGACGGAGACGAGATGCAGACGCGCCGCCGCCTCGGGCGGGGCGGTGACGGTGATCACCGCTCCGTCCTCCGCAAGCATGGCGTTGAGCGCGACAAAGGCGGAAGTCTCTGCCCGAGCAAGCGCGCCGAAGCGATCGCGCACATCCTCCTCGCCCGCTTCGAGCAGCGCGCCGAGGCTCTCGACGCGAACGCCTTCTGGAAGCGAGTCGAGGTCGGAGAGATCCGGCCGGAACCGGCCGTCGAGGAACACGAGCCGCGGTGCCGCGGCATCGGCGATCCCGTCGGGCAGAAGCACCGGGCGATCCACGGCCAGAAGCGGCTCATCGAAGCGCGTCTCGGTCAGTGCGCGAAGGTCGGTGTAGCGCCAGGCCTCGTCGCGGCGCGTCGGGAAGCCCTGACGCGCGAACACCTCCGCCGCCCGTCGGCGCAGTGCCGACACCCAAGGATGGCGATGGCCGGGGAGATGCTCCGCGAGCCCGTCGTGGCGCGCGAGATAGGCCGCCGCGGCAGGATGCAGGAGCGGTGCGGGCGCTGCCGGCGTGTCCTTCGCGGGGCTCGTCACGTCAGGCAGCCTCTTGGAGCTCGCCATACCCCTTCTCCTCAAGCTCGAGCGCGAGCTCCGGCCCGCCGGAGCGGACGATCCGCCCCCCGACGAGCACGTGCACGCGGTCGGGCACGATATAGGTGAGAAGCCGCTGATAGTGGGTGATCACGAGCATGCCGCGCTCGGGCGAGCGAAGCGCGTTCACCCCATCGGCTACAATCTTCAGCGCGTCGATGTCAAGCCCGCTGTCCGTTTCGTCGAGGACGCAGAAGGCGGGCTCGAGCACGCTCATCTGCAGGATCTCGTTGCGCTTCTTCTCCCCGCCCGAGAAGCCGACATTGACGAACCGCTTCAGCATCTCCTCCGTCATGCCGAGCGCCTTCATCTTCGCCCGCACGAGCTTGAGGAACTGCATCGCGTCGAGCTCCGCCTCGCCGCGCTTGCGCCGGATTGCGTTCAGCGCCTGGCGCAGGAAGTTCGCGTTGCCGACGCCCGGAAGCTCGACCGGATACTGGAACGCGAGGAAGAGGCCCGCCGCCGCGCGGTCCTCGGGCTCCATCGCGAGAAGGTCCTGGCCCCGGAAGGTCACGCGTCCCCCCGTCACCTCGTAGCCCTCGCGACCGGCCAGCACGTAGCCGAGTGTGGACTTGCCCGAGCCGTTCGGGCCCATGATGGCATGCACCTCGCCCGCCGGAACCGCAAGATCGATCCCCTTCAGCACGGGCTTGTCATCGACCGTCGCGGTCAGCCCCTCGATCGTCAGCATCGCGTCCATGTCCCTGTCGTCCTCAGCCAACGCTTCCCTCGAGGCTGATCGCGAGCAGCTTCTGCGCCTCGACCGCGAACTCCATCGGCAGTTCCGCAAGCACCTCGCGGCAGAAGCCATTGACGATCAGCCCGACCGCATCCTCCTCGGAGAGCCCGCGCTGCCGACAGTAGAAGAGCTGGTCCTCGGCGATGCGGCTCGTCGTCGCCTCGTGCTCGACCTTGGCGGTGGGGTTGCGGCTCTCGATGTAGGGAATCGTGTGCGCGCCGCAGCGGTCGCCGATCAGGAGGCTGTCGCACTGGGTGAAGTTCCGGGCACGATCCGCCTTCGGCATGATGCGCACGAGGCCGCGATAGGTGTTCTGCCCCTCGCCGGCGCTGATCCCCTTCGAAACGATGGTCGAGCGCGTGTCCTTGCCGAGATGGATCATCTTCGTTCCGGTGTCGGCCTGCTGGCGGTTGTTGGTGATCGCAACCGAATAGAACTCGCCGACCGACCCCTCTCCCTGCAGGATGCAGGATGGGTATTTCCAGGTGATGGCGCTGCCGGTCTCCACCTGCGTCCAGGAAATCTTGCTCTTCGCCCCGCGGCAGGCGCCGCGCTTGGTGACGAAGTTGTAGATCCCGCCGCGGCCTTCGGCGTCGCCGGGGTACCAGTTCTGGACGGTCGAATACTTGATCGTCGCCTCCTCGAGCGCGACGAGCTCGACCACCGCGGCATGAAGCTGGTTCTCATCCCGCATCGGCGCGGTGCAGCCCTCGAGATAGGAGACGTAACTCCCTGCCTCGGCGATGATCAGCGTGCGCTCGAACTGGCCGGTGTTGCGCGCGTTGATCCGGAAATAGGTCGAGAGCTCCATCGGGCAGCGCACGCCGCGCGGGATGTAGACGAAGGAGCCGTCCGAGAACACCGCGCTGTTGAGCGCGGCGTAGAAATTGTCGCTCGCCGGCACGACCGAGCCGAGATAGCGCCGCACGAGCTCGGGGTGCTCGCGCACGGCTTCCGAGAAGGAGCAGAAGATCACACCGACCTCGGCGAGCTTGTCCTTGAAGGTGGTGGCGACGGAGACGCTGTCGAACACGGCATCGACCGCGACCCCCGCGAGCCGCTCCTGCTCCTTGAGCGGGATGCCGAGCTTCTCGTAGGTGCGCAGGAGCTCCGGGTCGACCTCGTCGAGGGACTTGGGCGCCTTCGCCTGCTTTGGGGCGGCGTAGTAGGAGAGGCCCTGGAAGTCGATCGGCGGGTGCGACACCGCCGCCCAGCGCGGCTCGTCCATCCCCTGCCAGGCCCGGAAGGCCTTCAGCCGCCATTCGAGCAGCCACTCGGGCTCGTTCTTCTTGGCGCTGATGAGGCGGATGACGTCCTCGTCGAGGCCTTTGGGGATGATGTCCTGCTCGACCTCCGTCTCGAAGCCCCACTTGTAGGAGCCCTCGGTGACGTCACGAACGGTGTCTATGGTTTCGGCAACCGCTGGCATCGCTGTTTCCTGCGTCCCTGTTCCCGATCTAGTCCCCGACGACGAGCGCCTGCGGACGCGCCACCGAGCCCGGCACCCAGGCGGGGCACTGCATGTCGGCAAGCGTGATTTCGGACAGCGCGCGGCGGATCGCGCTGTTCACCGGGTCCCACCGGCCGCGCACCGGACAGCACGACTCCGCCTCGCAGGCCCCAGTGGCGCCATCGACGCAGGCGGTGAGCGCAATCGGCCCCTCGACGGCAATGATCACGTCGGCGATCGCCGTGCGCGCGAGCGGCCGGGCGATCCGATAGCCGCCCTGGGCACCGCGCTGGCTGGTCACGAGCCCTGCCGCCCCGAGCAGTTTCAGGACCTTTGCGACCGTCGGCTCGGCGATGCCGGTGGCGGCGGCAAGGTCGGCCGCGCTGCGCTTCGCCTCTGCCCCCTCGCGCCCGAGCTCGGAGAGCACGACGACCGCGTAGTCCGACATCTTCGACAGCCTGAACATCCTTAGGTCCAGCTCCGTATCGCCGCTTCCGCCTTCCCGCGGTCCCTGAGCGCCCCCCAATGCAATTCGGACCGGTTTAGTCCACTTTCAACTGTGCCTTCGTCACGCCCCTGTCAAGGCGGCCGTGGTCAACCCGGACCTGCCGCCCCGGCGTCACCGCCGAGTGCGCGGCGCCGCCTCGGCCACGGAACCACCGACTCCCCGTTGCGTCAGTCGTTGATGTGGCCGACGCTTGCGACACGGGGAGAGGGGCCGCATCATCCGAGCTGAATCGTGCAAGCATTTGAGGATACGTGATGCGCATCCTGCATACGGCCGATTGGCCTCTCGGCCGCACGCTCTGCGGCCGCTCCCTGCTCGAGGCGCAGGCGTGGTTCCTGCACGGGCCCTTCCTCGAGGCGGTGCGTGACACGCTGCCCGATCTCGTCGTGGTTGCCGGCGATGTCTACGACCGTTCCGTCCCCCCGGCCGATGCGGTCGAACTCCTCGATGACATCCTCGCCCAGGTCGTGCTCGGGCTCCGGGTGCCAAGGGTGATCATCCCCGGCAACCATGACGATCCTCGCCGCCTGGGCTTCGCCTCCGGCCTCCTACGCGGGCGGGGCTCTTCATCAGCCAGAGCGCTCTCAGCGAGGCCTTCCGCTTCGCCGACCGGCATGGCGAGGTGACGGTGGTCGCCGCCGGCTACGGCTCGCCGGCGCTCGTTTCGGAACTCCTCGGCGGCGCGAGCAGCCTCGGCGACCACGACGCCGCCTTCGCCGCCACAGCGCAGAGGCTCCGGGCGCTCGTCCCCCCTGGCGCGCGCTCGGTTCTCGTCGCCCATGCCTTTGTCCAGGGCGGGGTCACGAGCGAGAGCGAGCGGCTGCTTCAGGTCGGCGGAACGGGGGCCGTGTCGGCCGCACATTTCGCCGGGTTCGACTATGTCGCGCTCGGGCATCTGCACCGGCGGCAGGCGATCGACGGGGGGCGGGTCGCCTATTCCGGCTCTCCGCTCGCGTATTCCTTCTCCGAGGCGGCACAGGCGAAGTCGCTCAGCCTCGTCGAGCTCGCGGCGGAGGGGGGCTACGGCGGAGGAGATCGTGATCACGCCGCGCCGGGCCTTGCGCTGCCTGCGCGGCACACTCGCCGAGGTGTTGGCGGCAGCGGATGGTCCCGGGCGCGAGGACTGGCTTCAGGTGACGCTGACCGACCGCCCCTACGGCGCCAAGGCCATGCTCGACGAGCGTTTCGCCTCGGTGCTCGACCTCCGGTTCGAAGCCCCCTCCGACGCCCCCGGAATCGCTGCCACACGCGACCGGTCAGCGGCCGACCCGCTCTCCCTGCTCGAGGCCTTCCGCGCCAGCGTCGGCGCGCCGCCCCCCGATGCCGAGGAGAAGCGCTTTGCGGCCAGGGCGATCGCGGCCGCCGAACGCGCCGAGGCCTGAGCCATGCGCCCCGAACGCCTCCGCCTCGCCGCCTTCGGCGCCTATGCCGGCGAACAGGAGATCGACTTCGCCGAACTCGGCGACCACCGGCTGTTCCTGATCCACGGCCCGACCGGGTCGGGCAAGACGACGCTGCTGGATGCGATCTGTTTCGCTCTGTTCGGGGAGAGCAGCGGCGACGAGCGCGACGCGTCCGACCTCAGGAGCCACCATGCCGCGCCGACGAGGCCGACGGAGGTCGAGTTCGACTTCGCTCTCGGTGCGGAGGCGTTCCGGATCCGTCGCTTCCCCGCCCAGAGCCTGCCCGGCCGAGGCGGCAGGCCGGTCGCGCGCACGCCGGAGGTGACCCTGTGGCGTCGCGGCTCAGATGAAAGCCTCTCCGTACTCGCCGAGACGGTAACGCCGGTGCGCGAGGCGCTCACCGAGCTTCTCGGTTACACCGCCGCCGAGTTCCGCCAGGTGGTGATTCTTCCGCAGGGGCGCTTCCGCGAACTCCTGGTCGCCAAGCGCGGGGCGCGCAAGGACATCCTCGCCACCCTCTTCCGCACCGCGTTTTACCGCCGGGTCGAGGAGGCGCTCGCCGCGATGGAGCGCGACGCCCGGGAGGAGGTGAAGGCGGCGGAGGCAACGCGGTCGGCCCTGATGTCGGAAGCCGGAGCCGAGACCGTCGCCGAAGCGGAGGAGCGTGCCGCTTCGGCCGAGCGCGCGGCTGACGCGGCGGAGCGCGCGGCGCTCGAGGCGGCGCAGGCTGCGCAGGAGGCGGAGCGGCGCCTTGCCGCCGCGCGCGAGGACGCGAGGCTGATCGCCGAAGCGGACGCCGCGCGCCTCGAGCTCGCGACGCTCGAGACACGCCTGCCCGAGATCGAGGCCCAGCGCCAGGAACTTGCCGTGGCGCGCCGGGCCGAAACCCTCTCTGCCCGCGCCGAAGCACTGAAGGTGCTTGAGGGGATCGCCGGCCCGGCAGACGCGGCGGCACGCGAGCAGGAACGACGTCTCGCCGAGGCGGAGGCGAGGTTGCGTGCGGCTGAGCGCGCGCTCGCCGACGCGGCGTTGCGGGAGATGCAGGAACAGGCGGCACGGGCGGAAGCGACGCGGCTTGCCTCCCTCCTCGCCGAGGCGGAGAAGCTCGCCTCGGCCGCGGAGGAGGCCGAGCAGGCGGAAGCCGCCCTCGCCGAAGCAAGACGGCAGGCCGAAGCGGCGGCGGCCAGGCGCGAGTCCGCCGCCCGCAGGGCCGAGGTGGCGGTGGCGGCGCGTTGGTCGTCGCGGGCGCTCGCCGCCACGCTCGCCGACCGTCGCGCCACCCTCGCTCTCGCCAAGGCGCGCGCGGCGGCGGCGCGAGGACCTCGCCACCCGCCTCGCGGCGCTGCCGGCGGCCGAGGTCCCTGATCTCGACGCGGCAGAAGCCTCCCTCAGGGAGGCGGCCGCCGCCGAAGCGGCTCTGCCCGGGCTCGCGGCCGAGGCGGAGATCGCGCTCGCGGAGGCGAAGGCGGCGGAGGACGAAGCGACCGCCGCGGCGGAGGCGCTTCGCGTCGCCGGTGAGCGGAAGGCAGCAGCAGCGGCGACGCTTGCGGCCCTGCGCAACGCCCTTCCGCCCGACGCCGGCGACGCCGAAGCACTCGGAGCGGGGATCGCCTCAGCGAACGGCCTGGCCGAAGCGCTTCGCGAACGCCTCGACCGGGATCGCGCCGAGCACGCCGCCGCGACCGAGGCGATCGAGCGTGCGCGGAGCGACCTCGCCGAAGCCATAGCGCGTCGGAACAGCGCGGCCGCGGAGGCGCAGGCGGCCGGACAAGCCTTCCTCGCGGCCTGCCGCAGCGCGGGCTTCGCCGACCTCGACGCCTGGCGCGACGCGCGACGAACGACCGAGGAGATCGAGGCCCTCGAGCGCGAGGTCACCGACTTCGGCGAACGCCTGGCCGCCGCGCGCCAGGCCGCGGAGACGGCGTACGCGGCCGCCGCGGGCAGGAGCGCGCCTGACCTCGACGCGCTCGAGGCGGAGACGGCGCGCTGCCGCGAGGCGGAGCAGGCGGCGCACCGGTCGGCCGGAGAGGCACGGAAGGCGGCGGAGACGGCAAAGAGCCTGCTCGATCGCCTGCGCGACGCCGAGCGGCGTGTCGCGTCGGCGCGTGAGGTGCACGGGCGGATCGCCGGGCTCGCCGAGCTCACGGCCGGGAAGAACCGCCTCAGGCTCTCCTTCGAGGGGTTCGTGCTCGCAAGCCTGCTTGACGAGGTGCTGGCCGCTGCGAACCAGCATCTCGCGCGGATGCTATCTGGCCGGTTCCGCCTGTTGCGACGCGAGGAGCCGGAGCGCGCCAACGCCGCGATCGGCCTCGACATCGAGGTGTTCGACGCGTGGACGGGGCAGGCGCGCGCCGCCGGAACCCTCTCGGGCGGCGAGGGCTTCTGCGCCGCTCTTGCCCTTGCGCTCGGGCTCTCCGAGACCGTCCAGGCGCATGCCGGGGCGCGGCGGATCGACACGCTCCTGATCGACGAGGGCTTCGGCAGCCTCGACGAGGAGGCGCTCGAGATGGCGATGGAGGTGCTCGTAGGGCTCGAGGCCGGAAACCGGCTCGTCGGCGTGATCAGCCATGTCGCGGAACTGAAGGCGCGAATTCCCGCCCGCCTCGAGGTCACGCCGGGGCTGCGCGGCAGCACCGCGCGCTTCGTCATCGCCTAGCGCGCCCGGCGCGGAGCCTCTAGAACCCTGCCCGGATCGAGAGGCAAGGGGGAGGAGGCGCATGCTGCTCGCGGGCAAGGTGGCGGTGGTGACGGGTGCAGGCGGCGGCATCGGGCGCGAGATCGCCGTCGCCATGGCGAAGGCCGGGGCGAAGGTGGTCGTGAACGACATCGGCGCGACCGTCACGGGAACAGGGGGTGACGAGACACCCGGACGCCAGACGGTCCAGATCATCGAACAGGCAGGCGGCGAAGCCGCACTCGACACCCACTCCGTGGCAGAGTGGGAGAGCGCGCAGGCGATCGTGCGCACCGCACTCGATCGCTTCGGCAGGATCGACATCGTCGTCAACAACGCCGGCATCCTGCGCGACGTGATCTTCCACAAGATGAGCCCGGAGGACTGGCTCTCGGTGATCGCCGTGCACCTCAACGGCAGTTTCTTCGTCTCGCGCGCAGCCGCCCCCCTGTTCCGCGAACAGGGCTCGGGCGTCTTCATCCACATGACCTCGACCTCCGGCCTGATCGGCAATCTCGGCCAGGCGAACTACGCCGCTGCCAAGCTCGGCATCACCGCTCTCTCGAAGTCGATCGCGCTCGACATGGCTCGGTTCGGCGTGCGCTCGAACTGCATCTCGCCCTTCGCCTGGAGCAGGATGATCGGCTCGATCCCCACCGACACGCCGGAGCAGCAGGCGCGCGTGGCGAAGCTGCGCGAGATGACGCCGGACAAGATCGCGCCGATGGCGGTCTTCCTCGCCTCCGACCTCGCCAAGGACGTCACCGGCCAGATCTTCGCCGTGCGCAACAACGAGATCTTCCTGATGGGCCAGAGCCGGCCGCTCCGGTCGGTGCACCGCGACGGCGGCTGGACGGCGGAGACGATCGCCCATCACGCCATCCCGGCGATGCGGGCCTCGTTCTACCCGCTCGACCGCTCGGCGGACGTGTTCTCCTGGGACCCGGTCTGAGGCATGGACTTCCGGCTGACCGAGGAACAGCGCGCGTTCCGAGAGAGCGTCCGCCGCTTCGCCGCCGACCACCTCGCTGCCGGCGCGGTCGCGCGCGCGCATGACGAAGGGTTCCCGTGGGACGTCGCCCGGCTGATGGCCGAGAACGGCCTGTTCGGGATCATGCTGCCAGAGGAGGAGGGCGGCCAGGGCGGGACGCTGATGGACGCCGTGCTCGCGGCGGAAGCCATCGCCGAGGTGTGCCCGCGCAGCGCCGATGTGCTCCAGGCGGGAAATTTCGGCGCGTTCCGCACGCTCGCGGAATATGCCACGCGAGAGCAGAAGGAGCGCTGGTTCGCGCCGCTTCTCGCGGGCAAGGCGATCTGCGCCGTCGGCATGACCGAACCCGAGGCAGGCTCGGCCCTGACCGATCTCCGCTCGACCTGCCGGCCGGACGGCAACGGCTATCGCCTCACCGGCGGCAAGGTGTTCACCTCGAACAGCGACGATGCCTCGCTCTTCCTCGTCTATTGCCGCTTCGGCCCGGGAACGGAAGGGATCGGCAGCGTCATCCTCGAGCGCGGCATGGAGGGGTTCACCCTCGGCGAGAAGCGCCGCTTCCTCAACGGCGAGACCTCGCGGCCGCTTCATTTCGACAACGTCTTCATTCCGCCCTCGCACGTGCTGCTCAAGGAGGGCGGGTTCCGCCGCCAGATCGCCGGCTTCAATGTCGAGCGCGTGGGCAATGCCGCGCGGTCCCGCGCGGTGGGCGAGTGCGCGTTCCGCCTCGCCAAGGAGCATGCCGAGACGCGCGTTCAGTTCGGCCGCCGGCTGATGGAGTTCCAGGGGATCGCGTGGAAGTTCGCCGAACTGCGCGTGGCGCTCGACGGCGCGCAGCTCCTGCTCTGGCGCGCCGCCGCCAATGCCGGGCGTGGCCTGCCCGACCCGCAGGAGGTCGCGATCGCGAAATATGCCTGCAACCAGGCGGGCTGGCTTGCCGTGAACGAGGCGATGCAGGTGATGGGGGCCACTGGCTACTCCGAGGACGTGCTCGTCGAATACTGCTTCCGCAAGGTGCGCGGCTGGATGATCGCCGGCGGCTCGCTCGAGATGATGCGGAACCGGATCGCCGAGGGCGTGTTCGGCAGAAGCTTCCCCCAGCGGCCACCCTCTCCCCAGTGACCGCGCTCCGCGACGCGCTGTTCCGGCCGCAGCGCATCGCCCTCGTCGGCGCCTCGGCCGACCCGGCGAAGCTCACGGCCCGGGCGCAGATCCATCTCCGACGCCACGGCTTCCGCGGCACCCTCTACCCCGTGAACCCGAACGCCACCGAGGTGCTCGGCGAGCCTGCCTATCCCTCGCTCGAGGCGATCCCGGGGCCGATCGACCACGCCTTCATCCTCACCGGCGCCGACCGTGCCATCGAAGCGGTCGAGGCCTGCGCGGCGAAGCGCGTTCCGGTCGCGACCGTGCTCGCCGACGGCTTCGCCGAAGCCGGCCCCGACGGCGCGGCGCGTCAGGCGCAGCTTCTCGCCACCGCCCGAGCGGGCGGGGTGAGGCTGCTCGGCCCCAACGCCATCGGCCTCGTCAACGTGACGGAAGGGATCGCGCTCTCCGTCAACGCCGTGCTCGCCATGGACCCGCCCCTGCCTGCCGGGCGTACCGCCGTGCTCTCGCACTCGGGCTCGCTGATCGGCGCGATCCTCTCGCGCGGGGCCGCGCGCAGCCTCGGCTATTCGCTTCTCGCGGCGACCGGCAACGAGGCCGATCTCGGCGTGGCCGACCTGCTCCGCCTGCTCGCCGAGGAGGAGGGCACGGACGTGATCCTTTTGTTCCTCGAGACGATCCGCGACGCGGAGGCGCTGCGTGACGCGGCAGCGGCGGCGCACGCTGCGGGCAAGGCGGTGCTTGCCTACAAGCTCGGACGCTCCGCCGCGGGTGCCGCGATGGCGCTGAGCCACACCGGCGCGGTCGCCGGGGCGGACGCGGCGGTCGATGCCCTGCTCGCGGCTTCAGGGATCGCCCGGCTCGACACCTTCGAGGGTCTGATCGAGGCGGCACCGCTCTTCGCGCGCGCACGGCCTTTCGCGGCGCCTCGCCGTGCCGTCTCGGTTCTGACCACCACGGGCGGCGGAGCGGCGCTTGTGGTCGACCGGCTCGGCCTTGCCGGGATCGCGTCCGAGGTTCGTGACATGACGCTCGCCGGAACGAACCCGGATCGGATCGCCTCGGCGCTCGCGGCGATGGATAAGGACGAGCGGACCGATGCGGTGCTTGCCGTGATCGGCTCCTCTGCGCAGTTTCGCCCCGAGAGCTCGGTGGCGGGCGTCACCTCCGCCGCCGGCGCGCTCAAGAAACCGCTTGCGGTGTTCCTCGCGCCCGACGCCCCTGAGACAGCGAAGGGGCTCGCCGCCGCCGGCCTTGCGTGTTTCCGCACGCCGGAGGCGGCGGCGGATGCGCTGCGCGCCCGCCTCGCCTGGCGCGCCCCGGCCGCGCCCGCCGACGCGGGCGACGTCTCCTCGGCCGAACGGGCGCTTGCCGGTACGTCCGGCCCGGTGCTCGACGAGGCCGAGGCCCGGGCCGTGCTCGCCGCCCTCGGCGTGCCGGTCGCGCCCGCGCATCTCGTCACCGATCTCGACCGCCTCTCGGGCATCCCCTGGGCGCTCGACTATCCCGTCGCGCTGAAGGCCGTCTCCCCCGCCCTGCCGCACAAGACCGAGGCCGGAGCCGTGGTGCTCGACATCCCCGATCGCGGGGCTTTGCGCGCGGCGGCGCGGGCGATGGTGGCACGGCTTCGGAACGTTCCGCTCAAAGGGCTTCTGGTGGCGCCGATGCAGCGCGGCATCGGCGAGGTTCTCCTGGGCTTCCGCCGCGATCCGCAAGGGGGGCCGGTGGTGGTGCTCGGCGCAGGAGGCGTGCTTGCCGAGCTGATGCCGCCGCCCGTCGTCCGCACCGCCCCGCTTGATCTGGACGACGCACGGGAGATGGTCGCCGCCGCACCGATCGCGCATGTCCGCGGCGTTCGCGGCAGGGGGGCGGGGGACCTCGACGCGCTCGCCCGAGCGGTGGCCGCCCTCTCGCGACTTGCCGCTCTTCCCGAGGTCACGGAGGCAGAGGCGAACCCGCTTCTCGTCAAGGGCGAGGGAGAGGGCGTGGCTGCTCTCGATGCGCTGATCGTCCGACGCCGGCCCGGCACGGAAGCGGTCGCGTCCTCGTAGCGAAAGCGCCCCGCCTACTGCCCGGCGCCGAGGGTGACGGAAAGCTCGATCCGCCTGCCGTCACGGAGCAGGACGACCGGCACGGTCTCCCCCGGCAGGTGCTGATCAAGCCCCGCAAGCAGCTCGGCCACGCGCTTGAGCGGCCGGCCGGAGATCGAGACGATGACATCGCCCGGCGTGACCGAGCCGTCACGCTGCACCCGTGCGGGGCGTATCCCCGCGCGATCCGCGGGCGAGCCGCGTTCGACCTCGAGCACGTACACACCCTCGACCCCGAAGCGCGCGGCAAGCGCGGCGTTCAGCTGCTCCTCCACCCGTATGCCAAGGACGGGGCGTATGTAGCGGCCTTGGGCGATCAGGCGCGGCACCACGCGATTGACGGTGTCGACCGGCACGGCGAAGCCGATTCCGGCGAAGCCGCCCGAGGGGCTGTAGATCGCGGTGTTCACGCCGATCAGCCGCCCGGCGGAGTCGAGGAGCGGGCCGCCCGAGTTGCCCGGGTTAATCGCGGCATCGGTCTGGATCAGCCGCTCGATGATGCCGCCTCCCTCCGCGGGGAGCTCGCGGTCGAGCGCCGAGACGATGCCTGTCGTCAGCGTCCAGTCGAGGCCGAAGGGGTTGCCGATCGCGAACACGCTCTGGCCGACGCGGAGGTCATGGCTCGTGCCGAGCGGCAGCGGCCTCGGCGGATCGCTGCTGACACTGATCCGCAGCACGGCGAGGTCGTGGGCGGGGCTTGCCCCGACGAGGACGGCGTCGAACGCCCTGCCGTCGGCGAGCCTGACCTTGGCCGAGGCAGCCCCGGCGATGACGTGCGCATTCGTCACGACATGGCCGCGCTCATCCCAGATGAAGCCGGACCCGGTGCCGCGCGGCACCTGGAAGACGTTGCGCGTCCAGGGATTGATCACCCGTTCGGTGGTTGCGATGTAGACCACGGAAGCGCGCGCGCGCTCGAACAGGGCGATCACTGCCTGCTCGTCGGCGCCGAGCGGCCCGCGCGGCGTTACCGGTCGCGGCTCGCCCATCCTGCGCGCTGACTGTGCCCGCGCCTCTGGCGCGCCCAGGCCCGAACAGGCAGCGAACGGCAACGCCGCGACGAGGCCGAGGGTGGTGGATCGGCGACTGAGGGGACTCGCGGGGCTCACGTGCGGTGGCTCGTCGGGTTGCGGATCACCTCAACCCTACCGGAGACGTCGCTGCTCAGGAAGTGAGCGCGGGCGGGCGGCGCGGCCCGGTCACCCGCCGCCGATCGCGGCTGCCCTGCGCCGCGTCGCGACCTGCGCCACGATCACGGCGGCGGCGACCGCCGCGCCGATCACGTCTGTCAGAAGACCGGGCTGAATCAGCGTCACCGCCGCGCCGACGAGCGCCGCGCGCTGCCACCCGTTCGCCGGCCCGAACAGGTAGCCGTGCAGGCCAGCGGCGAGCAGCAGGCAGCCGCAGCCCGCAGTGAGACTTGCGTGCAGAACCTGCTGCCAGCCCCCGATCATGAGAAGCGCTGGCTCGTAGACAAACATGAACGGCACGATGAACCCGGCCGCACCGATCTTCACCGCCGCCCAGCCGGAACTCCACAGTTCGCTCTTCGCAAGTCCGGCCGCGGCGAACACGGCAAGCGCCACGGGCGGGGTGATCGCCGACAGGATCGCGAAGTAGAAGGCGAACATGTGCGCCGCCGGAGCCACGACGCCGAGCTTGATCAGAGCCGGCACGAGCAGCGAGACCATCACGATGTAGGCAGGCGTCGTCGGCATGCCCATGCCGAGGATGATGCCCGCGACCATCGTCATCAGCAGCGCGAACAGGAGGCTGTTGTTGGCGATGTTGACGACCACCTGGGTGAAGATGATGCCAAGCCCTGTGAGCGCGATGATGCCGATCACGACGCCCGCACAGGCGCAGGCCATCGCCACGCCGAGGGCCCCCTTCGCCCCGTCGAGCAGCGCCTCCCACACCGCGGCGGGGGTGACGTTGCCCCGCGAGGAGCGGCGCAACAGCGCAACGGGGAAGCAGGCGAGCGTGCCGACCAGAGCCGAGAGAGGCGCGGAGTAGCCGCCGAACAGCCCGCCGAGGATGAGGAGGATCGGGATGACCAGATGCCCGTTGGCGGCAAGCGTTGGCCCGAGCCGCGGCACCTCGGCGTCGGCGAGCCCGGCAAGCCGCGTGCGCCGCGCCTCGAAATGCACCGCGGCGAAAGTGGCGGCGTAGTAGAGAAGCGCGGGCAGCGCCGCCCACTGCACCACCTGCAGATACGCCACCCCCATGTACTCGGCCATCACGAAGGCGGCAGCCCCCATGATTGGCGGCATGATCTGCCCCCCCGTCGAGGCGACGGCCTCCACACCCGCGGCGAAGGGCGGGCGGAAGCCGGTGCGCAGCATCAGGGGGATCGTCACCTGGCCCGTGACCATCACGTTCGCGACCGCGGAGCCGGAGACGGTGCCGAACAGGCTCGAGGACAGAACCGCCACCTTGCCAGGGCCCCCCGCGGAGCGGCCGGTGAGCGCGAGCGCGAAGTCCATGAACAGCTTTCCGGTGCCCGACCGTTCCATGAACGAGCCAAACAGCACGAAGATGACGACGAAGCCTGCCGACACACCGAGCGTCGAGCCGAAGATGCCGTCGGTCGTGAGGTAGAGCTGGTCGATGATGACGAGCGGTGTGACGCTCGTGAAGAACAGCGCATAGGCGAGGAAGGCGAGCGCGGTCGCGGGCAGCGCCCAGCCGATCGACCGGCGCGTCGCCTCGAGCACGGTGGCCACGCAGAGCCATCCCATCACCTGTTGCATCGGTGTGGGGTCGTCGATCATCGCGATCCGGTTGACGAGCTCGTCGTAGGTCGCGAACAGGTAGAGCACCGGGGCCGCGGAAAGAGCGAGGAGAAGCCAATCCTCAAGCCCAGGGTTGGTGCCGCCTCGCCCCCTCCGCAGCGGAATGGTGAGGAACACGAGCACCATCGCGAAGAGGAGGTGCGTGCCGCGGAAGATCACCGCCTCGGGCGGCGAGACGGCGATCGCCCACATGTGGAACAGCGCCATCGCCGCGGCGATGACGCCCGCAAGCCACCCGACGCCGCGGATATAGGTCATGCCGGCCGCGCCGCCGGGTCGTGCCTCAGCTGCGCGCGCGCTCGCGGTAGAAGCGGGCCGCGCCCGGGTGCATCGGCACGCCGATGTCCTGCGCGGCGGCGTCGGGCGTCAGCCGCTCGAGCGCGCGGTTGATCGGCGTCAGAACCGAGAGGTTCGCGAACAGGAGCTCGACCATGCGGTAGATCCGCTCCTCCGGCTGGTCGCAGGCCGCCATCAGGTGCGCGGAGTAGACGATCTTCGGCACGGGCTCGGTCTGCTGCGGGTAGGTGTTGGCCGGGATCGGCCCGAGGTTGTAGCCGGCGTTGATGCGCTTCATCGCCTCGGCATAGGGCGTGAGGTCGACGAAGCGGATCGCCCGTGCCGAGGCGAGGTCCATCACCGAGGAGGCGGGGATCGTGGTGCCGAGGGTGAAGGCCACGGCATGGCCGTCCTTCATCAGCCCGACCGCATCGGTGTAGCTCGCCTGGAAATTGACGCGCACGTCGCTGTAGCTCATCCCCGCAGCCTGGAGGATGTGGCGTGTGATCACCTCCGCCGTGTTGCCGCGCGGCTGGACGGCGATCGACTTGCCGCGAAGGTCCTCGATCCGGCGGATGTTCGCGTCGGCGAGCGTGACGACCTGGAAATATTGCGGGTAGAGGTTGCCGAGATTGCAGACCTTGGTGACCTTGCGCGGGAAGGGCTCGGCGCCGTTGAGGCCATCGACGGTCGTGATCGAGTTGCCGAAGGCGAGCTCGGCACGGCCCTCGTCGATGCCGCGCACGTTGGCGACCCCTGCGCCGGGCAGGGTCTGGATCGCGATGCCGGGGATGTTCTGCTCCCAGATGTTCTTGAGCGCTCCCCCGAGCGGCACCCAGACGCCGCCCTGCGGGCCGGTCATGAACCGAAGCGTCTGCGCCTCGGCCGTGGCGAGCGGCAGTGCCGCTATGGCTGCGGCGAGCGCCGCATGTCTGATCCCGGTCCTCATCCGAGCGTCCTCCCTCTCCATGGCGGCCGTCTTCGCGGCCGCGCCTTCCCAGCATTCAAGGGCCGCGAGCGCGCGCCGGTCAACCCAGGCAGCGCGATCAGGCCAGCTCAGCCTCCGCGATCATGCAGGGGTGGCCCCGGTCATCGCGCGTCTCGAGCACGACCCGCCCCTCCGCTTCCGCCGCAGCATGCAGGGTGAAGGGGGCGAGGTCGAACAGCGGCCGCACCGACCGGAAGGAAAAGCGCCTGAGCCTCAGCCCCGGGGCGGCCTCCGCGGCGAGGCCCGCAAGCAGCGTCGCCTGGAGCGGCCCGTGCACGATGAGGCCCGGGTAGCCCTCGACCTCCGTCGCATAGCGCCGGTCATAGTGGATCCGATGTCCGTTGGCCGTGAGCGCCGAGTAGCGGAACAGAAGCACCGGGTCGGGCGTGACGGTGCGGGTGATTCCCTGCCGCGGCGGCGGGGGCGGCGGCGCGTCCTTCACCGCTGGCCCCGCGAGCCCGCGATAGACGATGTCGTGCTCCTCCTCGATCGCACGCCCCCTTGGCCCCGTGATCTCGTGCCGGACGGTGACGAAGACGAGCCGCCCCGTTGAGCCCTGTTTCTCCGCGACCTTCGCGATCGTGCTCCGGCGCAGGATGCGCTCTCCCGGGAAGAGCTGGCCGGGGAAGGCGAGGCGGCCGCCCGCGAACATCCGGCGCGGCAGGTCGTGCACGGGGGGCAGGAAGCCGCCGCGGCGCGGGTGCCCGTCGGGCCCGAGACCGGAGGCGGGCACCCAGACCTGGAAGTGGGTCCAGTGCCAGAGGGGCGGGAGAGCGCCATCCGGCGCGCAGGCGTCGAGCGGTCGGTCGAGGGTGGCCGCGAGCGCCGCCATGCGGGCGCCATCCACCACGTCCTCCGCCGTCTCCGTCCGTCCGACCCAGGCGTCGAGCGCCGCGCCGTCCATCGCCGTTCCTCCTCGCCGTTGCCTCCCCGCGTCGTAGAGCAGGGCGCGCGGCGAGGCGAGAGCCGTGAGATGGGACGCCGCCACCAATCCGGCCCAATCCTGCGCCAGAAGCCCCCCGATCGCGGCGCCGGAGGGAGGGATGGAAGCCGAGGAATACGCGCTGATGGACGCGGCCGAGGATCGGATGTGGTGGTATCGCGCCCTGCACGCGCTTGTGCTCCGCGCGCTCGCCCGTACGCCCTTCCCCCCGGGCCTGCCGCTCCTCGACGCCGGCTGCGGCACGGGCGGGCTGTTGCGCCGAATCGCGCGTGCGATGGCGGAGGGGGCGCTTCCTGCCCGGCCGCTCGCCGGGTTCGACATCGCGACGGAGGCGATCCGACGCGCCCGAGCCAAGGTGCCCGAGGCGCGGCTCCTGCTCGCCACGGCGAACGACCTCCCGTTCGCCCAGGAAAGTCTCGGCGCCGTCGTGTCGCTCGACGTGCTGTGCCACCGGGCTGTCGATGAGCGCCGCGCTCTCGCCGAGTTCCGCCGCGTGCTGGCGCCCGGGGGCGTGCTTGTGCTGAACATGCCGGCGCACCAGTGGCTCTTTTCGGCGCATGACCGGCGCGTGCACACGCGCGAACGCTACAGCCGCCCCCTCCTCCGCGCCCGGCTCGAGGCGGCCGGCTTCCGTTTGGCAGAGCTCCTACACTGGAACAGCCTGCTCTTTCCGCTGATGGTGGTGCAGCGGAAGCGGCTCTCCCGCGGGGGCGGCGGCGCGGCCTCGCCACAGGGCCGAAGCGATGTCGCTCTGTTCCCGCCACCGATCGAGGCGATGTTCCGCACGATCGCGGCTGCCGAACGGGGGCTGATCGCGCTCGGCGTCAGATTCCCGCTGGGTGGTTCCCTGCTCGCCGTGGCCGTGAAACCCTGAGGGGGTGAGGACGATGGACACGCCCTTCGGCGAGCGGCGCGGCCGGGAGCCGGATGCCGCTCCTGCTCTCTCGATCGTCGTGCCGGTCTACAACGGTGCGGCGACGATCGGGCTGCTCGTCGAGGCTCTGTCGGCGCTTGAGGTTCCGGGCGGGCTCGAGATCGTGCTCGTCAATGACGGCAGCCCCGACGACAGCGGCACCGTCTGCCGGCGCCTGCTCGAGACGGCCACCGTGCCGCTCACCTATGTCGAGCACGCGCGGAACTATGGAGAGCACAACGCGGTGATGACCGGGCTTCGCCACGCCCGCGGCCGGTTCGTTATCACCATGGACGACGATCTGCAGAACCCGCCTGAGGAGGTCGTGCGCCTGTTCCTGCACGCGCGCGACGGCGGCTATGATGTCGTCTACACGCGCTATGCCGAGAAGCAGCACGAGGCCTGGCGGAACCTTGGCAGCCGCTTCGCCAACCGCGTGGCCGACCTTTTGCTCGACAAGCCGCGCGGGCTCTACCTCTCCTCGTTTCGCTGCATGAGCCGGCTCGTGGTCGACGGGGTGACGCGCTACGAAGGCCCCTTCCCGTACGTCGATGGGCTGATCATGCAGGTGACGCAGCGGATCGGCTCGCTCGAGGTGGAGCACCTGCCGCGCGCGGCGGGGCGAAGCAACTACACGCTGAGGCGGCTGGTTCGGCTCTGGCTCAACCTCGCGGTGAACTTCTCGCTGCTGCCGCTGCGGCTTGCCGTGTTCGCGGGTGTGGCGATGGCGGCTCTCGGTGCGCTCGGCGCCCTCTACGTGATCTGGCATGCCGTCTCGGGCGAGCAGCCGCAGGGCTGGGCGAGCACGATGGTGGTGATCCTGCTCGTCTCCGGCGTTCAGTTCGTGATCCTCGGTATCCTGGGCGAGTATCTCGGCCGAACCTTCATGACCGGGAACCGCCGGCCGCAGGGAATCGTGCGCGAGGTCGCCCGTGGCGGCGCGCGCGTGCGCCTTCCCGGCGGCGGCGCGGCGTGACCGTCACGCCGTGAGCCTCACCCCGTACTGGGCGGCGCTGATCGGAGCGCTCGTCGTCGGCGTGCTCGGGCAGCTCCTGCTCAAGGCCGGGGCGGCGGCGCCCGGAAGCGTGCTCGAGCAGGTCTTCCGCCCAACCACGCTCGCGGGGCTCGCGCTCTATGGCGGCGGGGCCTTCCTCTATCTCTTCGCCCTGCGCGGCATTCCGGTGTCGGTGGCGTTCCCCTCGGCCGC
>Ga0209017_10000641_pt1 | contig 33272 bp, 20 predicted proteins | sample YNPBryunderm2012_FD_185812 | JGI IMG/M metagenome (GOLD analysis project Ga0209017, IMG submission 185812) | Anoxygenic and chlorotrophic microbial mat microbial communities from Yellowstone National Park, USA - YNP Bryant MS undermat 2012... ...
GGAAGAACTGCTGCTGCGTATGCTGGCGAAACAACCCCAGGATCGTCCCTCGTCCGCATTGGAGGTAGCTCAGGAGTTGGAGAAGTGGTGCCGTTATCCCTTCACGCTGCATCCTACCCCCATGGTGGTTCTCCCCCAGGGACGCTCCAGTGTATCTCTCCGTACCTCTCCCCCTCCCGAAACGGAATCCGCCTTGCGGGGACAAACCGATCCCCAAGTGACACCGCCAGGGCCAGTAACTTCCCCAGGGCCATCAACCCCCGTGCCTTTGCCAACTGTGGTACCATCCCGAACGCCCGTTGCATCTGCTCCGCGAGAGCGACAGCAGCGTACTCCTGTACCGTCGCAGAGATCACAACAAGCAGTTCCTCCGAAATCGTCGTCTGGTGATCGACGTGTGCCTCGGTCTCCTGGATACCGGCCAGGCTACCGGTCAGGGCGGCAACGAGACCAGTTAGTATCCGATCGGCTACTGGTGATCGTACTCATCGTCTGCATCTTGTTAGCTGTGATGCTCGGTCTGGGAGTATGGTTGCTGTGGCCCTAATGGAATGTCACTGTTATGGACCTACGGATGGAATACGATCGGTGTTGCCCGCAGGATGTGCCGAGGGAGCAAGCCGAGTCCGGCAGACAGGATCGGCAAACTGTTGGGGCTAGAGAGTGGGACCAATGGACCAGGGGGCGAATTCTTCCTCCCCGACTCCTTGTTTTTCGCTTTTGGTTTTTTCGCCGCTCGCTACTGCCAGGATTTTCTCGAAGATTTCCTGACCGACTTCCTCGACCGGTACCCCGTCGAGGATGCGACCGGCATTGATATCCATATCGTCGATCATGTGCTCGTAGAGAGGGGTATTGGTGGCTACCTTGATGCAGGGGGCGGGCTGACACCCGAAGACGCTGCCACGACCCGTGGTGAAGACGCACACGTTCGCCCCGCCGGCCACGATTCCCGTCATGCTCACGGGGTCATAACCGGGCGTATCCATGACCACGAATCCCTTGGCCGTAACCGGTTCGGCGTAACGGTACACTTCCATCAAGGCCGTGCTGCCCGCTTTGGCGATAGCACCGAGGGATTTCTCGTAGATGGTGGTGAGACCGCCTTCCTTGTTTCCCGGGCTGGGATTGTTGTTGATTTCGGCTCCGAACAGCGAGGTGTACCATTCCCACCAGCGGATGCGTTCGATCAGTTTTTCGCCGACTTCCCGACTGATGGCCCGGCGGGTGAGAATATGCTCTGCTCCGTAGATTTCGGGTGTTTCGCCGAGAATGGTGGTGCCGCCTTGCTGGACGATCAGGTCCGAGGCGACCCCGAGGGCAGGATTGGCGGTAATGCCACTGTTGCCATCGGAGCCACCGCAGTTGGTTCCCAAAATCAAATGCCGGGCAGGTAGTGGCACCCGGCGGACATCGTTGACCCGCGGCAGAAGCTCCATAACGGCTTGAACGCCGGCCGCCACCGTCTTGGCAATCCCTCCACATTCCTGGATGGATAGGGTCAGCGGCCGGGTGGGGGAGGGACCGTTGAGACTGAGAAGTTGCTCCTTTTCGATCAGATGACTGGCTTGGGCAATTTCACAACCCAGGCCGACGAGAATATAAGCGGCGACATTAGGATGGCGAGCAAAGCCAGCCAGAGTGCGTTCCAGTTGCTGATGGTCGGGCCCCTCGTACTGCATCCCGCAGCCGAGTCGGTGCACAATCGCCATGACACCATCCACATTCGGGAAACGCTGAAGAACGCCGCTGGAACGCACACGCTCCACGATGTACCGGCTCGTGCTGGCCGAACAATTAACGGTACTGATCACGGCGATGTAGTTTCGAGTACCATAGCGTTGATGTTCTGGACGCTGGGGGCCGCGATCATATCCCATAAAGGTTCGCCACTGGGCGGGCGGGGGTAACGGTGGTGGTGTCTGGCTGGCAAAGGCATAGTCTCGCTCAAAGGCGCCCAGTTTGACATTGTGCACATGCACATGCTCACCCGGGGCAATAGCCCGGCTCGCAAAGCCGATAATCTGCCCATACTTGCAGATGGCTGCACCTTCCGGTATGGCTTGCAAAGCCACCTTGTGACCCGCACGGATTGACGACGGGATGCCTAAGACAGTGCCATCCCAAAGTAACTCCGTTCCCGCCGGTATCAAACGACGGCACACCGCCACATTGTCTTCCGGTCGTAGCTGTATGGCGTATTCTCGCAAAGCTGCCCGTGTCATTGCATGTCCTCTGGCGTGCATCCCCTGCAGATATGATCTCTACTTTAGAGGCACGGAACCGCTGATTCCTCTCTCTCATCACCATAGTAACATTTCACCATTTTGTCTGAGGGATTGGCATTGACGCTGAATGACCTTTACGGTATCAATCGGGCCGGCCTCGCGGTATCAGACGGTATCTGCTGACCGGGTAGACGGTATCAGTCAGGACTGGTGGTTTGCAGAAATCAACCTCAGGGGTACGACCGCGGACAAACCAGGGTGTGAACAAAGCCCTAACAGATTCCAGAAGGGAATGGGGGATCATCGGCTCTAGGGGTTCTGCCTGACATACCTGCACCAGCGAAGGAGGCGCTGAATGGACATCCGCAACAAACGGGTCATGGTGACCGGGGGTGCTGGGTTTTTGGGTCGGCATGTGGTCGCTCAGTTGCGACGGACAGGTTGCCAGCAGATCATCATCCCACGCTCCCAAGAGTATGATTTGACACGGGAAACCGATATCTATCGTCTCTTGCACAAGGAGCGTCCCCATGTGATTATGCATCTGGCGGCCAAGGTGGGTGGTATTGGAGCCAATCGCAAATATCCAGGAACCTTTCTTTATCAGAACCTGATCATGGGCGCCCAGCTGATCGAGGCGTCCCGCCGCTTGGGCGTGGAAAAATTTGTCATGGTAGGCACCATTTGCTCTTATCCCAAGTTTACCCCTGTTCCCTTTCGGGAAAGCGATCTGTGGAACGGATATCCCGAGGAAACCAATGCTCCGTATGGTCTGGCCAAAAAGATGCTCCTGGTTCAGCTCCAGGCGTATAAACAAGAGTTTGGCTTCAACGGCGTGAATGTACTGCTGGTGAACCTGTACGGTCCCGGGGACAACTTTGATTTGGAAAGCTCGCATGTCATCCCGGCTTTGATCCGCAAATGCATCGAGGCCCAGGAACGGGGAGAGAAGGTGTTGCACGTCTGGGGGACAGGTCAGCCGACGCGAGAGTTTCTCTATGTCGAGGATGCGGCCGAGGCCCTGGTCCAGGCGACGGAAGTGCTGGAGACACCGGAACCGGTCAACATCGGCTCGGGTCAAGAAATCTCCATTGCAGACCTGGCACGCCTGATCGCACGGAAGACCGGCTTTACCGGTGAGATTCGCTTCGATCCCTCGATGCCCGATGGCCAGCCGCGACGGTGTCTGGATGTGACCCGCGCCCGGCAGTGGCTCGGTTTCACCGCCAAGACCAGCTTGGAGGAAGGATTGGAGAAAACGATTGCCTGGTACCGTGCGGCGCACCAGATGGCCCAGGCGGCCTGAACGTTCCCGGTGTGGAGTGTGGCTCCACCGCGATACCCTACGGAAACGCGTAACAAAAGGTGTATCCATGGTCGAGGATCCACCGACCCAGGTGTCGACGAAGCTGCCCTCAGTAACAGAGTTGCAACGCCAGATCAACGCCTTGCGATGGCACCTGGCAGAGTTGGAGCGATTCGTCCATAATCTGACGTGGCGGGGTCGTCTCCGCCGTTGGTTCGTCCTCTTGATGGGTGCCCGTCTGAACCGGCTGGTTCATTACGCCCCGCGTCCCCTCCGCCTGCCGCGGCGCTACTATCAGCTGCCACCCCTGCCCGTGCCAGCCCCAACCATTTCGCTGGTTACCCCTTCGTTCAACCAGGGTCGGTTTCTCGAAGCCACCCTACGGAGTGTGCTGGAGCAAAATTACCCGAATCTGGAATATGTCGTTCAAGATGGTGGCTCGACCGATGAGACGATACAAATTCTCGAACGTTATCGTCCTCATCTGTACCATGTCGAGTCTCGCAACGACAACGGCCAGGCTCACGCCATCAATCTCGGCTTCCAGAAAGCGACGCGTGGCGAAATCATGGCCTGGCTCAATTCGGATGACCTGCTGCTCCCCGGGACGTTACATTACGTCGCCGCCTACTTCGCGAAGCACCCTGAAGTCGATGTGGTCTATGGCCACCGCATTATCATCGATACCCAAGGACAAGAAGTGGGGCGCTGGGTGCTACCTCCCCATGATGATACCATGCTGCAATGGGCCGATTATGTACCTCAGGAGACTCTTTTCTGGCGACGCCGGCTCTGGGAACGTGTCGGTGGACTCGATGAATCCTTCCAGTTTGCCCTGGATTGGGATTTGTTACTAAGGTTTCGAGAAGCAGGGGCCCGCTTCGTCCGCTTGCCGCGCTTCCTAGGCGCCTTCCGGGTTCATGCCGATCAAAAGACCACCGCCGAGATGATCGATAAAGGTGCACCGGAAATGCAACGTCTGCTGAGGCGCATCCACGGCCGGGATGTCACCCTTGAGGATATCCGCCGCCACATGCGACGCTACATGTTAGCGCACGTCCTGTACAACCGCCTTTATCAAATCGGTTTGTACCGTATCTGAGCTAGCAACTCCCACGAAAGTGGGCAGGGAGGATATTGCAGTATTTCTTCATCGGCGAGCCTACATACTGAATCGGAGCGAACAATCCCCACGATAGTGGGTCGGAAAAAAGCTTTTCTTCAAATGTCGCTGGGGTGTGAGCAATTCCCAAGATATCTTCCCCATCAGTCAGGCATTGACATTGGGGTGTAAGCAATTCCCAAGGTATCTTCCCCTTCAAGTATGTACCGAAGATTTCATCAGGTCGGTGTTGGAACTGAATGAACCCTCGGTCTGCTCCGATATCTTTTGGGGTTGCCAGTGGCAGCGGTGCTGACGGTGCTGAGGAGCGCGCCAGTTTTGGGGAGGAAAAGGCAGCTCCTCGGGATTTGCGTGTTTTACAATTGCGTGCTTTACAATGGAAGGTATGAAGATTGGGCAAAGGAGGTAGCGGCGCGTGGGGAGCAGGGGAGCGATGGTCCATGACAGGAGGAGAACAACCCGTTGGCGCTATTGGATCCAAGCGGGTGTGCTGATCCTGTTGCTTCTGGGATTTGGCTGGCCCACCTGGTCTTATGTGCTAGCCGTGCGGGATTGGCGAAGTGCCCAACATGCGGCAGAAATCGAAGACTGGCAGTCTGCGCGGGAACATCTGCACGCCTGTCAGTGGCTGTGGCAATACAGTCCGTCCTGGCACCTGGCCTACGCCCGAACCTTGCGACATTTGGGTGACGGGAAGCTGGCCCGTCAACACATACTTCAAGCGGAGCGGCTCGGACACGACGCCCAGGCGGTGGCCCTGGAGAAAGCCTTGTTGCGGTACCAGGAAGGTGACCTCACCGCAGAGAAAGACTTGGGGGAGATGTACCAGCAGGGTCCTCCTGGGGCCGTCGTGGAGATTCTGCAGGTTCTGGTACCTCGACTGCTGGCTCAATTCCGTTTGCCCGAAGCAGGACCTCTTTCCGAGCACTGGGTGAAGCTGCGGCCAGAGTCGGTGACTGCCTGGAAGTATCGTGCCCAGCTTCTGGAGCGGCTTCATCCGAACAGTGACGAAACCGTGGCTGCCTGGCGACACTGGTGCTACTTGGCACCGCAGGATCGGATGGCCCGCTTGGGTCTGGTCCGGCTTTTGCTTCAACGTCGGGAGCGGATCGAAGAAGCCGTAACACTTCTGGAGGAGCACTTGCTCCAATCCCCTGCGGATGAGGAAGGCCGGCTCCTTCTGGCGGAGTGTCGCTTTCTTCAAGGGGACCACGAAGCAGCCTTGGAGTTGCTGCACACCCTCATGGCAGCGGGCACGGTACAGCCCCGCGCTTACTGGCTTCGTGGACGATGGTATCTCCAGATGGGGGATTTCTCTCGCGCGGTGAGTGATTTGCGGCGAGCGGTCGAGCTGGATCCCTCACACCCTGATGCTTGGTACAACCTGTTCCAGGCCTTGCAGCAAGCGGGTGCCCCAGCGGACCAGGTGCGCCAGGCGGAAGAACGCTGGCGGCAATGTGATCAAGATTTGCGACAAGCCGGTCAACTGGCCCGTCGGATCGGGGAGCAACCCTGGGACCCGGACCTACGCCAGGAATTGGGGGAATTGTTCCTCCGCAACGGCCAGGAGACCGAAGGGTTGCGTTGGCTGCATTCCGCCTTGCAGATTCGACCGGACCACCAGCCCACGCACCGGACCTTGGCGGAGTATCACCAACGACAGGGTCGGCCGGACCTGGCAGCACCACACCGACAATTCCTCAATACCACTCCCGATAGTCGGAACTCTCCCCACCCAACGCCACCTTAGGACCAGCCGCATCGGATCGACGACCTGCTGCTCCGAGTCCGATTGGTGATCTGTTTCTCATTCCCTCCGATCGACCAGCGACACCTTGGATCGACTAGCAACACCTCCGATCGACCAGCGACCTCGCTGTTTCTTCTGCAGCATCTCCTTCTTCCCGAAGATCGATCCGCGGCTATGCTGTCGCCCGGTCAGAACCGCTGATCATGGGTTGTGGACGACGGAGTACTTGTGCCCGTGAGCTGTTTCCGTAAGGCGGTGTGCGGCACGGATCGATGTCGATTGCCCTTGCATGGGGGCGGAGGGTGAGCTATCAGGTGATTTCCGCTAATTCAGGGATTTCATGATTGGCCATGCGAAACCCGTACCGTGTGATCTGGATTGTCGGCACTGCGATCATGTATTGTTGTTGCGGTTGTGGAACTACGCGGATGACAGACACGCCCCGCACGGCCACGGAGATGCTGCTGCTGTCCCACGCTGTGGATTCCGCCGTCAGTCAGATCGACTTTTCCCCGTTGGCAGGACGTCATGTGTATATCGATGCTGCCGGATTGGATAAAGATGTCGTCGACCGTGCCTACTTGCTCAGTCTGATCCGCCAGCAAGCAGCGGCAGCCGGTGCGATTGTGCAGGATGAACGGAATAAGGCGGATTACATCGTGGAAGTCCGTAGTGGCGGAATCGGCACCGATCGGCACAGTGTGCTTGTGGGAACCCCGGCCTTGCAAATCCCTGGTGTTGTGCCGGGAATGCCACCCAGTATTCCGATACCGGAGATCGCACTGGCTAAGAAGAATGATCAGCGAGGTGTCGCCAAGATTGCTCTGTTTGCTTACAACCGTCATACAGGTCGGGCCCTCTGGCAGTCGGGGAACGTCGAGTCGGTCAGCCGCGTGAAGGATTTGTGGGTTCTCGGGGCTGGACCATTCAGCCAGGGGAGTATCCGCAAGCGTCCCGAACTGGCAGGCGAACCTTTACCGACCATATCGGACTTGTTGCATCTGCGGCCGGCATCCCAGGATATCGCTCTGCTGATGGGACCACGCTACTTCTCGGATCACGACCGGCCGATACCGTCCCCTTATATGGGGTTTTTCCAGCAGGTGGGTTACCAATTGTGGATCCGGAGGGCGGACAGCATCTCTTCCGCTGCCGGCATCGTGACTCCACCGGGACCTGCTCCGCAAGAACCTCCGCCGTCGGTCTCCGGAACACCGCCACTCCCAACCGTATCTCCCCTGCCGGCCTCAGCTTCCTCCCAGAAGGAGATTAGGGTCACTCCCCACTAACCGGGTGGCTCCGATTCGGCTGCAAGGAGCGGCGGAGAGTGTCGATGATTGGATAAAGAGAGTGAAACAGGAGAGAACACCAACTTCCACCGTGTCAGCCATCCCAGTCTTTGGGAGGATCGGCCATGACCCCGACCACTGTCTCCAAACCCGAGGAGGATACCGCCCAGCAGGAGCCGAACTATGAACTGCTGCGTGTGCGGGGGTGGATCATCGGTATGTCCTACGGTTGCTACTGCGTAGCCTGGCGGGATCGCGATGAGGTAGTCTTCGAATGGCGTGATAACGACTGGTATCGGATCACCGGTCGGGCCAACCCCACCCTCTGAACCTGAGGTGGAGCGGTCCGACCCGAGGCTAGATCACGGTTTTGAGAAGGCGCATGTTGGACATGAGGGCGATGGCGTTGGACGTGAGGGCGATGGCGAGGGTTAGGTTAGCGACTTGAGAAAGCAAACACCGCGAGCATCAGGGGGATGGAGCCGGAGTCAATCGCAGGGGGCCGGTACCGAACAGCCGGGCCAGGTGGTCGGGTGTGATCAACTCTTGCGGCAGTCCCTGGGCGATGACCGTTCCTTGGTGCAAGCAAATCACATGGTCGGCGAAGCTGCGGATCATATTTAGATCGTGCGAAACAAGGACAACCGTGATACCCGATTCCTGGTTGAAGCGGGCGATCAGTTCGTAGAATTTTTGCTGATCCTTGAAGTCAATACCGCCGGCGGGTTCGTCCAGAAGCAGCAACTCGGGTGAAGGTTCCAAGGCCAGGGCCAGCAGGACCCGTTGCAACTGTCCGCCGGAGAGGCCATCGACGGGCCGATCGAGAATCTCCTGAAGGCCTACTTTGTAGAGAAGCTCTTCCGCCCGTTGGGTCACACGTCGGGACACACCTAAGAACAGAGGGCGAGAGCTGAGGGCCAGAGCGAACAGGTCCCGAACGGTCAGCGGCATCCGGGCATCCACGATCAGACGCTGGGGAACATACCCCACATGCTCGGGGTTGGGACGGGAGTGATCATGGCCGCACCGGAAAATGATCCGGCCACGATAGGGGTACTCCCCCACCAAGGTGCGGAGCAGGGTGGTCTTGCCCGAGCCGTTGAGACCGATCACCGCGGTGATACGCCCCCGGGCGATTTCCGCACTGATGCCCCGCAGGATCGGTCGGCCTCCCAGCTCGACCCACAAATCCTGCATCGCCACCAACGGTGGTGTAACCACAGGTAACGAAAGGCCCGAAGATGCAGCGGTCACGGTACTCATCGGAGAGCCTTGGCCAGGGCCTCGAGGTTGGCACGCATCCGTTGCTCATACCAGTCCGGCGTCAGGTCCTGGAGTGGTGCGGTTTCCAACGTATCGATCTCCACCAGAACCGGGTCGGGAACGCCGCGACGCTTCAACTCCTTGAGCAGTTCATGCCCGGAGTGGGAATTGCTGTACTGGGGCTCCACACTGATGACACGCACGGGGCGTTTTTCATCGGCGCACAGAGCAATCAGCTTTTTCAACTGCTTGTCGCTAGGTTCCACGCCCGGCTTTTTCTGAACCACACCAACAACATTCAGTTGAAAGGTCCTGGCAAAATAGGCCAGAGATTCGTGGAAGGAAACCAGGTGACGGTCCTTTTTGTCCTGCAACAGGGTCTGGCCGTAGTCCATGACTTGACGCAGGCGTGCCGTGTACTCCTGGGCACGGCGGCGATAGGCTTCCGCATGGGCCGGGTCTATTTCGATCAAGGCATCCCGAATCGCTTCCACTTGCCAGATGGCATACTCCGGGCTTAGCCAGACATGAGGATCGTGGCCATGCTCATGAGCATGCTCCTCTTCTTCCTCCTCGTCATGGTGGTGACAGCAACTCCCCTCGCACAACATCGCGACCGGAATCTTCGCGCTGACATCTACGATTTTCAATCGTGTATTGTTACTGGCTTGACGCAACTTTTCGGGTCGATCCCCTTCCAGACCTATGCCGTTGATCAGAAACAGATCCGCCTGACGGAGGAGACGGGCATCCTTATCCGTCGGATTGAAATGATGCGGACCGGAGGTGGTCATCAACGGGCGTACAACGGCATCTTCACCCGCTACATTCACAGCAAAGCAATAGAGGGGGGCAAACGAAGCCACCACCTTAGGCCCCGAGTGATCGGTGGGCCAGACGTCACCTCCTCTGCCGCAGCCGCCGTTCAGGGCCACGAGCACACTCAGCCATACCACCAGACTGAACCGAAACCCCCATTTCCTGACGGGCCGCAGTGCTCTCAGGGAAGACATTCACGGACTCCTGATAGGATTACTTTGTATTACCCTATTTCATTCTAGGGTGACCCGCGGATCGGATCAAGAGCAGACTCATGCTTTCACTGTTTTAACTCAGTTGGTATCGGTGAGAAACAAGTTTACGCCTTGGCCTCGATGATCCTTACGCGATGTTCGACGCGACAAGTTCCGGTCGCTCCGTGGCTCTCGGGATTGCCGGTTTGAACCCATAGGTTTGAATAGCTCATCTTTTACAGAAGCAGGAATGAAGAATTTCCTGGCGATTTATCAACTGGAGGGCAACCGCATGTGCGTCTTTTATTGGAACCGTCACTTTTTCTGAGGCAGGCGGATGGGGAATTCCCGGGAATCCGTGCGTGCTGTTTTGAGATAGGCTTCGATCCGGGCGATGATATCCGGGTGTTCGGCGGCGCTATTGCGGGTTTCTCCGGGGTCGGAGTGCAAGTCGTATAACTCCAGGGGGAGGTGGGGAGCATGCCGGAGGGCTTTCCAGCGTCCGTGGCGGACAGCCTGACGGAACCCGCCCTCATGAAATTCCCAGTAGAGGAACTCGTGGGTGCGTTGGGTTCCTTGACCGGTCAGTAAAGGAGCCAGGGAGAGGCCGTCGCAGGGCGAGGGGATGGGCACGCCGGCCAGGTCGCAGGCGGTTGGGAGAAAATCCCAGAACGCGCAGACATGATCGCTCACCGTGCCGGGTCGGATCTGTGCCGGCCAGCGGATGATCAGGGGAACCCGGATGCCACCCTCGTAAAGGTCCCGCTTGATTCCCCGCAGGGGACCGGAACTCCGGAAGAACGCCGGTTGATTGCCACCTTCCCGATGGGGACCGTTGTCGCTGGTGAAGATGACGAGGGTGTTTTTCTCCAAGTTCCATTTCTGCAACTGAGCCAGGAGGATGCCGATGTCCGCATCCAGGCGGGTGATCATGGCAGCCTTGTTCTTTTCGGCTTGGGGCCAGTTCTCCTGAGTGTAGGGAGCGTCTGTTGGCACTTCATTCCCTTCCCCCGTGGCACGTGTGCGTTCGTTGTTGGCATGGGGGATCGTGGTGGCAAAGTAGAGGAAGAACGGTTGATCCTTGTGGGAGGCCAGGAATCGGAGTGCTTCCTCGCGAAAGAGGTCGGGAGCATAGACGCGTTGTTGGGCGGCCACATTTTCCACAGAGGATTGGGGATTGTCGATGCGGACCTTCTCTTCGTTCCGCCAGAGGTAGTCGGGGTAGTAGTTGTGGGCGTGATGCTGATTGAGATACCCGAAGAAAAAGTCGAATCCCTTCCGGGTGGGAATGCCCGTGCTGCCGGCTTCTCCCAACCCCCATTTGCCGATGATCGCGGTGGCGTAGCCTGCCTTCTGGAGCAACTCGGCCACGCAGATATCTTCCGGGGCTAATGGGACATTGAGTCGTGGGCTGCCACCACCTCCGTTGCCCCGCACGCGGCAGTGGCCGGTATGCAAACCGGTCATCAAGGCACAGCGGGAAGGGGCGCATACCGTGCTGCCGGCGTAGGCGTTGGTGAAACGCATTCCTTGAGCTGCCAGGCGGTCCAGGTGCGGTGTGCGTATCTTTTGCTGACCGTAACAGCCCAAATCTCCATAACCCAGATCATCCGCTACGATCAGCAGAATGTTGGGAGGCCGACGTTGGAGCCTCGCTGGATCGGTGGCGGGTGCCTGCAGCACCGCTGCCGTTTCTGGGCCCTTTGTTCCCCCTCCGATGCCGACTATTGCCGCTCCGGCAATTCCCCCTCCGATGCCGACTATTGCCGCAACCACAAACGCTACCCGCCACATAATGGTCCCCCTTGGTCCTGGTCACCGCTGGAATCCGATGGTTTGCTCGATCCTCTGTCGGTGTTTCTACCATCACCGGTTATTTCGTGAAATTACCCTACGGATAGGGAACTGCAGGGTAAACGATAACGACGGTATCGCTGCCCGCGAGCGCGTCCTGCTGCAGGAGATGGAACGAAAGATCCGTTCACCTTATCATCCTGGGGCCGGCGTGCTCCGGATCAGAGATTGTGCGAACGGTTCCTGTCGGCAAGTTGTGTCGAGGTACGTACCGACTCACCTGGGGCCGGTTGTGGGGACCGCGTTCGTACAGCACGGTCTGCCAAAGTTGTTGGTACAGCCCTGGCTGCCAAAGTTGTATGAAGTGATAGTCTGTCCCTGAGCCGAGAGTGCATTTGATCTCCGGCTACCGGAGGTGGAATCCGGGCAGCCGGCTCGCCGGAGGAACACGGAGCGCAGCGGGAGGAAATCAGGATCATCATGCCACGCGTTCTCATTGCTGACAAGCTGGAAGCATCGGGGATCGATTGGTTACGGCAAGCGGGTGTGGAAGTCGATGTATGCCTGGGTCTGAAAGGTGAGGAATTGGCGGCCACGTTGCGGCAATACGATGCGTGTATTGTGCGGTCGCAACCGCGGATTACGGCCGATTGCCTGGAGCAGCCGGGGCGCTTACGGGCTATTGCTCGGGCGGGTGTGGGAGTGGACAACATCGATGTCGCCGCGGCCACCCGCAAGGGGATCGTGGTCATGAACACGCCCGGGGGCAACACGATTGCCGCCGCGGAACACACCCTGGCCTTGTTGCTGGCCTTGGCCCGCCGGATTCCGGAGGCGGATGCCTGCTTGAAAAGGGGTGGCTGGGACCGCAATGCCTTTGTGGGGATCCAACTGGCAGGAAAAACGTTGGGGGTGATCGGCTTGGGACGTATCGGTCGGGAAGTGGCTCGTCGGGCCAAGGCCTTGGATATGCGTATCGTAGTCCTGGACCCCTATGTGACGGCGGCCAAGGCGGCAGAGTGGGGTTACGAGATGGCACGCAGCCTGGAGGAATTGCTCCCCCAGGTCGATTTCCTCACCCTCCACGTGCCTCTTTCGGACGAGACCCGGGGCCTGATCGGAGCTAAGGAACTCTCCCGCATGAAGCGGACAGCTTGCATCGTCAACGTAGCTCGCGGGGGTGTCGTCGATGAAGCTGCCTTGGTCGAGGCTCTGCAGACAGGGCAGATCGCCGGTGCCGGCATCGATGTGTTCTCTGTCGAACCATTGCCACCGGACCATCCTTTGCGGCATGCACCTCATGTCGTGCTGACACCTCATTTGGGGGCCTCGACGGTCGAAGCCCAGGAGACCGTGGCTTTGGAGGCGGCCCAACTCATCACCGATTTTTTGCTCCGAGGACGGGTGGCCAACGCGGTCAACATGCCGGCCGTGGACCCGCAGGAGCTGGCAGAAGTTCAGCCGTATCTGGATCTGGCCCGACGCTTGGGGCTGCTCCAGGCCCAGTTAGCACACGGCGCCATCCGGCGGGCCACTCTGGTGTATAAAGGCGATCTGGCCGGCAGAAAAAACCGCCTCTTGACCGCGGCCTTCACCGCGGGACTGCTCGAATATCGCCTCAGTGAAGGGGTCAACCTGGTCAACGCGGAGGTGCTCGCCAGTGAACGTGGGATCGAAATCAGTGAATCGTCCCACCCCAAGCGCGGCGACTTTGCCGCCATGATCCAAACCGAAGTGGAAACCGAGCAAGGCACCACGATCGCTTCGGGCACCCTCTTTGGCGATCAGTACCCGCGTCTGGTCCAACTCGGCCCCTTCCGCATGGAAGGTTACCTGGATGGTGTCATGATGCTGTTCCACCATCGGGACGTACCCGGGTTGATCGGATACGTGGGGACCATCTTCGGCAATCATCAGGTGAACATCGCTCAGATGACGGTCGGACGTCAGACTCCCGGCGGGGATGCCATCGGCATTCTCAATCTGGATAGCCCTCCTCCGGAAGAAGCCGTGGCAGCGGTGCAGGCGCACCCTCAGATCCGCAACGTGCGTGTGGTCAAATTGCCGCCTCCCGGCGAAACGCCCCCTTGGCTGGGAGGGGTCTAGCGTGAGCCCCTTTTCACGGCGGCAGTTGGCGAGGGTGTTCCCAAAGTGTTCCCAAAGTCATGAGCAGCTCTTGGACAAATTGCTGCGATGCCCTAGTGGGCACCATCCGGTCCGCTTCGCCCAGAAGGGAACACCACAGACCAACTCAGCTCGCTCAGGAGCAATTTCCCTCCGGCGATGACCAGAACGACACCCAACAGCTTGCGAAGAATTGGGATGCTCAAACGGCGTACACCTAAACAGGTGCCGATCCATCCCCCTGCCAGGACAGCTATGAGCCAAATACCCAACGCGGGCGGAAGGGTGCTCCCTCGGGCTAGTAACCCTCCCAGACCGGCGATGGAATTGGCCAGGATGAACGCGGCAGAGATACCGGAGGTCTCACGGGTGCTGGCCCAACGCATCACCAAAATCAGGGGTGAAAGAAAAATGCCCCCACCGGTGCCGGTCAGTCCGGACAGCAAGCCGATCCCGGCACCTGCAAGCAGCGCTAACGGCCAGCGGAGTGGACGTATCGGCTCGGGAGTCTGTTGGGATGGGTCGGGGGTCGAGCGTGGGGTCAGCCACGGTTCCGAGAGAAAACGTGCGGCGGCAAGGAGCAGGATAGCGCCAACGACCGGCTTGTAAACCGCGCTCGGGAGCGTCAGATAACCTCCGAGAACCGCACACGGAATCGAGGCCGATGTGAACAGGACCCAGATACGCATGCAGAAGCAGCCGTTGCGGACGTAACGCCAGGTGGCCAGGGTCGCTACCGCCACATTGAGGATGAGAGCTGCTGGCTTCATCTGATCCGGGGCCAGACCAAACAACCCCATCGCTGCCAGGTAGGCGGATGCGCCGGCATGACCCACCGAAGAATACAGCGTGGCCGCCGCGAAAAGCAGTACGGTCAGAAGTCCAGCTTCCCACCCAATCCCCTCGCTCATTGCCATCGAGCCTCCCGGAAGTTTAGGGGCATGGATCACCCCTGACCACGGTCCTGTCGAGTGTTCTTGATCCGTCCGGTCAAGGGGATGAAGATTGTTCCTGGTTATCCTCGTCCTCTGTTCACTCACCAGAAGGCGGATGTTTGCCTGGTCCACGGAATCTCTCGTGGGGGGGCGGATGTTTGCCTGGTCCACGGAATCTCTCGTGGGGGGGCGGATGTTTGCCTGGTTCTCTATTTCCCCTATCAGACAGGTGGGTGCTTCGTGTCCAGGTAGTCGCGCCGGATGCAGACACATCCGTGAGGTTCCTCTATGCTGCACCTTATAGGGAGGATCCCTGCTCGCGTGCCTGAGTTCCTCAACCCACGGCCCAGGGATTTGGATGGATACAGGTGCACCATGCTCACCCGATCCTCGAGGCTAAGCCAGCCATGAGCAACAGTCCGTATCAAGCACCCCGCGGCATCATTCCCCCCCTCGTTACCCCATTCAAGGAAGACGAAGATTTGGATCTTCGCCGTTTGCAATGGTTGATCGACTGGCAGATAGGCAGCGGGGTAGATGCCATCTTCGTTCTGGGCACGACCGGGGAGTTTTACGCCTTGGACGAGGCGGAAAAGCAGGCGGTAACGGTGACCGCGGTAGCCCATTGTCATGGTCGGGTTCCCGTATGGGTGGGGGTGGCGGCCGAATCGACCCGGGAGGTGCTTCGCCTGACCCAGATGGCCCAACGTGAAGGGGCGGATGGAGTTTCTGTACTCACGCCGTATTTCATCAAGCCGAACCAGCACGAGCTATACGATCACTTCCGCCGGGTGGCCGACAGCACCTTCCTGCCCGTTGTCTTATACAACAACCCCGCAACTTGCGCGGGCCTGAGCATCGAACCGGCGACAGTGGCCCGCCTGGTGCAAAACCATCCCAACATCGTGGGGATCAAGGACAGTTCTGGGGATTTGCAAAACACGATCGAGTTGCTCCGGGTGACGCCGGCAGACCGGTTCAGTGTCCTCAACGGTCGGGATACGCTGATTCTCTCAGCCTTGCAGATGGGGGCCCAAGGTGCGATCCCCGCGACCGCCAATATCGCGCCGGAGTTGTGTGTGGGAATCTACCAGAGTTTTCGCCGAGGAGATTGGGAGCAGGCCCGGCAGTATCAGGCGCGTCTCCACCCCATTCGTATGGCGATGTCCCTCGGAACAGGCAATGGGGTGGTCAAAGAAGCAATGACGTTGCTGGGTCGTTCCTGTGGGCCCAACCGTCGGCCTGTAGCCCCTCTGAGCGAGGACAAGCGACACTTGTTAGCCCAAATCCTGGAGCAAGCCGGCCTGATGCTTCCGAACTCTTCACGACAGGCCGGTAAATAATGCTCCTCGGCTGGGTGAGGGAGTCTTATTCCATTCTCCCCTCTTATCCCTCTTATCTATGGGTGTAGGACCGGGGGTGCAGGGCGAGCTATCTTTGGGTGCAGGACCCGCGGTGCATCCCAAGTATCAGACGAGGGATGAATAGGGATGGGAAAGAGGGGGGAATGGAGTTGCACACACTGGGGGAACCAGGGCGGCTCAAGGTTCAGGGGCCGGGATCGCTGCCGTCAGGAGAACCGGGACCGCTACCGGGAGGCAAGCCCGGCGGATATCCTGGCGGTACACCGGGTATACCGGGATAGCCCGGTGGGTTGGTTCCATCAGAGGTCGTCGGCGGCTTGGGTTCGACGAGAGCTACGTCGATATATACGGGCGGCAAGGTACGCATGAATTCCAACCAGCGTTCCGCAAATTGTGCATCGGCTTCCGGACTGCCGTCGAGGTGGAAGGTGCGGCGGAAGACGGCGGCAACGGTTTCTCCTTCCAGGGGCAGGTCCCGCGGCAGTTGAGACAGAGCTGCCAGGAACTGACGATACTCCCCGGGGTAGGCAGTACTGATGTAGTAGCAGAGGGCCCAGGCCGTCGCTTGGGCTTTGATATTGAGGCGTTCGCGTTTTTTGCGGAGGATGGCTTGCGGGTCCTCGGCAGCAGGGCGTGTTCCCAGACCGGGCATTCCCGCGTAAGGCATACCCGGCTCTCCAGGAGCCCCTACTGGAGGTGCACCGAGACTGCCTCCGGGCGGCAAGCCGGGTGGACCCACTGCACTGCCACCGGCGAAACCTCCGGGACCGGGCGGGCCGAGACCGGGGGGTGTCAATCCGCCGCCGGGCAAACCTGTTCCGGGCGGGCCAAAACCTGGGGGCGCTAAACCGCCTCCCAAAGGAGGTGTAACGGGGCCACCGCTTCCTGTTTTGAGGGCCACCGAGGTTTCTTTCTTTTCCGGGTCAGGATCATCCGCCTTGCTGGGGTCGCGTAAACCTCGGAAATAGGCGTCGCTCAGAACGTTGCGGAGCAACTGGCCCGGCTCCGGATGCAATTCCTTTTTCTCCTGCAGGTCTCGGAAGTGGCGCTGCCAGAAGGAATTGGGTCCGCCCCAGCCATCCGATAAAGAAATCGAGAGAAAATACTTCTCCTCTTTTCCGTCTTTCTTACTGATCAAAGCGGGATCGCGAGGTTGCATCCAGACGTTAGCGCTTCCGTGGGAAAGCCACTCGGGCAGGTCCACGTACCGTGGGAATTGGCCCGTCGCATAGAGCAGTTGGCGTCCCCCTTCTCGGGTGATGGCAGCCATCCAGGCGCGGTCCTCGATGAGGTGTTCCACCAAGGCCAGGGTTTGCATTCGGGCTACTTCCTCAGGGCGCTTGCCTTTCTTGCCCTCTTTGTCCAAGGGTGGGCCACTGCCGCTCAAGAGAGCATTCCGCTTGACACCGGTCTGGTAGATCGCCTGCATTTGCCGCGCGAAGGTTTGACCCAGTTCGTCGAGGCGAACCGGTGAGAGGACCAGAACATCGTGGTCCGGCACGTAGAAAGCATCCGTTTGCAGGCGGAGGGGAATTTCGAAGACGCGACTCAGCTGATAAAACTCTCGTGCGGTGGGTGGGACAATGACGGTGAGAGGGGCTTCGGGCAAAGGCAGATCGATGCCCCGCCAGGCATGGACCAGGAAAAAGGCTCGGAAGTTTTGCTCCAGAAGCCGATTCCAGATTTGTACCTCCTCGGGAGAAGCATCCCAGGTTACCAATGCGTAGTGGGGCAGAGTGTACACTTGCTTGGCGTTGAGGTTGAACCGCCACTGCTCTGCCTCTGAAGGCTTCGGCAAAGTCCCCTTGATCATCGGCTGGTAACGGCGGTACACCCGGAGGAATTGGGCGATTTCGGGGGGGATCTCCCCTTTGCTTTTGGGGGCTGACTCCAGAAGTTCATCGCTCAGTTCGAGAGCTTTGTCGGCAAAACCTGCTTCCAGAGCTTCGCGGATCAGGTTGTAGAGGGGTTTGAGGTCCTGAGCGGATCGCCGTTTCCACTCGACGTACTTCGCTTCCAACTCGTGGGCCCGTGTGGTGGTCGCACTGGGGGTGAGCAAAAGTTCCTCATACCACTGGATGGTGGTACCATCGGCGAAAAGATTGGCGATCAATCTCTGCCCGTGATGGTCAAAATTGACTTTGGGCCACCAGTTGGGGTTGGTATTCGGATGGTAGGGTGCCTTGTAGAAGGGTTGTGCTTGTCGAAAGTTTTGGGTCACGGGGACAAGAACCACCAAAGCCCGTGCAGGATCATGTTTGCCGGAACTCGCAGGCTGGGGTGTGCCGGGCATTCCAGGAACCCCGGGCAGGGAAGGTCCGCCGCCTCCCGTGCCGGGGATGAGGCCCGGTGGGGGACCAAAGCCAGAACCATACTTGGGTCCTTTCCCCAGCACCGGGGGTGGCGAGCCGGTGCCTTCGTAACCCGTGGGGGGCACGTTACTGCTGCCGCCGTACTGACCCCCCTCCAGAATGACGCGGATGATCAAATAACCGGCCTCGGCACGGGTGGCCAGAACAGCCATCGCCACAGCCAGCACGCCAGCGGGGATAAGGCGCTTCATCTTCCCGATCTCCTAGGCAACGTTAGTCTTCATTCTCTCACGGGCACTCTTGCAGCACAACACGAAAACCGCGAGCTCTGGACAGGATTTTGGGGCGATCAATTCCTCGAAATTACGGGCAAAATCGTTTCAGGGTTATTGGTGAACAGGAAGGGATTTCGCTTGGGGTTGGCTCGCAGCAGACGTAAGTACTCCCGAAGAGTATCGATCTGTACACGCCCTGCCAAAGGGTCCGGCTTGCCCTCGGGACCAACGCGGTCGAGGGGGTCGAGAATGGCCGTGCGGGCTCGTTGAATCAGATCGTTCACGATGCGTGGTACAGCATTCTTGTCATACTGTTGAGGTCGCGTGGGATCGTAGAGGGTGTCGAACAGCGGGGGCCAGTTGTTCATAGCTTCTGCGATCCGTAGGCCATAGGCACGCCAGTGGAGGGAGGTATCGTTCATGTCGCCTCGGGGTTCGGCGAAGGTGATCAGCCCTGCGACGATGGCCTCCACGGCCCCCTCCACGTTGTATTCCTTAACATACTTTCCACCTTCCAGTACAGGGGACATGTTGCATATGCCGATGACAGCTTCCGCGCAATCGGCGGGAGTAGGCGGCAGGATCAAACGAGGATCGGAGAGGCAGACTCGCGCCAGAGTGTAAGCGGGGTACAGAGGGGATTTGCCATCAGGCCCACCACCGGTGAGCATTACGAATCGCACCTGGGCGAGAGCCCGGATCGCCTGCCGCCGGATGAAGCGAGCCACTTCCACCTGGTCTGGCTGCAATATAGTCGGTTTGCTGTTGAGGTCGCCATTCCACAGCCCCGGAACCAACGTGTTCGGATCGGTGATGCACTTTTCGATGGCCCCGACTAACGCCGCTAATTCTCGATCGGCTGAGCCGGGTTTTTCGTTATTCCGCCAGCCATTGCTGTGCCGTCGGCTCTTATAATCCAGAACATCGTAAGCCGATAACAGGTTGGCTGCCGCCTGCAGGGCATAATTCTTGATATCGGGGGTGATGTTGGGGCTGGAAATCAGTTCCGTAAGTGTGGCATAGTGTACCGTTGCGCCCATCTTGCAGACTAACGCCAGCATGCGCGTGGCGTTGATCCGGACGATCCGCTCCGGATGACTCGTAATCAACGGACGCAATGCCGTATCCAAAGCCGTGCCGAGTTCCCGGATGTAGTCGGCTTGTTCCATCGTCACCCGGCTACCGGGTACGGGATAAACCAGAAATCGTTCCAGGTCCCGAAGGATCGTCTCCACGGAAGGAATTTGCCGCCCTGCTGCGTCCGTTCGCTGAAACGGATCACGCATGAGACGGTACACCAGTGGATGGGAAATCAATTCGGCCTGGTAGGTGGCGAACTCCCGGAATATATTGCGAACCTCCTCCAGGCGGTCGCGTGGAATCCCGCGTGCCGCTTTCATTTCCAGAATCAATGTGGTCCGACGAAAATCGGGCAAACGAGTCGGATCCGCCGGTTGTTGGGCAATAGCAGGAGCGGATGCTCCCCCGGTCAACAGGACACATAAAACCCCGATTATCCCAACAATCAGCTGACGGTAAACGTACATGTCTCCCCCACGAACACGAAGGCTCGGCCTGTGATACGTCCCGTGATAGTGCTCTTGATACCCATACTGCTATTGATACCCCTGGTGCTCCTGGCACCAAAGGTGTTGTCGATACCCCTGGGGTTCTCAACACCGGATGGATAACCGCTGCTTCGTTGTGATTCCCCCGGCGGTTCTACGCAAACTTCCACTTGGTCTGTTCTTATGGATTCAACACCTCGTAAAGGATTCAACACTTCAGTAATCGATTTGTTGGCGGAAGGGGAGTGGTTGAACCAGACCCATCAGCCTCACCCTCCGAATCCCAGCCCACCGGTGTCTGTGACAGTTGCCGGCTGTGCTCCTTACCCCAAACGTTCCACCCGATAGCTCTCACACTGTTGAAACTAACGGCTGACCATAGGTGGTGCAAGGGTTCTCTCCGGGTATCGTTGGGTACCTTCCGGAGTGAAGCAACGTATGCACCTATTGTATCACCTCTGCCTGTCTACCCAAGAGTGTCAGACAGGATCGGAGTCGACGTTGCCAGGCGGCTAGAGTAGTGGTTCGGTGCCTGAGGGTTTCCGCTTCACTGCCGGTGTCGGATCAGTACTGCAGAACCGGCGGTCGGGGGGCTTGATCACTCCCGGCCAGGGTACTGGGGAACGGCGGGAAAGGCTCGCTTTACCATTCCCGGGTTGCACCCCCGGTTAGGAAACGGCGTTACCGACGAGAAACGGCGTTGCCGGGGCAGGGTATTTCGGTTACAAAGCAAGTAGCAGGTGAGAGTATAATAACCTCAAAGGCGGACGTTACCGGTGAACAGGAGCCGGAGGATCCAGGTTGCCACGCAGGTTGAGGATCAGGAGGAATAGACTGGACAGAAAAGACTCCCCTGAGTACATAGCGATAGTCAGTACGATCGATCCGACTCCAGGGGCAGAGTGCAAGCACACCCACGGAAGATGAGGGAATCAGGGATGTCCGCTTCCGACGGCCAGAAATGGTGAACGACTGGAGGTGCTGGGCCAGATCGGACGGTAAAGTAGAGGAAATATCGGGCCGTAGCGCAGCTTGGCTAGCGCGCTTGCTTGGGGTGCAAGAGGTCGTGGGTTCAAATCCCGCCGGCCCGATCTGACCCCGGTGAGAAGACCATCCTCGCCGGGGTCTTGCCATTCTCAGCCGTAATTGTACCCCACGTCTTGCCCGTGATAGTCCAACGAGTCGTGGGCTCTAGGGTGGAGTCAATCCGATTGCCCGAGCGATTTGATTGCCCGAGCGAGGTATGGCTCGGGTCCTGTCCGTAACAAGGCACCTGTGGCGTGGGCTGTAGGAACCACTGTCAGGTGGGACATCCCGCATTATCACCTCCTATCGACGCCGCAAAGGCATTCCGGCTGATGTAGGCCAGGGAATACCGCTGTTTTCTCCACGTCAAGCCAAGAACCGCTCACTCAGGGAAGAAGCGGCAAGTCCAGACGGGTTCGCTTTCCAACCATACAATTGGGAACAAGTGGTCAGAGGACGAGAGACGGCAAGGGAATGGCCGCAGGGGGGGAGGGTCGTAAAAACCTCCGTTGCTTCCGCGCGACGGGCCTCGAGGTAATCGACCCAATAGCCAACTTTGCGGATGGGAGTAATCCTGTGTCTGGGGCGGATCGATTTACGGAATATCTGAATCAATTTGCGGCGGATCGGCAGGCGATGATGGAGCAGTTGCGTCGGGTCATCGTCGGCCAGACCGAAGTGATCGAACAGGTGCTGGCGGCGATTTTCACGCGTGGGCACTGCTTGCTGGTCGGGGTTCCCGGTCTGGCCAAGACCTTGCTGGTCAGTTCGATCGCCCAGATCCTCAACGTGACGTTCAAGCGGATTCAATTCACACCGGACCTGATGCCTTCGGACATCACAGGCACAATGGTGCTGGAAGAAACTCCCGAGGGAAAGCGGGAGTTTCGCTTTGTGCGTGGACCCATCTTTGCGAATATCGTTCTGGCGGACGAGATCAACCGAACGCCCCCGAAGACACAGGCGGCCTTGCTCGAGGCCATGCAGGAGCGCCAGGTAACTGCCGGCTCGGAAACCATGAAGTTGCCCGACCCATTCTTTGTCATCGCCACGCAGAATCCCATTGAACAGGAAGGAACCTATCCGCTTCCCGAGGCGCAATTGGACCGGTTCATGTTCAACGTCAAGGTGGACTATCCCTCGCTGGAAGAGGAACAGATGATCGTGACGCTGAGCACGCGGGGGGAACGACCGGAACTGGCGAAGGTGCTCAGTGCGGAGCGGATCATCGCCTGGCAGAAGCTGGTCAAGCGGATCGAGGTGCCGCAGTTCGTGGTCGATTTCATAGTGCGTCTGGTGCGGGCGACACGTCCGAAGGACCCCTCCGCCCCGGAGATGATCCGTCGGCTGGTGGATTGGGGTGCGGGACCTCGAGCGGGGTTATTTCTGGCTCAAGCGGGCCAGGCCTTCGCGGCTATGGAGGGGCGTCCCAGTGTGGCTATCGATGACATTCGCAAAGCTGCCATTCCGGTGTTGCGTCATCGGGTCAGTGCCAATTTCCAGGCTCAGGCAGAAGGGAAAAGCAGCGATGACATCATCGCGGAGCTGCTCAAACTCATCAGCGAGCCGGAGCCTCGGAAGTATGTGGACAGACTGCGGCGATAGAGCAGCCCGCAGGAGGGACGCCCGTGAGGATCACCGCAGACCCTGGAAGACGTAGGCACTCTGCATCGGACCCGGGTGATGCCCAACCTGGGCAATGCCACGGATGCGTAGCCGAAGGGGGAGGGGTGAAGTCTGCGTGCCGAAGTGCCGAGCAGGGCGCGAAGCGGAGCTGGGGATTTGCAGCCGTGCAGGGGCGCTTGGGTTAGGACCGGGTCGATGGAACGGAGCACAGAGGAACGCTGGGCGAACGGCTCAATCCGGTGACCGAGGAAGGAGCGGAACGTTGTGGCGGATCCTGCGGGCGAGAACCTTCCGGTCCCTACGCCACCGGAACTATCGCCGGTATTTCTCAGGTCAGATCATTTCCTTTGCCGGTTCCTGGATGCAGTCGGCGGCCCTCATGTGGATGCTCTTCGATCAGACCGGCGATCCCCGCTGGCCTTCGTGGATTCTGGTGGCCCAGGTTGGCCCCACGGTCCTGCTGGGCGCCTGGGGAGGAAGTCTGGCGGATCGCTATCCCCGGCGGCGTGTGGTCTTCTGGACTCAGAGCGCCTTTTTGTGCCATGCTGTTCTCCTCGCCGTGTTGACAGCCTGCCATTGGACCTGGCCGGGGTTGATTCTCGCATTGATGCTCATCAGCGGCGTCATTCAAGCCGTGGATTTGCCGGCACGGCTGGCCTTCGTACCGGAACTGGTGCCGCGGGAGGACCTGATCAACGCCGTGGGACTGAATGCCCTCCTGTTCAACAGTGCGCGGGCCATTGGCCCAGCTCTGGCCGCCTTGATCTTCCTGGGGGCTGAGCAGTGGGTGCGCCATTTCGGTTCCGGGAACGGGAATGCGGTGCAGATGGCGGCGGTCGTCTGCTTCGCACTCAATGCGGTCAGTTTCGTTGCTGTGCTCGTGGCGTTGCGGGGAATCGTGATCGATGGGGAGCATCAGCGGCGGTCCGGGGAACCACCCAGTCGCGATTGGTGGCCGGGAGTCCGTTATTTGCAGCAACATCCCCGCCTGGGTCTGCTGGTGTTGTTGACATTGTTGCTCTGCATCTTCGGCTGGCCGCTTCTGACACTCCTGCCCGCATACACCCGCTTTCACCTGGGTCGGGCCGAACAAACCTATAGCGGCCTCCTCGCGCTGCTTGGGGCGGGTGCTTTGAGCGGTGCACTCATGACCGCTACGTTTGGAACGGTTACGTATCGCTGGAACTTTTTGTGCGGCGGTGCGGTAGCCACTACTGTGGGATTGATCCTGTTGACGCACATGACCACAGTTGTGGGGGCGGGGCTGGGATGTGTGACCGTGGGCTTCGGCCTGATCCTCTATCTGTCCACAGGACAGGCCACGTTGCAACTGGCGGCACCGATCGAGTTCCGCGGCCGCTTGATGGCTCTGTGGGCTATGACGCTCAGTGCCAGCGCTCCGTTGGGACATCTGCTCGCGGGTCAGGCCGCGGCCCTTTGGGGCGTAACCACGGTCCTGATGGGATTGGGATGCGGCTGTGGACTGGTATCAACGGTTCTATGGTTCCTGCAACCGCGGGACACGCGAGATACCCTACCAGATCGCGGCACATGATTGCCGCTCATGTTCCGGTGAGATGGTTGCTTTTACCCCCTCTCCTTTCTGAGTTTCTCATCCAGGGCCAATCCCTTCCGTGACCTTGCTGGGACCTCGCTGGGACACACGAGGGGCTGCTCTGCATGTTGGCTCCAAAAGTGAATGGCAAAGTTTACTCCGGCAGAGGCCCGGGGACTAATGGAGGTGGCGGAAGGGAATCGACTGGGGTGGGTGTCGATGGTGGAGCGGAGGGGTGTGCGGACTGTGGCGGGGGGAAGGTGTGCGGCATCGGCGTACTCTTCTCGGGGGCTGAAAGCGGAGGAGGTGTTCCAGTCGGAATGGAAGGTGAGATCGTCGAGGAGGAGGCAGGAGGCGGCGACGCCGGATGGTGAATCGCGGGAGTGATTTCCACGGCACGCCAACGAGGCGGAGTCGAGGGGGCTGAAGAGGAACCGACCGAAGGGTGGGCTGAGGATGGCGGTCCTCCACCGAAGCGAAACACTCCCATTCCTGGACCTGATGGGAACTCACCGGCAGGAGTGGCGGGAACCGCATGAGCATCCGAGATACTCCCGCTGGCAGCACCCAGGATCAGACGCGTCTCCGGGGCGTAGAGGGGAAACCCTCCGCCTTCCGGTTCGTAACGGACCCGCAGGCGAATATGAGTCACATCGGGGCGATACGTCGGCCAGGGAAGGAAAACGACGTAACATTCGCCGAAGCGTTCATCCAAGGTTCGGAGATTTTTCAACACATCCTTTTTGAACTCCCACCGTTCCGGAGTTATGGGAGGAATCCCAGGGGGACGTGGTGTTTCATCGATCAGGTCGATAATAAGGCTGCCGTGAGCCTGGGCCGGTTTGGCATCGGCGGTGTAGAGGAACACCTGCCCCGCCAGTCCCGGTTGCATGGCACCGTTGGCTGCCGGATTCGGAAGATATTCGATCTTATTCCGCCACGCCGTGGCAATTTCTGCGACCGGCTGGCTTTTCTCCGGACCCAGGAGGTGATTCCAAGCCGACCAGGGTTTTCTGGAGCTGAGGAATCGGCGGGTTGTGGTGCCCGGCTCCGTCACGCCGTTCCCACTCTGAGTCGCTGAGAAGCTACCGGCCGGCTGGATGGCAGACGTGGGCGGTGTCGGGGATTCCAGAGGGGGCACACGGTGGTGGGTTGATTTCCATCCTTCTGGTTTCCACCCTTCAAGCGTTGTGCAACCTATGCCTGGCCAGACCCAGGCCGACAGAACAAGCCCGCGGATCAATGGCCGAAGGGATTCCATAAACGACCCTCCTTGGTTCCGAAGAGGCGGCGTCGTGCCGGTTCTGCTGGTGGTGTTGTAGGAGGTACGGCGACAGAGGGAGAACCAGGCTCGCTCCTCGCCGCCGGCGGCAGCACCAGTTGGTACGGTTTGCCGGGCAGGGTGATGACGTTCGGTGGCGTGGCTGCTGCAGCTGGCCCACTCGGACTCCCTAAGACCCCGTTCGGGGTGGCTCCTGGGACAGTGCTTAGAACATGGTTGAGAGAGACGGTTTCTGAGGGCGAAGGGATAGCTGAATTCGAGGGCACCGTCATGGCTGGGACCGGCGAGGGGGCAGGAAGTTGAGGGATTGTCGGTACCGGTGTGGGCGGCGGCAATGTCACTTGTGGCCGAATGCTCGGACTGCCCGGTTGCGCTGACGCTGTCGGCGGTGACTGCGATGAAGATGCTGGAGGTGTCTGCGATGCCGGTGCGGGCTGTGACTGCGATGAAGATGCTGGGGGTGTCTGCGATGCCGGTGCCGAGGGCGACGCTGCAGGAGCAGGAGACGGTACTGCGGTGGGCGGCGGCAAGGTTTGAGAAGCGGGAGGCGAGGTCGTCGTACTCGAGGATGACGTCGGAGCAGTGGGAACGACCCGGGCACCTTCCATCGCCGGCCCGATGATTTCCATCCCGTGGCCGTGAATCTGGGCGATGTCCTGGACGCACCAGTTCATCCGTGCGGATTCTTCGGCCAGCAAGCGGGCATGGTCCGCCTCGCTCCGTACAATGTGCGGCGTCATGATGATCAGCACCTCGCGCCGCTGCACCTGATGCTGCCGGTAGCGGAACAACGCTCCGATGTAAGGAATGTCCTTGAGGAACGGCAGACCGTTTTCCAGGCGGCTGTCCTGCTTGGTGATCAACCCGCCCAGGACGATCGTTTCGCCGTCGGCGGCCACGACGGTGGTCTGAACCGTCTGGATGTTGAAGGCCGGTGCCAGCAGGCCGCCTCCCAGGCTGACCAGGTTGGGACTGACGCTGGAGACCTGCGGCTCGATCCGCATGATGATCTTGCCATCTGGTGAGATCCGCGGTGTCACCCGCATGACTACACCCACCTGGCGGTAGGTGATACCCTGTTGCGTGGTCAAGCCGGTGACGTTGACGTTGGTGGGAACCGGGAAGTCCTGGCCCACCTGGATGAACCCGACCTGGTTGTCCATGACCTGCACTTGCGGCCGGCTGAGGATTTCGACCCGTCCCTGAGCTTGCAGAGCCCGCAGCACCACGTTCAACGACTGGCTCGAGGCCGTGAAGATGAAGCCGCCGAACGATTGGGAACCGATCCGCCCGACTCCCAAATTGGACAGCCCTTGGAAGCCGACGATACCGGGTCCGGCTACACCAGTTCCCAGCGGTGCCGTGGTGTTGAAGTTGAAACCGGGGTTGGTGGGACCACGCTGGAAGAGCACCGGACTTTGCAGACCCACTTCCAGGCCGAATTCCATGGCATTGTTCAGTTGCACATCGGCGATCATCACCTGGATCATCACCTGCGGCGGTTGAGCATCCAGGCGCTCGATGATCCGCTTGATGTCCTTGAACAGCCGTGGTGTGGCACTGACCAGCAAGGTGTTGGAGACCGGTTCGGCGACCAGGACGACGTCCTTCTGCAAGCGTTGGTAAGCGTCCAGGAAGCTGCCACCGGTGGTCGTAGTGGTCGCGGTCAGGACGTTGAGCGAATCGACGATAAACTGGTTGACAGCGTTCTGTACGTCGGCGGCGGAGGTGTTTTTCAGCTTGTACACCTCGTAGAACCGCTCCTCGGTCTCGGTGTCTTCCAGGCGGGCGATGAGGGCTTCGATCAGGTCCATGTCGGTCCGGGAGCCGGCGACGATGAGCGAGTTGGTCCGGTCGTCCACCGTCAGGCGGAGGTCCACCAGCAAGGCCCCTTCCGCCACCTCGCCGGTGGGTGTCAGCAACGGCCGGGGTTGACCCGCTTGCAAGGCCCCCGCAGCGCCCAAGCCGGCAATCCCTCCTACACCCACCTGTTGCTGCCCCGTGAACAACTGCCGGATGAGGTTGGCCATCAGCGATGCCTGGGCCTTTTTCAACTGGAACACCTTGACAATGGAGCGGGCTGCGGAAACGGTGTCCAGCTCTTCGATCAACTTCTCGATCAAGGTCATCGTCTTAGCCGGAGCCGTGACGATGATGGCGTTGATCCGGGTGGACGGGATCAGGTGGACATCGCTGAGCAGACCGCTTTCGGCGACCAGTTTGCCATCCACGCTGGAGTAGAGCCGCAAAGTGTGGCTTTTGGTGACCAGTCCCCCGCCGAGCGCGGTTCCAACGGTGGGCACAAACGTTTGCACCAGAGCACCTTCCTGTTGCTGGGCCGCGGCGGCACCCGGCTGGAGAGCTGCAGCCAGTCCCGCACCCGGTTGTTGAGCCCCGAGGCCGCCGAGTCCACCCAAGCCGGCCAACCCGGCCGCGCCCCCTAACCCTCCGACACCTTGGGCACCACCCAATCCCCCAAGGCCGGCTAATCCGGCTAGTCCGCCGAGGCCACCGACGCCTCCGATACCAGTTGTCAAGCCCGCTGTACCGCCGGCCGCCGGCGCTACCGGTGGTTGAAACTGGGCCTGCACCAGGGGATTGACCACGTTGACGTTGAGAGCATTGCTCAGTACCTGAGCGATCTCGGCGGCAATCCCGTTGCGGATGCGGATCACCCGCACTTCCTGGATCGCTTGCGATTCCGAAGTGTCCAGGTCGTTGATCAACCGTTCGATATCTTCCAGGTCCGCCCGTGGCCCCTGGACGTACACCGTGTTGGTGGGGATGTCGAAGGTGACCCGGAACTGGTTCTGGGTGATCGGATCACCGGGGAAGCGGGCGTTCCAGAACTGTTGCAACTGCAAGGCTACGATCTGGGCGGAGGCTTTCTTGAGGCGGAAGGCCCGCGGGAAGACTGCCTCGGCATTGGGGCGATCGATCCGGCGGATCTCCCGCAAGATGTCGTTGAACCGCGCCTGGGGTGCCGCCACCAGTATAGAATTGAACCGCGGCAAGGCCAGGAAGTAGATACCCCGGTTCTGCTGGGCTTGCAGGCCGCCCAAGCCAGGCAGCCCTGCAACTCCGCCTACTCCCGCCGCCGGCTGCTGAGCCAGATACGTCCCGCCGGGACCGGCGACCAGCACGCGAGAAAAGAGCGTCGTCAACCAGTTGGCTACCGCATTGCAATCTTGATACTCCAGCGGGATCACTTCCAGACGCGGTTGGGCATCGCGGGCGATTTCGCGTAGGGTTTCGATCAGGTCCAGCACTAGTTGCAGGTCGGTGGCGTTGGTTGCCCGCAGAATGAGGGCGTTCAATTCCGGCAGGGGTACCACGGTGACCGGGCCACGCGGTGCCAACTCGCCGGGAAGGGGCGCGGGAGGCACCGGTTGACCCGGTGGTGTTGGCGGTTGCATCGGGGGAGGTTGCATACCGGCTGCCGGAATCACACTACTACTTCCCGAAGGCGTATGGCTTCCTGAAGGCGTATGGCTTCCCGAAGGCGTGTCTGCCGTTGTTTCCGCCGCGGCAAGTCGGACAGGTGAGGTCCTTACGTTCGGGGAAGCCGTGGCCGAGAACCCGCTCCGCCGACGCGGTGGCCCATCCAGGATCGGATCATACACTACTGAACCGGTGCTGTTGCTTTGCGAGGAAGTGTTTGTGGGGTGTGTCTGGTGAAAGTCGGTGTGAGTGAAGCGGGACGGTTGCGTTGTGTGGTGGGCCGAAGGGGCCTCCATGCCCCAGTCGTCAAAATTTCGGGGACCCTCCGTTGGGTCAGCCAGGGCCTGCCGACCTCCTCGACCACCTCCGCCGAGTCCACCCCGTCCGCCGCCGAAGCCGCCGCCCAGAGCGGGTACCGCCATGCCACCGCCGAAGCCCTGTCCGCCGCCGAAGCCACCCATGGCTCCGAACGGCCCACCTCCCATGCCGCCCCCGCCAAAGCCTCCAAACGGGCTACCACCGCCTCCGAATGGACTGCCACCAAAACCACCGCCCCCGAACGGGCCGCCGAAACCGCCGGTACCAGCAAATCCGCCGAAACCGCGGCCAAACCCGCCCACGCCTCCGAAGCCCATGCGGTTCTGCTGTGGGTTGATCCCCTGCACTGCTAGCACCGCCGCTTGAACCACGTTCGGGTCCAGATTCCCCAGCTTGACTAGTCGGGCCACGTCGGTGGTGCTGGTGGAAGCACGATCGAGTTGCTCGACCAGAGCCTTGATGTCTTTGAAGAGCGGTTCGGAACAGTTCAGGATCAAGCTGTTGGTGCGGTCGTCCACGCTGACCGTCAGGGCCGGCGGTCGCTGATTTCCCTGGTTGGGTTGGGGCAGGGGTGCGAAGGGGAAGAAGATCGGCGTAGCAGGCTGACCGCCTCCCGAACTCATCGCGGAGCGATACACGTCGCGGATGATCGCTGCCATCTCGGCCGCATCGGCATTTTTGATCGGCAGAATCCAGGTTTTCAAGGCTAGGGCATCGTCATCGGGGCCGCGGTCGATGTAGTTGGCCAGCAGGCTTTCGATGGCCAGCAGGTCGGCGGGGCTGGCCTTGACCACGACCAGAGCATTACTGCTTTTGATGGCGACCACTCGGATGCGGTTCGGATTGGTGCCCGCGGGTGCGCTGTCTCCGCCGCCACCTCCCCCGAACAGGCCGCCGAGCAACCCCAATGGTCCGCCGCCACCGAGCAAACCGCCCAATCCACCGCCTCCCCGACCACCTCCCTGTTGCTGCCGCCGCTGCGGGCCGTTGAAAATCTCCGTGATCTCCGCCGCCGCCTCCTCCGCCGACACATTCTTCAACTTGATCACCTTGAACAGGTTCTCTGTCGGTGGAGTGCCAACCGTGTAGGTTCGCATCAAGCCCGTCAAAATGTCGAGGGCTTCCGTATCCTCACTTTGAATGATGATGCGGTTACCGACGACTTGGATGATCACCGGTTTGCCACTACCTCCCTTCGGGGGCTCGCTCTTGGGCGATTCACTCTTTTTTGGCTCTACCTGGGCACTGACGTAACGGTAGTCGGAGCTGTTGCGTTCACCCCCGTCTCGGGCCTGCTGTTGCCCGGCAGGAACGGCAAGATTGGTGGAAGAAAAGCCCGGGATGCCTTGGAGAGGATTGACGCTACCGTTGCCACTCTGCCGTTGACCGGGGTAGGGGCCATTGCCCGGAGTGGGAGCAGGAGCCGGGGTGGAATTCCTGGGGGGTGTAGGTGCATTCGGATCGACGACAATGGCAGGCTTGCCCAGCTGCTGAAGGGTCTTAGCCAGGTGTTCCGCCAGAATCGAGGCGCTGCCGTCGGGAAGGGTGAAGGAGCGGATCCGCGGGTCGAGGGCGCCACCCGGTCGTTCCCCCAGATCCGCCAGGATTTTCTTGACATCGTTGATCTGTGCGGGGGTTCCCTTGACGAGCAGCCCCGGAGCCACACCTGTGGTATGGGCTTCGACCGTGGGTCCTCCCGCTGTTCCTGTGCTCGGGTAGAGTTTAGCAACGGTGGCCGCAGTGGACGTCGGATCGAGAATGTTGAGGGGGATGAATTCCGTGGTGACTGTGGTATCGCCCCCCTGCGTCAGGCTCCGCATCTTCTCCATGATGACCAGATGTTCGTCCGGCGTGGCAGAAACGATGACCTCGTTGGTCTGGGTAAGAGGATAGATGCGCAGAGTCGGATGGTCCGCTTGCAACGTCTGTGCGATAGCTTGAGCCGTTCCCGGGGGTACGGGATACTTCCGCAATTCCGGGTCCCGAATGACCAAAGGAGCTTGGAAGGGGTCCCGAGGCTTATCGAAGTCTTCGATGATCTTCTTCGCGAGTTGGATCTTCTCCGGCGGGGCCGTAATGGTCACGGAATTGGCTTTGGTATCCACCGCGATCTGCACCGTTTTCACCCGTCCCGCGCTCGAGGCGAATCCGGAACGGTCCGAACCTCCTCGGCGATCTCCCCGCGGATCGAACCCACCCCATCCTCCGCCGAAGCGGGGATCGAACCCACTCCATCCTCCGCCGAAGCGGGGATCATATCCCCCACTGCCAAAACGGGGATCGTAGTAGGGTGCCGGGGTCGGTGTGGTGCCCGCTACGGTGACTTGGGCGTTGTCGGACAAGAGAGTCTTGAGATGTTCGGCTACCTCCTGGGCTCTCTTATACTTGCACACGTGGGTGAGAATATCACCCTGGGACAATTCCGTTTCCACCTTCTGCAAAGTTTCCAGGATCCGTTTGATGTTTCCCGCCGTGTCCAGAACCACCAGGGCATTGAGCTTGGACAGACTGGAAACCATACCGAAGGGGGAGAGCAAACGCTGGACCTCGGGGGCGGTCTCCTCCACCGTGAGAGTCTTGAGCGGAATGATGACTTGTACCAGTTCCGTCCGCCCGCGGCTAGGCAACTCGTGCAACTCGATGCGGGGAACCCAGGAGGCATCGATCTTCTCATCCGAGGGGTGGATGTAGAAACTGACCTGACGACGGATGAGGATGAACCGTTGCTGAATCAAGGCTTCATTGAGCAAGTCCACCACTTCACCCAGGGTATATTGCCGATCCTTGGGCGGTTGCAAGGTGACGCTGCCGGTGGGCCGAACCGTCAGAATCGGAGTCAGGCCGCTTTCTTTGGCAAACCACTCCAGCACATCATCCCAGTGGGCATTCTTGAAATTGACCGTAATCTTGCGTTCGCTGCTGGGAGCAGGTTTGTCCGCGGGCTTGTCGGGGGTCTTGTCCGAAGCGGAGGAGCCTGCCTCGCTGCTTGCGGATTTATTCGCTCCCACCTCTCCCGGCTTGTTCGGCGGAGTCATCGGTTTGTCCGGCGAACTCGACGTCTGGCCTGCCAGAGGGGCAGCACAGATCAGGCTGCCGATCATCAGCATGAGTCCTCCTGCCGGATGACTCAGCCGGAACAACGGAGCACGCCCAGAGAAAGCTTCGCGAATGCCAAGGCGTGTCGGCATGGTTTCTTTCCCCCCTGAATCGTGGGACTGTCGGAATGAAACGTTGCCAGCGTTGCGAGGTTGCGAACGAGGCAGTGCGTTGTCATCGGAAGGCCGCGCTACCCCCCTCTTCGTCGTAGAGCATTCCATGGTTCCGGGCAGTCCCCGTGGCGGATGGATAACGTCTGCCTTGATTGCAGGCAACGGCATTTTGCCGGCGATCCGTGATTTTTAATCAACTTCCTCATTTCCCGCAGTGAACTGCCCTGTCACGCTGCTTGCCCAGAACGAGTTGGGATGTCCCCTTGCCCCGAACGAGTGAGGCTACCCCGCTGTCCTGAACTCTTTTATGGGGTCCACAGCGAGCAGAGTGTCTGGCTAGCCTGATCTTTGCCCCATCTTGGTAACTGTATCCTTACCCCTATCTTAGCAGTTTTTCCAACCGTATATCTTAGCAGTTTCCCTAACCGTTGCGCCCGTTTGGAACCGCGCAGTTGCCGTATTTGCAGGTTT
>Ga0209017_10000643_pt1 | contig 33191 bp, 28 predicted proteins | sample YNPBryunderm2012_FD_185812 | JGI IMG/M metagenome (GOLD analysis project Ga0209017, IMG submission 185812) | Anoxygenic and chlorotrophic microbial mat microbial communities from Yellowstone National Park, USA - YNP Bryant MS undermat 2012... ...
GTTTGCTTCTCCTACGTTCCCGGCGAAGACCCGGGGACCTTAAACAATATTCACCTGAAAGTGAAGGCCGGCGAAACCATCGCGATTGTTGGCCCGAACGGCTGTGGCAAATCGACATTGCTCGGCCTTCTGGCACGATTTTTCGACCCGGATCACGGTTCGATTCTGATTGATGGCGTCAATATCCGTACCGCAAATCTGCGGTCACTTCGTAAGCAAATTGGGCTCGTAACGCAAGACACTATCCTGTTTGATGGCAGCATTTTCAGCAATATCGCCTATGGCAAACCGAACGCGACTCGGCAAGAGGTCGAGGCTGCCGCCAAAAAAGCTTTTGCTCACGAATTTATTATCACGAAACCGGCTGGTTACGATGAGCAAGTCGGCGATCTTGGAAGCCAACTTTCCGGAGGCCAAAAACAGCGGATTGCTCTGGCTCGCGCCATGCTCCGCGATCCACGGATTTTGATCCTCGATGAATTTACCAGTCAGATTGACGTCGAAAGTGAACAAAAAATTCATCAGGCACTCAACGAATTTGTTGAAGGGCGAACCACGTTTGTCATCACTCACCGGATGAGCACGTTGGAGCTGGCCGACCGGATTGTCGTGATGGACAAAGGCTGCATTATTGCCGTGGGCACACACGCCGAGTTGATCGGAAGTTGTCCGACCTACCAAAGGCTTTATGAGTCGCAAATGCTCGGACAAAATGGAGAGTCTTCCCGTTCTCGGGAGGAGACAGCAAACGGCACGCTTCGGCACAATCACGACCGGGCCGCATAATCCGCTCAGCCCGAATCATCCGTGGAAATCATGACGTTGTCGGCCATCTCTGTGGGACGAGCTAACAATCTGCGTCGAAAGCACACGTTATCTCAAGTTGAGGGGATCGCAATTCCGGTGCGGATATCCGTGTCTCCTGAGTTTGGTGAGGAAATAGCAGCATTTTCGGCACGAAAGCATACCGGCATTTCCCAAGAGTTCATAGCATAGCTTCAAGGGGTTTTGTGATTACCTCGTGACTGGATTCAAGTCGCGGCATCATCCGAGTGTCTGCGATGGCTTCAGCGAACTCTCCATCGTCACCGGAGGCAGTTTCCGTTGTGCTGCGGTTAACTGACGCGGCAGTCGATTGGCCGCGGATCATTCACCGCTGGGCTGAAGTGTTACAAAAAACGGGCCGGAACTTCGAAATTTTGCTAGTCGATGACGGGACGCGGGAGTCACTGGCCAGCGAAGCCAGAGCCTGGGCACAATCCTTACCCCACCTTCGTTATTTCCGACACGATTCGCCAAGCGGCTTCGGTGCCTGTTTGCGGACAGCCGTGGCAGAAGCGCGTTTTCCCCTGATAGCTTATGCTGGTCTGGCCTATCCTTACACTCCCAGCGATCTTCTAGCAATGCTCGAACGGATCGAGCAGATCGATCCGCTGATGCAGCGGTCGCTCGATTTGATCTCCGGTTGCCGAACCGGTCGAGCCCGCCCCCGGTTCTGGTGCCTGATTGATCGATTCTATCGGGGGTTTTGCCGGATTGCCCTGGGATTGCCGCTGGAGCCGGTTCCGACTTGGTTGGGGTTCCGCGAACATCTCGGTGCCTGGCTCGCCTGGCTGATTTACGCGGTGCCTTTGCACGACCCGTTCTCGGAATTCAAACTGGTTCGAAAATCGGTTCTTGAGCGGTTTCCGATTCAGTGCGATGGTGATTTTGCCCACGTGGAAATTGTGGCGAAAGCAACCTTCTTAACTTGCATGATTGATGAAGTTCTGCTGACGCCGAACTCCACGGCGATCCCGCCAGCCAGTTGGGCGGGATGTTGGAAGCTGTTTCGCCATGCGCTCTTTTATTACTCGCCCACCGCGTGTCAGCAGGATCAGATCAGCCAGCAGGGCGAAGCGGATAAGGTGCCAGCAATTCTTAGCGGGGGAGTCGATGGTGCCCGGCAAGTCGCAGTAGAGCCGCCAACATCGACCGTGCCGGATCCATCAGGCTCGGATGTTGATTGCTGAGAGCGACTATCCCGTAAAGGCTCCATCGGATGCCAGTGAGTTCAAAATGGCCAGGGCACGCTGATATCCTTCCCATTGTGGGTCGGGATCACCGGCGAATTCGACCGGCACGCTTAACCCCGCGGCCGATATGGCTTCCTGAACCCGCCGCATTGTCTCCTCGGGATCGCGGACGTACCATTGCCACTCTCGCAAACCGGTACCGGTAACCACAGCGGTCATGATTGCTTGATCCGTGGCTTGCAACGCGTTTGTCAAACAATCTTCAAACGCACTCATTTGCTCGGCGTCGGCACTGCTCGGTAAGCCAGCGTCGTTATCGGGTTGATATGGCCACAACATGGCAATCAGGTGCGGCAGCCCGGCTCGCACCAACTCTGCCGGCATCTCGGTGCGGACACGAAAAAGTACGTGTCGCCCCTCGTCGTCCCCCACGGCCATCGACCAGAGCCCACCCGGGGAAGCATTATCGGACATGGATAAAATCTCACCGAGGTCAGAGAATCGGCGATCCACCAGTCTCTGTAACATAGCAAAGGAATTCGGGGTAAGCCAGAATTTCCCCCCGGTTGAGAGACGACTGATCGAGGTGGATGCTAGAGCCTGTGTCTTGTGAAATGTCCGGGTCGTGACCGCACAGCCATCCAGCCAGTCTTCTCGGCTCATCGTTCAATTGCTAAGTTACAAGAAAACAATTTCACGGTCTCGCAGTGCCTCAGGGAAAGGAGTAAGCATGGCCACCATCAAGATGATTGACGTTCGCCGCGGCATGGTGCTCAATTATAATAATGGTTTGTATTATTGCCTTGACCGCGATCTGAACACACCCGGCAACTGGCGGGCGATCCTGTACCTGAAAATGAAAAATTTGAAAACCGGCGCAATTACCGATGAACGGGTTCACCCGGATGATAAGGTCGATATCGCATACTTGGATACCAAGGAGTTTGCGTATTCTTATAAAGACGGAAACGATTACGTCTTTACCGATCAAGAAACGTTCGATCAAGTCACGCTTGGCGAAGACATGGTCGGCGACAAAATTAAATTTCTCCGCGAAAATGATCTCTGCAAAATCACTTTTTACGATGGCAAACCCCTCGACATTGAATTGCCACAAACCGTGACTCTTAAGGTTGTCGAAACCGAACCCGGGATTAAAGGGGCGACGGCGGCCGCTCAAACGAAGCCGGCGACGCTGGAAACGGGCCTGAAAATTCAGGTGCCTTCCTTTATTTCCGAAGGCGAAATGATTGTCGTGCAAACCGAAGACGGCAAGTATCTGCGGCGGGCCAAGGACTAACGTTACCTTGCCAATTTCGCAAGGGTCGGTTGCCGAGCGGGAGTTGATGCCGCTCCGTCTACACAGGGGTATTTCCGAGGCAGTATTGTGCCGACGCTGATCACATTAACCACGGACTTCGGCGATACGGCACCCTATGTGGCTGCCATGAAAGGGGTGCTGCTCAGTTTGAATCCGGATGTTCAGCTTGTTGATCTCAGCCACCGGATTCGACCGCAAGACCTTCGGCATGCCGACTACTTTTTGTCGACATCCATTCCGTATTTCCCCCGCGAGACGATTCATGTTGCCGTCATCGACCCGGGGGTCGGCGGCGAACGGCATGCGCTCCTCGTTGAAGTCGGTGGCCACTTTTTACTCGGACCAGACAACGGGCTTTTCACTTCGACGATCCGAGCGCTCGGCGGCCCCGTGTCGGCTTACCGGCTGGATCAGCCACGCTACTGGCGGAGTGACGTGAGTGCGACTTTTCACGGCCGGGATCTGTTTGCTCCGGTGGCGGCCCACCTGGCGCGAGGAGTTCCGCCCGAGGAACTCGGCACCTCCCTGGCGGAGTGGGTGACCTTGCCCAGTCGTTCCGCGGTCTGCTGGCAGAACATTTGCCAGGGGGAAATCGCCTTCATTGATGATTTCGGTAATATCATCACCAATATTCCTCAGGGTCAGATTCAATCGCTCCCGGTCCGCGTCTCCATGAATGGTGGGCCAGCCGCGGCGGTCCGCTGGGTCCGGACTTATTCCGATGCCCGCCCGGGCGAACTGATTTGCTTGTTTAGCAGCGAAAATTACTTTGAAATTGCCGAGGTTCAAGGGAATGCCGCCCGGCGACTTCAAGCAGAAGTGGGGATGATGATCCAGCTCGAATTTGGCTGAACAATCCGCGGCCGTCAGGGTGACGCCGTTGTGGAAATCGTCGGATAGTGATTTTTCCGAGAACTGCCTGATGTCCTCAGCCCAGATTTTGATGTGCCCGCCCGATCATTATGGAATTGAATACGAGATCAATCCGTGGATGAATCGTTCCCTCGGTGCGATTCGAGAACTTGCCTACCGCCAGTGGAAAAACCTCCACGACCGGTTGATCGAGCTGGGGGTGGAGGTGGCGCTTTTACCGCCGCATCCCGGATTGCCCGATCTGGTATTCACCGCCAACGCCGGGCTGGTTTACCGTCGGCGTTTTCTCAGCAGCCGATTCAAACATGAAGTCCGTGCCCGAGAATCACCGATTTTCGATGCCTGGTTTGCTGCTCACGGCTTTCAGGTCGAGCATCTGCCGCCGCATTTGTATCACGAAGGAGCCGGCGATGCCTTATTTTGCGGGGCCACATTGTTTGCTGGCTACCGGCAACGTTCCGACGCTCTCGCTCATCAGTGGGTAGCGCAGCATTTGGGCGTCCGTTGTCTTCCACTGGAACTGGTGAATCCATATTATTATCACCTCGATACCTGCTTTTGTCCGCTGTCACCCACCGAAGCGATCTACTTTCCCGATGCCTTTGATGCCTACGGTCGACGTGTTCTTAGCGAGGAAATCCCCCGGCTGATCCCGGTGTGTGAACGGGAGGCCGCCCGGTTTGGCTGCAACGCCGTGGTGGTCGGGAAGACGGTCGTGCATAACAGCCGATGCCCGGAACTGGCAGCAAGCCTTGCCGAGGCTGGTTATTGCTCGGTCGAGGTCGAACTCGACGAATTCTTGAAAGCCGGCGGCAGCGCCAAATGCCTGACACTCCGACTCGACGGCGAAGAAGCGGCGGCATGGAAATCCACAACCTGAGGCCCTTGCCACGACTCAGTTGTCGAGTCTTTTGCTCGGCGGGAGCAACGGGGTGACGATGAATCCGGCGGTGACGATCGCAGATACATTTGCCGAAGCGTTTCCGATGACAGCAACCCGTCTGGTGGTCACCGCGGCCACTCTCGGCTGGGCCCGAATCGCGGGGGGACAGGCCACCGGTTATGCGGCTTCGGTCATTGGCTGCGATGCCGAGGCCGGAATCGAACGCGAGCTTTCCCCCGAGGAAACGCCCGACGGCCGCCCCGGCGTTTCCCTGCTCTTTTTTGCCTTCAGTCGCGATGCCCTCCAGTCGGCGGTGGTTAACCGGGTCGCGCAATGCATCCTCACCTGCGCGACCACCGCTTGTTTCAGCGGCCTGGAAGGTGAACCGGGTCGCTCGATCCACCTCGGCGCTCGATTGCGTTTTTTCGGTGACGGCTGGCAGATCAGCAAGAAGCTGGGTGAACGCCGGTATTGGCGAATCCCGACCATGGATGGCGAGTTTCTTTGCGAAGATACCGCCGGTACGGTCAAAGGAGTCGCCGGCGGAAATCTTCTGATACTTGGGGAATCGTCTGCCCTCACGTTGCGAGCCGCCGAAGCTGCCGTCGCCGCGGCTCGTACTGTCCCGGGAGTGATCGCGCCGTTCCCGGGTGGAATTGTCCGCGCCGGGAGTAAAGTCGGGAGTAAATACAAGGCACTCCGAGCGAGTACGAATGAAGCATACTGCCCGACTCTGCGTGCCTCAGTCCATTCCGCTTTGCCTGCGGGTGTTCATACCGTCTACGAGATTGTTTTCGATGGCCTTGATTTGCCGGCGGTTGAAGCGGCAATGCAACGGGGAATTCAAGCCATCTTGCCCTGCCCGGGAATCCGGGGAATCACCGCAGGGAATTACGGTGGCAAACTCGGGCCGTATCACATTCATCTGCATCGGCTTCTGAATCGGTCTTGAGCCTTCAGGGGATCAAATGGCCAGGCGGCGGTATCCACCCGGACCGACGGGTGTCGCGATTCTTGGGATGCTTGCTGGTCTACGGCAGGGCCGACTGGAATTGTACACGCAACTTGCTCGGGAATACGGCGACCTGGTTTGTTTCCGCTTCCTGCATCGCCGGGTCTATCTCGCCAGCCATCCCGATTTGATCGAACAAGTACTGGTCAGCGATGCCCGGCATTACATCAAGCATTTTGGCGCCCGCATGTATAAGCCTGTGCTCGGAAACGGCCTGGTCACCAGCGAGGGCGACTTCTGGCTGCGGCAACGAAAACTCGCCCAGCCGGCCTTTCTGAAATCCCGGGTACTGGCCTATGCATCGGTGATGGCTGAACTCACCGAGCGTATGATCTCCACCTGGACCGAGGGGCAGCAAATCGATATCCACCAACAATTCAGCGGTCTTACCAGTGCGATCGCCCTGAAGACATTGTTCGGCCTGGACGAACCCGGTGATCGGGAAACATTTGTGGTCGCCTTGCGAGAAGCATTCACCCAGTTGACGGGACGCTTGTTCAGCTGGAACGGTCTGCTTCCCCTGTGGTTCCCGACACCCGCTAATCGCCGGATTCAGCAGGCGATCCGGCATCTGAATGAGGTGGTGGATGGCTACATTGCCCGCGGCAAGTCCCGAACCGAGCCAGGCGATGATCTGCTGTCTCGGTTGATCACCGCCCGGGATGACCAGGGCCTGCCGATGTCAGAGCAGCAACTCCGCGATGAAGCAATGACGCTGTATCTGGCGGGACATGAAACCACGGCGTTGACGCTGTCGTGGACCTGGTATCTGCTCGCACAGCATCCCGAGGTCGAAGAGCGGCTCGTCGCGGAGTGGTCTGAAGTGCTTCGAGGGCGGACGCCGACAGCCGAGGATTTGCTTCGGTTGCCCTACACGGACGCTGTGATCCTGGAAGCGATGCGGCTGTATCCGCCTGTGTATTTGATCGGCCGGGAAGCGACTCGCGATCTCGAACTTGGAGGTTACCGAGTTCCCCGGGGGACAACCATCTTCATGAGTCAGTGGGTCAGCCACCGTGATCCGCGGTATTTTGGCCCGGATGCCGAGGAATTCCGCCCCGAACGCTGGCTGGACGGCCTGCTTCAGCGGATTCCGAAGTATGCGTATTATCCCTTTGGCGGCGGCCCCCGAGTTTGTATCGGCAACACCTTTGCCTTGATGGAAGCGACGATTCTACTGGCCGGAGTCGGTCAGAAGTTCCGCTTCACTCTCAATCCAGTACCCCCTGTCGCCCTGAATCCGCAAATCACACTCTTGCCCAGGGACGGAATCCCGGTGACACTTCGTCGTCGGTAACCACGACTTGTCATTTCACTGAAATCGGAGGTTCATTCGTGAGGCTAATGCTCGTGCCGGAATTCAGCAAGCAAAGCAAGCTGTGGAAGTCAATCATCGCCGCATAATCTCACTCTCACTCATCCATTCCGTGTCCATTCGGTCTGCATCTTTGATCTCTGGGAACCCCTCACGGCCTCATGCCGTGAGGAGCTGTATGGTTACGATTGGCTACGGCTCGGGATGGTGCCTGACGAAAAGGGGTGGCGAACGAGGCTGGGATCACTTCAACAGTTTAATCACATCGTCTTTGATCGCCTTCGCCCAGATCTCGTAGCCGGCTGGGCTGAGGTGGAGCAGGTCCGGCATGATCGTTTTTTCGAGGGTACCATCCTCGGGTGGTGCAAAATGTTCCGCCCAGATGGCTTTGCCCGCCCCTTCCCAGCCTTGAGTAATGGAATCGCCGAGGAAAATAACCTCGGCATCGCCCTTCGCGACAATCTTCAAAAACTGCTGATGCCGGGGATTGTCGCGATTGAGCGGCTTGGCAGCTGGGTTGTCCGCTGATTGTGCCACGAGTACGGTTGCTGCCGTAATAAGCATCGTCAGGGAAAGGAATGTCGGTCGTCGCATCGTAACTCCGAAACTCAGAGGAAGGGAAATTGCCGGTGTGGCTTGTTTGTACCACAGAAACCCGGACACCTAGTCACACTATGCAGGAATCCGCGGGTTTCCACAAGTGACTGGCAGTCTCACAGCTTCTTAGATTGACTATTGGACGAATTCCCAGGGAATCTTGAAGTTTTCGGCGGAGCTGAGGGTTCTGATTTCTACGATGGAAAAAGAGATCACGAGACGCTGTCCTTGTCGGGTTCCGTAGCTGCTGCCATGCGATCGCAGCTCCCTGTCGATGACAACTTGCTTGAAGCCCCCCCACGGGCTCCGGGGTTGCTCACGGCCCTCCGGGATACCACCTTCCGGTCGTTGAAGCATCGTGATTATCGTTTGTATTTTGTCGGACAGATCATTTCTTTCACCGGATCGTGGATGCAAAACGCCGCTTTGATGTGGCTCATCTTTGACTTGACCCGGGATCCGATCTGGCCGCCGTTGTTGCTGGTGGCCCAGGTGGGCCCGACGATTGTCTTCGGCCCGCTCGGCGGAGCCCTGGCAGACCGATTTCCGAAACGCAACCTCGTGAGGGTGACACAAACCGTTTTTTTGCTGAACGCGGCTATGCTGACTCTGGTTGTGTTCCTCGGATGCGCCAGCCCGTGGTTGTTGTTTAGCTTGCAATGCGTCAACGGGCTTGTGCAATCCGTGGATTTACCTGCTCGACTGGCGTTTGTCCCCGACCTGGTGCCGAAGGCGGATCTGATGAATGCCGTGTCGCTGAACTCGCTGCTGTTTAATTCGGCTCGGGCGGCGGGTCCAGCATTCGCCGGGATGTTATTTGTTGCTGCGGAACGCTCGGCTGAACTGTTCCCGGGCATTGCTCCGGTGTTGTTAGGAGCAGCGGCATGCTTTCTTTTGAACACTCTGAGTTTTGCCGCCGTCCTTTGGGCGTTGAGTTGCATTCGGGTTAGCGGAACTGGGTCGGCCCAAGATAACCCCGGATCCATGCTTGAAGGAATTCGCTATGTTCGAGCCCGACCGTTGCTCGGTGCGATTCTCCTGCTGACCGGCGGCCTGTCGGTCTTTGGCTGGCCGGTAATCAGTTTATTCCCGGCATACACTCGAGTCGTGCTCGGGCTAGGGGTCGAGCATTACAGCACTCTCGTCAGTTCACTGGGAGGTGGGGCACTCCTCGGAGCACTGTTGACGGCCACCTTCGGAACTGAGGCCCGGCGGGGGCTGTTTTTCCTCATCGGCAGCAGCCTGGCGGCGACCGCTGTCCTGGCATTGACACTCGCACCAGGGCTGATCTTCGCAGCCATTGCCGCGGCTTGTTTGGGGGCGGGGCTGATTCTTTTTCTCTCAACCGGGCAGTCGGTGATGCAACTGTCGGCATCGGACGGGGCCCGGGGCCGGGTGATGGCGTTGTGGGCGATGACCTTAAGCGCTAGCGTCCCGCTGGGGCACCTGATCGCCGGGGTTGCGGCCAAGCAGTTCAGCGTCGTTTCCGTGCTTGGTGGCATGGCCGTGGGTTCCAGCTTCATCGTGGTGGTGGTTGTGGCCATCACACTGCTGCGGGGCTGGATCGTGCGGGAGACCGCCTAGCTGGTTTTAACGGAGAGAAAGCATGGCCTGACCGAATAATTTCAGCTTTTGCCAGCGACTGACGATCGGACGATGCGACCAGACATCGTAATTGTTTGCCTCGATTGCATCAAGAACTGCAGATCCACCAGACAGAAACAGCTCGACATCAATGCGAGCCTCGCGGGGCATCAGGTCAAGCAACGGTCGGCCCCGGGCAAAGTAGTCTCGCGTTCGAGCCACTTCGAACCGCAACAGTTCACGAAAGGCGGGGGTGTACCGCCGAGCGGCAAAATCGCCATCGGAATAGTGGAATCGTTGGCGATCTTCTCGGGGCAAGTAAATGCGGCCCCTCACCCAGTCCTGGGCAACATCCTGCCAGAAATTGGCCAGTTGCAAGCCGGTGCAGATGGCATCGGACAACTCGACTCGATCCGGAGTATCCACTTCAAACAATCGGAGAACCATCCGGCCTACCGGATTCGCTGATCGCCGGCAATAATCCAGAAGTTCAGCAAAAGATTGATAATCGTGGATGTATTGATCCTGCTCGAAAGCGGAGAGCAGATCAAGAAACGGTTGCGGGCTAAAGCGAAAGCGGTGAATCGTCGCCGCTAGGGCCACCATCACCGGATGCCGAGGCTGCCCCTCGAAGGCTCCGGCAAGTTCCGATCGCCACCATTCCAGCAACGCCAGACTTTCAGCACCACCAACGGTTTCATCGGCCAGATCGTCGGACCACCGGCAATACGCATAGATGGCTTGGAAATGCGGCAGCAACCGGCGGGGTAACAACCAGGAGGCCACCGTGAAATTTTCATAGTGGCTGCGGGTCACCCAGGCACAGTACGCCCGGGCTCGGCCAAGAGGCACCGGCCGATCGAGCATGCCCGGGCCGAAGCGAGCGAGTTCACTGGTAAAATTCCAGCTCATGCGAACATCATATCCATCCGTATCGGCTTGGCGATCATAGCTCGGACATCTCCTGCATGAAGTCTTCACCCGAGGAAGATGATCGTTCGTTTGTCGATAAGCTTTGGCTATCCGCTCGGTCAGGCAAACGTCGGATGACAAGACGTTCGACTGGCATGCAGTGATCGCCATGATGAACATTGCATCATGCCCGCTGGTCACCGCATTTTGTCTTGTCGTTCTCCGCGTGTCGCCAATCAGCAGAAAGCGTCAAATGAACGTCTTTCTGATCGTGCTTACTCCTATCAATGCCGGTTAAGACACAAACAACTCGGACCATTTTGCAAAAGCGTTGCCGACAATCGGGTCACTGTCAATTCCTAGCCAGTCCGTCAGGATGGCGGCGTAGATTCGTCGGAAATCGATGGTGAACGCCAGATTCCCAGCATCAAGGTGGGTGAGGCTGGGATGCTGTCCGACAATTCCCGCCCGGACTTTTGGACCGATGAGAAACATGGGGGCAGCCGAGCCATGGTCGGTGCCGGCACTGCCGTTTTCCCGAGCCCGTCGGCCAAACTCGCTGAAGGTCATCAGACAGACACGCTCGGCCTGACCACGAGCGGAAAGATCGCGGAAGAATGCGGCAATTCCCTCGGATAGTGTCTGGAGCAAATTCGCATGTACCCCGGTGCCCCCTCCCTGGCCGGCATGGGTGTCAAAGCCGTCGAGAGAAAGATACACGATTCTTGCTCCGACCTCGGCATCAATCAATTGTGCGGCCAACTTCAGGCGATTTGCGAAGGAGGTGTTCGGATAAACGACGGTGGAATTGTCTTTGAGACTCAACTCGCGGAGTCGTTCGCTGCTGGCGTATGTCTCAGCGGCGGTACGACGAACGAAATTCAGCAAGGGCGACGGTGTCGGCGTTGTGGCCTGCGTCGCCGCGGAGATGAGTTGCCGTTGCCGTTTTTGATCCGCGGCATCGGCCGCGGCGGTTCGCAACTGGAAATCGGCGAGCGATGTCAACGATGGAACTCGTGTCGGTGCGCCAGCTAGTGCCAAGGGCGCGGTTTCATTGCCATTGGCGGCGAGGTGAAAACCGGTCATCGCCTTTTGCTTCATCGCGCGGCCAAGCCAACCTTCGCTTAAGTCCTCCTCGGTACTACCGGCCTGCCAGATATCCATCGAGCGAAAATGTGACTGGCTGGGGTTCGGATACCCGACGGCTTGAATGACTGAGAGTTGACGTTTTTCGTAAAGGTCAGCCATTCCGGCCATGGCCGGGTGCAAGCCGAGTTCATCGCTGAGTTTTTTCACGTCGGGTTTAGCAATACCGATCGTCGGGCGAAGCTTGCGGTACTCGGGGTCGGCGTAGGGGATGACTGTGTTGAGGCCGTCGTTGCCGCCGGTTAATTGCACGACGACGAGAATTGTTTCTCGGGCTCCGGCTCGAGCGGCGGGGGGGGTTGCCCTGGCTGTCTGGCCAAGGAAAGCTGGCAGGCTGCTGCTGAAGCCCAGTAGCGTTGATCGACCCAGAAAATCACGCCGGGACAGGCTCATGTCCATCTCCGATTAAAGGGTGACTCATGCCAGTTGAAATTCCGGAATCGTCAGAGTCAAGTAAGCAAGGGTCCGCCAGCGGTGTTCTCGGATGTCGGATTCAGTCCAATACTTGGGGAAGCGGTGTTGACGAGACGATACCGCATAATCCCGCAATTTTTGCAGGGATTCTGCCGGCAAATCATTTTGCAAAAACAATGTCAGAAAGAAATCGATTGCCTCGGCATCACCGTTCCGCAGATGCTTTTGCAACAAAGCGGCGGGGTCACAGCGTCGGCCAAAGCGGGAGTCTTCGGTCGAGGTGATCGCCAGTGCGAGATTCTGCCGATACAAAAGTGTCTGGGCGTTCAGCCAAGCCGGTCCTCCATCCCAGCCTTTGACAGAGGGTGGGGAGAAAAGGAGTTGCCCGAGAGCGGCAAGGGCATCGGCGAGGGGCAAGGTTCCGACTCGTCCTTCCAGACCGCGGACAATCCCGACCACGAATTCCACCGGCGACTTGATCCGTTGCCGATACGCGGCGGGGCTGAAAAACCATTGTGAGCGGAAAATGGTCTCGATCACCGTCGCGGTGTTAAAACCGCAGCGGCGATAAAGCTGTGCCAGGGGCTCGAGGAATTCCGGCGTCGGCGGCTCTGCCTCTGAGACAAACGCGCGATACAACTTGCCGACGATGAATCGCGGGCACGCTGGCTGTTCCAGACAGATGCGGACAATATCCTCGGCCTTCCACCGGCCGGTTTGACCGAGCACGGTTTTTTCTCCGGCATCATGCTGCTTCGGGTCGAAGTGGGCAACGCCGTCGCGAATCGTGTAACCGGTGAAGGCACGAGCCGCTTCGCGAATATCCGTTTCCGTATAATGACCGATTCCGAGTGAGAATAATTCCATCAACTCACGGGCATAATTTTCATTCGGCTGCCCTTTGCGGCTCGTCACCGTGTCGAGCCAGATCATCATCGCCGGGTCTGTCGTAATGGCCTTCAGCAGTTGTCGGAAATCGCCGAGAGCGTGTTCATACAAGAGTCGGTACTGTCCGAGCATGAACCGGGCATTGCGGACTTTTGCTAAACTTGTGGCGAAGTGATTGTGCCAGAACAGCGCGAGTTTTTCCCGGAACGGGTGGGGGTTGTGGAGAATGCGGGCCAGCCACCAGGCTGCCAGTTGTGTAGCATCGCTGCCGGCGGGCAGGCTGCGTTCGTCGGCCATGAATTCCGAGGCGGCCTCAAAGTCGGGGTCGGCGGGTTGACCTGTCAGTAGCCGCTGAATCGTTTTTTCCGGGCCGTCGGCTAAGCCGCGCTCTAGTTCCGCCATCGTAGGTCCGAACCCGGCGCGGCGATACAGGTGGCCGACTTTCGCCAAATCCCAGGGATTCTCAGCACTCGGGGTGTATGGTTGCCACGCCTGATCGGGTTTCATGGTGCGACCTTCGCTGCTGCGGGGGAAGAAATCCAGCGAAACTGGAGCTTAAACGTTTCCGGCTCATGATCGGACTGAATTTCGAAATGACCGAGCGTTTGTATCCACTCCACAAGTGCGTCCACTCGTCGTCTTGCCTCGGATAAACTGACGCCATCGCTTAGGATGGTGGTGGTGATCGTCTGCTGCGGATAGCTGCGGACAGAGGCCGCAACACCCGCGGCATCGAGGCGATTCCGCCAGACAGCCGGGGATTGCTGATCGCGGGGAGACCGCAGTTCCCCGATCAGATCCTTCAACAAGCCGGGGTGACTTGCCACAATTAGAGAATCTGCCACCATCGCGAAACATGGAGCAGCGTTGAACCGCAGTTGCTCGGGGTCGTCAGGAATTGGCTTTGATTCGGAAAAACGGTAGGAGACGATGGTGGTGCCATCGTATTGCTCTTCATGCATGGTTAAACCGTAGGGCAACCCTGCGAGAAGTGCTGCAGCTCGTAATCCAGCGTCAGCAATTTTCCCAAATTTCTCGCCGCATCCGGACATCACATAGGCTCCCGCTGGTAGGGGTTGCCCGGGCTCTCGACTGTACAATTTCTCGACTCGATGCGCCAGCACGAAGCGATGATACGGCCCCGAGTGTTCGAGCAATTCCGCGACCGACGTGTTTGGAAGCACTCGCGTGACTTGTTTTGCCCCCTCTTCGATCTGACGCCGTTGCTGGGGATTGATGATTGTCTCCCGTTTCCGCCACAGGTCCCCGAGATCGAGATGGAAACTTTGACTGTAAATGACCTGCTTCGGGAGCAACAAGGGTAAACTTCCCGGCTTATCGGCCGACGGAACATGCAGGGTCAGCCCCTCAGCCAGATCGGCTCGGCGAACCGGAAGCTGCAACTTGGCCGAATAGCCCCCGGGTATGGCATCGAGACTCGCGGCGATATACTCGGCTCGCCGGAGGGCATCGATGGTGGCACCGGCCACCAGGGTCTGGAACAAGTCCTTGCGGCTGTTGGCGAAAAAATCCTGCACCGGCTTTTCTTGTTTAATGCGGGCGAAATCGAACCACAGCCACGCCAGGGGATTCCCGCCGAGCAAGGTTCGTGCCTCAGCTGGTCCCGATCGGCCGGCCAGCGACTGCTTGCGATCCGCTGTCTGAAGGTGGCTGATTGCCTGATTCAAGAATGAACGCTGGTTCGAAATCAAGAGTGTGCGGCCAACTCGGCTGGAATGAAAGTCGTTGCCGAGCGATGCGACTTCCACCGCCAGATGCTGTTGCCGGGTCAGCGAGGGTCCACCTTGCCGGGTCGATTCTTCATCCAGAATCAATAAGGCGCGTTGTTGAAAATTCCGCACGCATGCTTCATCGGTCCCGTGAATGATCAGCAGGCTTGGGGGCGGATTCGGACCGACAGCCAGCAGCAAGGCCAGGCCGCCCCCAGCGACCTTATCCACCAGTACGGGCCATTCTGCCTGCAATTCGCTTTCAAAAAAACGAAGGAGTCGTTTCAGGCGTCGGACAGGCGTAGCATCGAGGGCTTCTCGCACCGCGGGAAGTGATTGCAACGCCGATTGATACGCTGCAACTGCCTGGGTGGTTTCCAGCACGGACCGTGGCTTTTCGACCACGATTAGCAGGGCCGCGGCCGAATCCGGGGCGGGGATCATCGCGAGCAAGTCAGCAGAATCAGCCGCTGTGGCATCGCCGGCCGCGACGATCAGTGACGTGGCGGTCAGCAATATCCCGAGTCGAAGCCAACGTCTCATGAGTTCCCCCGGGAAAAAATCGGATCGTGAATCGATATTCGTTACTTTCCCTGGAAGGTGCAAGTTTCAAGAAATTGTTGCTTTCGATGCGAAACTGATCGCGGTCTCACATTGACAAAAATCGCTTGCAAAACGGCTCGGCGGCTCTGTTTCGCGCGATTTCATATCGCTGCCCCAGTAAGAAATTGCCAGGTGATTACCGTTCCCAGATCGCGGGCACTGTCGTTGCTTCCGCGCCATAGGTTTGCGAGACAATAAAGCCACTGGCTTGCGAGATATAAAAAATCCGACCGTTTGAGACAATCGCGCCGAGGCACTCTCGGGAATCGATCGCGGGGCCGGTCGAGACAAGCTTGCTGTTGTTAGCAAGATCGATCATATCCATGTTAGCGCCGAGAATGTACGATCCTGACATCGTGAAGCGGCAACAGGCATAATTATGATCGACGCCGCCGACAACTTTACCGGTATTCCGATCAAAGACGTTGCCACGCCCACGTAAGGCATTCGAGAAGATAAATTGCTCGCCCACGGTGACGACATTCAAGGCCGAGGTAACCGGGTCGGATTGCCAGATCAAGCTTCCATCCTTGGCGTCGAGACACCAGACAAACCGATCTTTTGTATCCTCACGAGCAGGGTTGAAGCCGCCGATGTAAATTCGGCCGTTTTTGCCGGTTAAGGTACATTTTGCCGTGACATGATATTTATTGGTGAGCCAGATGACTTTTCCCGTCTCCGGTTCCATGCAAACGGTGATGCCGTTATTTTCCGCCGGTAAGCCGCGGCGTGCTCGCTGACTGGCGGAATAACCGAAGAAAGTAGAGTAGTAGAGTTTACCGTCCAGCAGGCAGATGCCGCAGTCGTTGCCGCCGCGGCCGTATTCGGAGAAGTCTTTCTGCCAGACGACTTTCCCCGTATCAATATCCCACGCCCAGATGAGCGGCCGATTGTTTTTCGGATAATAAGGATTGTCATTCGAGTAGATCCAGCTCATCACTTCTCGGCCATCCGTGGTCTCCACGGGCTTTCCTGTGAACACAAACGGTTTTTCGCTTCCTTGCGGGGCATACTCTCCGGAACCTGAGGCATAAATCGCCAGTTTGCCGTGCACGACCGGCGGAAATTGCCGACTCCAGCTGGGGGAACCGGTGAAGGGGGCCTCCCAGAGTAAGCGGCCGGTGGCGGCATCCAGGCAACGCATTCGCGATTGCTTGATCCCTGCCTGGGGAATCAGCAATTTGCCATCGTGATACAGCGGTGATGTAAACGAGAGATAAACATCGGGCCAGTAGCGTCGCCAGAGCAACCGTCCTGTGTCTTGTTCGAGGGCAAGAATCTGACCCTCGGCCGTGTGTGTATACATCCGCCCGCCGCCGCAGACGGGCAAATGCTTGACCGTCCCCTCCAGCCGCCGGGCCCAGCGCATCCGCAACGGCGGCGTCAGACCTTGCGAATTCGCATTCGTGGAACCGAAATCACCATAATTTGTATACCAGTCGAAACGGGAATCGGCATACTTCCCCTGCAGCGGGCTACGGATCCGTGTGATTCCCAGATCGGTTTCCGGAAGTTTTGCCTGCCCACCGGGACCGTAGACATACAGGTAACCGTCTTCCGACCCGCAGTAGATCCGGCCACCTGCGACCGCCACGGGGGCGGAGATCGGCGAAGCAAACCCGGTCGGTAATCTCTTCACCGGCCCCCCCGGCAATGAGACAACGTAAATCGAGCCGTCGAGCCCTCCGTACACGACATGATCCCGGGTGAGCACCGGCGGGCTGATTGAGGGTGCCGGGCAAAGAACGCTCGGCGTTTCCTGACCCAGGGTATGCCGACAAAGACCGTAGCCTTGCTCGGGGCGGACACGGTAAATCTCCTTCCCACGGATACTGACCGGGGCAAAACTGAGCAACCCTGGTAAATGGATCGCAGTCTGTGTCCCCGGAACAACATCCGTTTTCCACTGACCGTTTTCCAGTCGAAGCATCTCAACTCGGCCGGCATTATCCCGCCGATGCCATTGCACATACACCGTGCCCTCAGCATCGGCACTTTGCCCGAACGTGGCGGGATATTCTGCACCGTGAAAGGCGGGAATCTGACCTGCGACCAGTAATTTTGGGGCGGGACCAGTATCTTCTAGGAAAACCGTCCGCCCGCCCGCGGGAATCACTACCGTCTTTCCGATCAAGCCGATGTCCCGGGAGCAAACAAAATGATCCCGCCAGGTCACCCGATCCTGCCGCTCCTTTAACCAGTCGGCACCGCTCCAGCGATTGCCGTGAAAACCGACGACTTCCTTGACAAAATCCCAGGTCCAGATCACATGGCCGTCGGCTTGGACGGCGTAAACTTTCGCCCCGAGCGTGGCAAAATAAACGCGACCGTCGCCGACTGCGGCAGCACTGATAATCGGCTCTTGACAGTCAATTTCACGGATCAGTTTGCCTGTCTCGCAATCGAGCACATAATAATATCCTGATGTTGTCCCGACATGCAGCCGCTTGCCGATCACCGCCGGAGTCGCCACATTATTGCAGTTTCCCACGCCCCCACGCGTCGGAAAGGTCCAGCGTAATTTCAATGTTTCTTGATCAATGGCATGAATCACTCCCGCGCCATCGATGACGAAGATTTTCCCAGCCGCGATAACCGGCGCGGCATAAATCCCGTCCGTCGTCGCGACGCTGCCGAGCAATCCGAGATTCTCCGCAAGCACCACATCCGGTGCATTTCCGGAACGCCGAGAATCCCCTTGAAGTTGCGGCCAAGAATCGCTTGCTGGGGCCATCATGGTGGCAACGAGCAAAACTGTCAGCGTCTCGCACGTTTTCATGGTTTCGTCCTTCCTCGTCCAGCGGAATGGAGGGGGCTTCATCGGCAGGTGCAGGCACGCTTTCGACCGGATGACGTTATTATCTCGACGACGGGGCATCTGGAATAGAAAATTTACTTTGAGATGCGACTTGTTACCCCTTCTCACCGCGACGCTTGGCAGACCCTTCCCTGAAATCGATGGCTGTATGTGGCAAGCGTGTTGCTTGGCCTGCAAGCAAGTCTTCCATCCGGAGCTTCGGGTCAGCGAGTCGTTCGGCCTCATCGAGATTATGAGTCACATGTAAGACTGTCACGTTTGTCTTCCGGCGGATATCTAGCAATAAATCGCACATCTCCCGGCGGGTTTCACTATCCAGGGCACTCAACGGTTCATCCAGGCAAAGGATTCCCGGCATGAACGAGAGTGCACGGCCAAGAGCCACCCGTTGCCGTTCCCCGCCGCTGAGACCCTGCGGCCGGCGATGCAAAAGATGAGCAATGCCCAGCCACCCCGCCAGTTCTCGGACCCGCTCTCGAATCGTTGCCCGAGCTACGCGGCGAATCTCCAGGGCAAACGCCAGATGTTCCGCTACGGTCATGCGGGAAAATAAGGCTCCATCTTGCGGAACGTAACCGATTCCACGCAGAGCTGGATCCAGATGCGTCACATCACGATGATGCAAAAAAATCTTGCCCGAGCAGACCGGTCGCAACCCCAGGATCGCCTCCAGAAGTGTTGTCTTTCCCGAGCCGGTCTTCCCCATCAAGACACCGTATCCGCCGGTCGGAATCATCAATGAGATCGGCGGCAAGCGAAACGCTCCGGCTTGCACGGTCACGCCTTGCAGGGAAATCATGATCGATCCGGGTCTCGAATCCTCCGGAGGATTTCGGACACTGCATTCTTATTTAACGTAATGCGGTGTGACTGATTACCGCAACCCCGTAGGTGCGTGTGAGAATCAGAACAATAATCGCCCCTACCACCATGATCAGCGAAACCGCCACCGCGGATTCCAGGTTGCCCACGTTCATTTCCAGAAAGACTGTGGTTGAAAGCACCTCTGTCTTGAGTCGCGTCGACCCGGCGAAGACGAGAATCGGGCCAAATTCACCGAGAGAACGAGCCCAGGCCAGCGTAAACGCGGTGATGATCCCCCGATCTGCCTCAGGGAACACCACCCGCGAAAATGCCTGGAATCGACTGCACCCCAGCGAGCGAGCGACCTGCTCACACCGCGGGTCGATCTGGTCGAAGGTCGATTTCATGACCCGCACGGCAAACGCACAGGCGACCGAAAATTGAGCGACAATCACCGCCGGCACTTGATAGACAATCAGCGACGAGAACCATGAAAACGGTGCAAACTGGAACAAGATAAGCAAACTCAAGCCAATCACCAGCGGTGGAAGAACAATCGGAATATCGAGAAAAGCATCCAGAAACTTCTGCCCGAAAAATCGGAATCGGGCCAGCAAATAACCCAGCGGAACTGCCACCACAACGGACGCGAGTGCCGACAATGTACAGGAAATCAGGCTCAGGCGAATCGAGTAGCGAATTTTCGCATCCTGGAAGGCCGTGGTGATCGGGTTATCCGCGATCACGCTGAGCCAACTCGCCTGAGTTCGAGCCCCGGTAAAACTCTGCCGGATCATATACGCCAGATCCGCGAGGAGCATTGCCGCAATTAAAAGAACGTACACCCCTCCGATGATGATCATCCCGCTTAAAAAGACTCGATCAGTCATCGCAAGGGCCCATCCCGATCGTGGGGCACCATACTCCGGCGGTAGGGGAGTGGGCTCTGTCACGGTCGGCTCACTCCGTCAGCAGAAATTTGAAGCCAGACGACTCAAACGAAGCACGCGCACGCTTGACTGAGTCGATCAGACGGCGGATAAGCTGTTTGTGCGGGCTAGTCCGAGCGATGCTTAATGGCTGCGTCGCTTGCGTTCCTGCCAGCCGCAGAGGGATGATCGTCACGTCCGACTCGTGCCCATGAAGATCGCTGCGGTACACCAGGGCCGCGTCCACATGCCCGGTGAGTACGTCCGGCAAGATCAACGCCGACGACGATTTCTCCACCACCACTTCTCCCGGCATCTGTTGCTTGGCTTTCAACGCCTCATAAAGCCCAGCATCTTCAAGAAAACGCCGTGTCAAGGCACCGATTGTACACTTCTCCGGTTCGCCGACAGAAACTCGCACCCCCGGTTTGATAAGATCGCCCAGGTCTCGAACCTTCTCTGAGTTCTTCACAGTCACCAGAACAATCTCGGTCTGAGACACGTTGATGTCATCTTGAAACCAGTTGCTCACTGTGTCGAGGTAGTAGCGGTCGCAGGCCATGTAGACATCGGGAAATCCAGCGCGAGTATTCTGATCGGGCACTGTCCCCATCCTGGCCGTGAGAATGCCGCAGCCATCGTAGACCGTGTTAATCACACAGCCTTCCCGGCGTTGAAACGCCTCGATCACGGGCGCGATTGCCCGGCGATTCACCGCTCCGCAGAAAAAAGTGATCTCGGGTTGCGGGCTCCAGATGTCTCCATCTTCCGGGATCATTCCGTACGCTTGAAAGACTTGCAGTCCGCGATCGCGTGCCCCGAGATACCGTGCCAGCCGCAGTGCCGCAGTCGGCTGTCTCGAACTGGTCAAAACCGCCACGCTCACCGTATCGCCAAGTCGCGTCATTCCCCTCGTTTCCTGCAAATCCACAAAGCGGATGGCCTGAAGATCCTCCCGGTATTCCGGGCTGGCAACCGTGGAATTCCAGACAATTCCTACGTCCACTGCGCCAATCTTAATGTCATTTGCGACTTCATTGACAGTCGGCTTGAACACGCCGCGGCGAGTTGTTTGTGCCTCAAGCTGCTTCCACAGAGAAGAGTATTCCGTCGAACTTGCCGGGAGAGAATCCAGTCCCGTGCGGACGCTGCGGCCGATCGCGGCCTGTTCCGGGTCGGCCAGGGACCAGCGAAGTTCCTGCTGCAACAGCTCCGCCCAGCGTGAAGCCTGGATCGCTTTTCCCCGCCGGAAGGCGATTACCGGTTCCTGCCGGGCCAGCGGAATCACCTCCGCGGCAAGACCTTCTGCCACCGCCTGAGCGGTATAAAACGCATCCGCCGCCAGATACAAATCCGGCTGGTCGTATTTGTTGATTTTCAACTGATTCAGTAACAAATTCGACCCACCGTATTGGACATCGACCTTTGTCCCTGTTTCTCGATCGTATTCGGCGAGAATCGCCTCCACCGGTGTCCTCAGACCTGCCGCCACCAGCATCATCAGGGGACGTTCCGTGGCTGAGAAGTCCGAATCATCGGGAGTCGCTCCCTGCCAGGGAAGCCACCAGAGCAGCACTGAGGCTAGCAAACCCGCAGCGAGAAATGACATCAAAAGCGGATTCACCTTGCCATCAGATACCCTCCGTTTTGCTCTCATCCCCCTCTCCCGTTATCTGATAACAGGCAGCCGGCCCGCATTTCGATGATTTGATCCGCATGGCTGGCTGCCGCGGAGGCATCATGAGTCACCAGCAAGACGGCCCCACCCGAGTTCGCGAATTCCCGCAAAGCCCTCAGCACGATTTCCGCATTCGCTCGGTCAAGATTGCCGGTCGGCTCATCCGCCAGCAACAGCCGCGGGCAAAGAAACAGTGCCCGTGCCAGCGCACAACGCTGACACTCACCCGTACTCAACTCCGCAGGGTAATGCTCGGCACGATCAGAAAGTCCGAAGCGTTCGAGGAGTTCTTCCGCCCAGGAGCGATCCTCCCTGCCATGTCTGGCGGTGCCCTCGTTCCCTTCAACCTGAAATCTCCGACCTCGCGTAACCTCGGGGGCAAGCACATTATCTCGGACATTCAAATACGGAATCAGATGGAATCGCTGAAAGACGAAGCCGACCGATCGGGCACGAAAGCAGGCGCGATCATCCGCGCTCATCTGGTAAGGCAGCTCGCCAGCGATCTTGACTGTCCCCGCGTCCGGTGACAGCATCGTTCCTGCCGTCAACAATAGCGTCGTTTTCCCGCAACCGCTCGGTCCGCGGATGGCAAACAACCGCCCCGCCGGCAATTCCAAGGATACGCGATCCAAGGCGGACACGGTTCCCCGTCGGCTCGTGTAAACTTTTGAAACTTGCTGCAAACTCAGCATCATCGCTGATTATTCCTGCTGAAGGATCTTCGCAGCATCTTGCTTGGCAGCCAGGATGGCGGGAATTGTACTGGCTAAAACTGCCAGCAGCAATGCAATCACCGGGACGCTCAAGAGGGTAACCAGCATTCCCGGCTGCTTGAGAATCATAAGCCGAGTGTCGAGTGCCGACATCGCCTCGTCACTTGACACTGGAGGTGTTAAAAGCATTAAGGCTGTGCTGCCGATCAATATTGCGAGAACACCACCGAGGATGCCCGTCAACGCCGCTTTTCCGAGAAATATCAGAAGGACTTGCCGGGTAGTGAACCCGAGTGCCCGGAATATCCCGATTTCCTCACGCCGAGAACGGACATTACCCGCGGCAAGTAAGCCGACAGTCATTGCCGAAACTATGAAGACAACGGGCAAAAGGATCATCACCAGGTGTTGATGCCGTAGTTCGATTTCCTGTCGATGCCGTCGTTCTCGGGTCAACGTTTCCTCGGCCGCGTGTTGCTCGGCCTGCAAGGACGACATCGCGACTTGTTTCGCCTTACTTCGAGCCTCGGCCCGAGCCAAGGCTTGTGAATAACGCTCAATGACCTGTGTTCCCGGAAGTAAACCGGTAATTTCCTCCCGAACCTGGCCGATCCGGTCGCCCGTACATTCGCATTCCAAGGCGAGGATGGCATGAATCCGATTTGCCATCCCTAGCAATTCCTGAGCCGCGGCAAGGTCAATCCAGGCGGTCACATCATCGGTCGAACCGCGTTCCGGATGAAGCCGGGACACCCTGAATTCCCGACCAAGCAAAGTCAGCCGGTCCCCTACCTTCACACCAAGTTTTTTATGAATCGCATAGCCGAGCACGATTTCTCCCGGTGCAACCGCGTCAAGCAACGGTTTTTTCAGACTGCGATGCATGATCGGGATTTCGCCCCGGGTTCCATAAAGAATCAGATCAAGCTTCTGCTCGGGCCAGGAAATTTTTTTCATCACCGTCGGCAGCAGGTGATTGACCGTGATGATTCGGGAATTCGCCAGCCGCTGCACATACTGTTCTGGAAGTGTTTCGGTCAGGGATCCCTGCAAATGCAACTCGGTGGGATCCTGAGCAGCCGGTAAGATCAAAACGTTAAACCCGAGGCCTAGCATCTGCTTGCGGATACTGTCCTCAAGGTCATGGCCGGCCGCGGCAACTGCTGCCATTTTTGCGGCAATCGCCGCGGATGTTTCCGCCTGTTTCCGAGACAGAATTTCTGCCGTCTCAATCGCGTCGCGCCTCAGGACACCCTCGGCAACAAGAACAGCCAAGCCAGCAACAGCTACCGCTGCCGTCGATGCCAGAAACGAGATATTCCGGTAACGAATCTCTTGACGAATCAAATACGCAAGTGTCATGAGGTCAATCTCACCAGCGACGGAGCATCACCAGAGCAATGCTGGCCACCGCAGCGGCCAACCCAAGAAGAAACAAGGCAGGAAGCCAAAGTATCCCGTGCCACCCGGGAGACTCCGCGTCAGGTACTGCCGGAATCTGAGAATAAAGCGAGACGGATTCCGCTTCCTGCTGCACCTGTGTGGCAGTCGCAACCGCCGAGCGATTCTCAGGTCTTTGCCACCGCGAAGGAAAGCCGAGGCCAACCAGCGGCGGCGGTGGATCAACAGGCACCTGGGTTTTCCGAACAGCATCCTCCCAGGAAACCGCAAGCAGCAGATCCACCCCAGGATTTTCTGCTTTCACCGTACACAGACAGGCCCCTGTCAAAAACTGAGCGGCTTCATGAATTGTTTCGTCGGTGATTCCGGCCCCCGTCAGAGCATATAAAACCCGACCCCGCCCGAAAACAGGAAACAGCATCGGCTGACCGACAATGTCCGGATCGCGTAAATCGCCTTCGACGGATAAAAGTTGCTCGATCAACCAGCCTTCAGCGGGATCGGAACGGCGGATACGAAGCATGGAAAAACGGATCGACAACTCTGCCGATGTCTCTCGCAGCAACTTCCGATCGTTCGGCAAAATTTCTGGCAGACGGAGCGTTGCTTGCTCGTAAGCAATCCGCGCTTTCACTCGCTCTGCGATTGCATCATCAATCTGGGGATCGCCGGACTCCAGAAACAGCCAGACGATTTGACCCTGCAAAAGCCTAGCCGATAATTCCTGACGCAGTGGCGAGGTCAGCAATTGCTCCAGCGATTCTCGACACCACGCGGCACCGCCGACCGGCCGGTTCGCAATGCCGGCACGCTCTACGGCAGTTGCTGGCGGCAAGACCACGAACCGCGTTCCCATCGTCTCAGGATTCACCGCACCAAACCAGCGGAGCTCGGGCCAGATCGCGGGCAGATCGGAACGATTCCACTTACGAAAATCGACATTCGCTCCCTGCTGTTTTTGCTCCGACAGATATCGCAAGGCTGCCTCGTCACTGTCCCGCCATGACCCAGCCGGCACTATCAAGACACGGTAAGGATCAGCCGGCCAGTGTTCCAGTGCGTACCGAAAAACGGGCAGGGAACAAGCCCAGCCCGAAGCCGGAATCAGACACGGCAGGGACAAAATCAGAAGCGCTGTTCGCATCTGAATGATATTGATGCACCTCAGGCCCGTGGTGATCTCCGTAGTCGCCGTCGCATCGGGAGAATCCCGTTCAGCGTCGCAGCGGTGACGGTGAGCCGGTGTCATTTTCCGCACCAGGACAGTCAGGACGCAGTTGAATCGTCTCAACTCGCATGGCCCGGAGATCGATTCGCAAAAGCTTGTTGTAAAGGGGTTGTGCGAAACCAGACAAAATTTTGATCGCTTCCAGCGCGGCCAAGCAGCCGACTGCCCCGCTTACAGCACCGAAAACGGGAAATCGCCGTTGCCAGCCGGGGGGAACGTCCGCAACAAGATCGCGAAAGCCAGGAGTTTTTGGTGGGTGAATGACCGTCAGTGTTGCTTCCAGTTCAAACATCGCAGCTTCGACAACCGGCTTCCCTTGAGCCGCCGCAGCGTCGTTCATGGCCAAGCGTTCCTGAAAAAGCGGCGCCGCATCGACGATGCAATCAGCCAGACCGACGAGCCGCTCTGCATTCTCCGGTCCGACGTTTTCAGGAATTGCCGTGATCCGCAACCGTGGATTAAATTCTTGCAAACGACTGGCCGCGCAATCCACCCGTGACGAACCGATCCTGGCGGCTGTCATCAATAACTGGCGATTCAAATCCGAGCGCTGGATTGCTCCCGCGTGGGCTAAGATCAGATGACCGACCCCGGCTGCCGCGAGTTCATACGCTACCACCGAGCCGATTCCGCCGACGCGGCTGATCAGCACACTCGATGCTTTTAACCGGGCTTGACCGGCTACTCCGAAATCTCGGACATCGAGTTGCCAAGCATACGTCTCGGCTTCTTCCTCGCTCAGTTCCGGCATCGACCGCTGAACGCTCGAATCGGCAGGAACTGTCGGGGAAATCTCGTGACTCATCAGGCGACCCCGCCGCTGATCATCTGAATCAATGTCAGTCGATCGCCCGGATAAACGATCGTGTCCGGGCTCGATGGCAACATTTGCGAATCGCGTACTAGCAAAAAACCTCGTGGCCACGAAAAGCGTTCCGAATCATCACCATCATGACGGCCGAGGTAAAGCTTTAGTGCAGGATACTCGTGGAGTAATCGGCGAAATAACTCGGTCGCTGGCTGTTCCTGCGAGCAGTGGAGTGTCACATGGCTACGGCCGATCACCCGTTCAAGTGCCCCCGTCAATTCCAGCGTGATCGGGCTTGAATCCGCCATGCGTATTCCTTGGTGGCTGTTGCCTGATGTGCCGGAGACGGATAATGTCTTGTCGTCGATAAAAAGCCGGGAATGCGGAGTTTATTGAGTCACGGTCGCTGGTTGAGCCGCTGACACCGAAGCAGCATGGCCATTCCGGCTCGGTTCCGGCGGCCATTCCTTCCAGTTGTTTGCCTGCCGCCAGAAGGCGAGCGGGTTCTCGTAAACAACCTTGCTAATCAGCGTCTCGGGATGACCCCGGCGTTTCATTTCCTGGATGAATTCCGGCACCGCGAGCGGATCGGAACGGCCCCAGTCCCCGGCGGAATTCACCATGATTCGCTCCGTCCCGACCATCTCGATAATATCAGCGGCCCGGGCCGGTGTACATTTTGTCGTCGGATACAACGTCATCCCGCACCAGAATCCATGATCAATCGCCAGTCGCACCGTATGCTCTTCCACATGATCAATACAAACTCGGTGAGGTTTGACACGCGGATCGTTTTTCAACATATCCACAATCATCCGCGTTCCCTTATATTTGTCTTCCAGGTGGGGTGTGTGAATCAGCACGAGTTCATCTGTTTTCATGGCCAGATCCAGGTGCTCTTGAAATACGGTGGCCTCATTCCGGGTATTTTTGTTTAAGCCGATCTCGCCGATCCCGAGTACATTCGGGTGGGAGAGAAACTCGGGAATCATCGCAATAACTTCCCGTGACAACGTGACATTTTCTGCTTCCTTGGCATTGATGCACAACCAGCAGTAATGCCGAATGTGATACTGAGCCGCCCGTCGTGGTTCATATTCTGTGAGTTGGCGGAAATAATCGTGGAAAGCCGCGGCACTGCCACGATCAAAGCCCGCCCAGAACGCCGGCTCCGAAACTGCCACACATTGAGCGTAAGCCATCCGCTGGTAGTCGTCTGTCGTGCGAGATATCATGTGGATATGCGGATCAATGTACTGCATGATCAGACTATCTCCCGTCGGAGTTGCGAAAATCGGGGTGGGACGGAAATCGCCCGCTCCCTAACATTTTAATGGAGATCGCAGAAGAAGTGCTATCAGGAAAACGTGGGATTCCTTCGAGGAATCACTCGGGAATAACCGTAACTGCTTTCTGACGGCAAAAGGATGTCGGATGAGGCAACTTCGAGCAACGACGATTCTGGCGGTTCGCAAACCCGATGCCGCGGCCATCGGCGGCGACGGCCAGGTGACCCTCGGTCACGTGGTCATGAAACACGATGCCCGCAAGGTCAGGCGTCTGTATGACGGGCAAGTCCTCGTCGGCTTTGCCGGTGCCGCTGCGGATGCTTTCAGTCTGCTCGAACGCTTTGAAGCCCGTCTCCGCGATTATCAAGGTTCAGTGCCACGGGCGGCCACGGAACTGGCGAAAGAGTGGCGGACAGATCGGATCTTACGCCGACTCGAAGCCATGCTCGTCGTCCTCGATCGACAGCACCTGCTTCTCCTCAGCGGTACAGGCGACCTGATTCAGCCGAGCGATGATGTCGTGGCAATCGGCTCTGGCGGACCGTATGCGCTCGCCGCCGCCCGAGCTTTGCTGGCGCATACCAGCCTGACGCCCAGCGAAGTCGTTCGCGCGGGACTGGAAATCGCTGCGGACATTTGCATTTACAGCAATCGAACCATCGAAGTGCTCGAACTCACCGGATGATACCAGAATCGGATCGAGAACTTGCCATGCTGCCGGAACTGCGACTCTGTTCGCTTCTTCTCTGAGAGAATGCAATCTGCAAAATCATCGGCTACGCCGGCAGTTGTCACCCCTGGAACCCGAGAATCGCTGATGCCCGAGCTGACTCCCCGGCAAATTGTTGCTGAACTTGATCGCTACATCGTCGGTCAAACCGCCGCGAAAAAAGCGGTCGCTGTCGCCATCCGTAATCGCTGGCGAAGACAACAGCTTTCCCCAGAGCTTCGCCACGACATCACGCCGAAAAACATCATCCTGATTGGCCCGACCGGTGTCGGCAAAACCGAAATTGCCCGCCGCTTGGCGCAACTGGTCGGGGCTCCGTTTATCAAAGTTGAGGCAACAAAATTCACCGAGGTTGGCTACGTCGGCCGGGATGTGGAAAGCATCATTCGCGACCTCACCGAATCCGCCGTCCTGATGGTCAAGCAGCAAATGAAGGATCAATTCCGGGACAAAGCCGCCGAGCAAGTGACCGAGCGTCTGCTTGATTTGCTGTTGCCCCCTGTGAAAACTTCACCCTGGGATCCGGAACAGGAAACCGAAGAGAATGAACGGCGACAGCGGACCCGGGAGAAAATGCGGCAAAAATTACTCGCTGGCGAACTGGAAGACCGGGTCATCGAATTGACGATCGAAGCCAAGAACGTGCCTTTACGCATCATCTCCAGCATGGGCATGGAAAATCTAGATGTGAACTTGCAATCGATGCTCGAGCAGATGATGCCACGGCCAAATCAGACACGGTCAATGACCATCCGCGAGGCGCGGACATATCTGCTCGAACAAGAATCGGAAGCCCTGCTCGAACGGGCCACGGTCAATGAACGGGCCATTGAACTGGTGGAGAATCACGGCATTGTCTTTCTCGACGAGATCGACAAAGTCTGTGCTGCCGGGTCTGGCGCTGGTCCCGACATTTCTCGGCAGGGTGTTCAACGAGACTTACTCCCGATTGTCGAAGGCACCACGGTGAACACAAAATACGGGCGAGTCCGCACCGACCATGTCCTTTTCATTGCCGCGGGAGCTTTTCATTTGGCGAAGCCCGCGGATTTGATGCCCGAATTACAGGGACGCTTCCCGATCCGGGTAGAACTGACCGATCTTACCCGCGACGACTTTTTACGCATTCTGACTGAACCTCGGCATGCTCTCACGGAACAATATCGGGCATTATTGGCAACCGAGGGGATCGACTTGAGTTTCGCTCGCGATGGAATTGAAGCCATTGCCGATCTGGCCTTCGAACTGAATCGAACCAGCCAGAATATCGGGGCCCGACGCTTACATACGTTGCTGGAACGGGTAGTCGAAGATATCAGTTATCAAGGGCCAGATCTTGCCAACAAACAAGTGCGGATCGATGCAGCAATGGTGCGCGAGAAAATCACTCCGATCATGGCAAAAGAAGATTTAAGTCAATATATCCTGTGATTCACTCCATCCAAAAACAATCGGCATAGCAAATCACACGGCCTTCAGTCCGACCGCCCACGCGCACCGCTGCGGACGGGTACTTGGACAGTCTGAGTTCGACGTTCACTCGAGCAGATTATGGCACTTCCAGCAGCACAGGCGGGTTCGCCGCATTGACATGCCCGATTACCCAGCGGTTCACATCTTTGAGCATATCCGGGTGTAATCGGTGCGTTGTCGGGTAGCGATGGAACGTGACATCTGCCCCGGCCGCATACAGCAATCGATGATCACGCTCGGCCAGGCTGAGCGGCACCTGAACGTTGGCGATGCCGTGACCGATTAACACCCGAAGTTTGCGAACTTGTTGCAGGCGAAACAGGGGCGTACCCGGGGCAGGTCGCGGTATCTGTCCGTTTAAGGCGATGATCCCGGCAATCCGTCCGGAAAGCTTAAAGGCTGTCTGATACGCCGCTTTTGCCCCTTCGTTGACTCCGACCAGGTAAACTCGTTCGGAATGGATGTGATACGTTCGCCGGGTCTGTTCGACGGCACGAACGACGGATTCTTCGATAATTTCATCAGCATCGGGCAGTCCGTCTCCCCAGCCACAGCACGGGCGACCATCCAGGCGCGTTCCGAGCAGTTCTGGACCACGCAAGCTGATGGCGACGAAATTGCGGCGGCTCACTCGCGGGGCGAGGCGGAGCACTTGTTCCTCGTTCTGGCCGTGGCCATGAAAGAGGACCAGTAACGGATACGGGTAGCGAGGCTCATAACCTTCCGGCAAGAAGGTTCGGACTGTTTGGCAGGGGCTGGACGGCAGTTCCGTCGTATAAAACCCCTCGGCAGGTCGATCAATCCGCCAGTAGGAATTGGACTGGGACATCGGGAAACCTTTCGGCGGTGGCGGTGTCGGGGGAACCCGGGTCCGGATACGCTCTTCGTCCTGAATCACACTCATCGCAGGCGACGAACCGGGGTCGGGTTTGGCTCGGCGAACCCCACGGGGTCTTGTTCGGACAAAATCTACGTTTACCCTAGCTCGCGGTCAACGCGACAATAGTCGCGACTTGAGTCAAATCCACTGATTTCTTCCAGTCTTCGATCGGTTGCATCGGTTGGGACAAATACAGTGGATTAGGGAAACTGCAACGGTCCTTTAAGACACAACTATCAGTCGAGCTTTGCACCTCGACAACGCTGGCAAAGATCGCTATTCGCCCCGGAGTATTTCCCCTGGAGTTGCAACTGTTGCAATGGGTAGATTCGCTACAAAGCACTTATTGTTCCTGCGAAAATCCTCGCTCGGCGAAAGAGTTTTGCTGGCCGGGGCGTCACCCCGAAACTCCGCGGTCGAATGCCCGGATAGTCTCGAAGAACGACCTGGCCAGGCCGTCGCAGGTGCTGAGCTCTGTGGCAGGTAATCGTCAGTCCCGGATCAATCCCCGCTGGGCGAGATAATTGATGACGAGCGCCACCCCTTCTTCGACGCTGTGTTGCGAGGCATCGAAGGTCAATTCTGGCTGCAGTGGTGGTTCATACGGATCATCGACTCCGGTAAACCCCATCCCCTTTCCGGCCGCCACCGCCTCACGCGCCTGTTTGTAAAGACCTTTCGGATCTCGTTGTTCGCAGCATTCGATGGGGGTATTGACGTAAATTTCGATAAAGGGCAACGGGCCCGTTTTATTGGTTTCGTGGATTTTCCGGGCCGCGTCGCGATCTTTCCGATACGGACTGATAAAGCTCGTCAGGGCAAACAAGCCAGCATCCGCGAACAACTTGGCAACTTCGCCAATCCGGCGGATATTCTCTTCGCGATCAGCAGCACTGAAGCCGAGCCCGAATCGCTTGGCCATCTCTTCGGAATACCCCCGAGTTTCCATCAGAATTTTTGGCCCTGCGTTCAACCCGAAGCGGATATTGTCGCCATCGAGGACATAGCTGGGGTGGCCACGTTGAATCAGCACCTGTTCCAGGGCAACAGCGAGGGTGGATTTCCCCGAGCCGCTGAGTCCGGTCAGCCACAGAGTTGCGCCGGTTTGTTTCATTAACGCTTGCCGTTCTTCCCGCGTCACTGTGCCGGGATGATAAAAAACTTGCGTCGGTTTGATTTCAGTCATTTTCGCCTCGGAAATAACAGGAACCATCAACCCGAAATTTTTGATTTACGAATTTCTCTGTGAATCTCCATCGGGAATCAGCACTGCTGCGGGGTCTACAATCCTCGGGACAGGCTTACTGCACTCGTAAATTCGGCAGTGTCTGACTGACTTCCCGGCCGCCGGCGGGGTCGTGGACTTTGATCGTGACCGCATAATTCCCCGAGCGGTCCGGCACGGGAAAACGGAACAGAAGAAAATAATCCCGAATCGGGCTGCGGGTAAAATCCACCTTTGTTTCAGTCAGCGTGGCAACTCGATTCAAATTTCGATCGATGATCGGAACCACCGAGCCCCGAGCATCGACGACCTGCAAGGTGCAAACGAGTCGAGTGACATAGCCGCTACCCTGCTGTGGGTCGATGGTCGCCACGGACGGAGCATTCCGCACTTCGACGTACAATTCTGCAAGCGCACCTCGCTGAAAGCGATGATCGGGCGGCAACGGGTCATAGCGACCGAAATTTTTCACCCGGCGACAAAAACAAACCCGATCGAGAATCAGCGGCCCCCGCGAGGCGAGACGATCGGCAGGTTCACGCAACTGCTCGGCGAGCATTCCCAGTTCGGTAGGACCGCAACGTTGCCAATCGAGCTGCGACGCCAGGACAACGGCTGGAATCAACTGCAGCATCAATTCTTGATTGGGTGGCGGCAAAGCCTTCAAATGGGCAACCGCCTGCTCGGGTTGATTGTTGACATACGCACGCACCGCCGCCAACAACGGCGGCTCCGGGGCGGCCGCTTCCGCAAGCGGGAGTAATGCAGGAAGTCCTCGCGGAGGCCACGCACCGCTCGGAGCTTCGGTCCCAATGGGGAAGGCATTTTCCCGATCGAACGCCGCCGAATACCCGGATAACTGATTCTGGACAACTGAAGATGATGCAGGTGGGCTCGACTCAACCGCTGGGGATGTCGCCGACGGATTTGCAGGGGGCGGGCTCGTGGCAGCGGCCGTGGTGGAAATTCTCGAGCCAGGCACCCGAACCAGGGAGGCAAAGTCACTGACGTGGGTCGCCGACGGATTCGGCCGAAATTGCGGAACTGGGTCGCTGACTCCGGGAACCACCGGGCTCGAGGGACGTACAAACACGCATGCGGGCAACGTCATTAACCCGAAGCAAATCATCAGATTCCGACCGTTTCGTTTGGCAGCCATCCCTGCTCTCAATCCCCGATCCTTTCCTCCAGGATCGCGCGGTCATATACCGAGATTGAAATCCTTGGGTCAAGTCGGTTCGACTTCAACGATACTGCTTCCAACCAAGGATCGCACCGAGAACATTCAAGGCAGCGTGAGAAGGTATAGCCTCGACGCTGAAGGATATGGCCTAGGCGCGGCGAAGCTCGGCAACTATGGTGATGACAACCGAGATCGGTGAACCAAAAACCTTCTTAGTGTGGCAAGCCGCTGTTGCCCCCGTAGTGTAACTGGATAGCACACGGACCTTCTAAGTCCGTTAGTGGGGGTTCGAATCCCTCCGGGGGTATCTTCCCCTTTAAATAGTCAGCTTCATCGAGCGCTAGTAAGCGACTAACTCCACTTTCAGCAACAACTTCCGCCGTTTTCGCCGTTGTTTTCCATCGGCGGTGTACAGAGGCCGCGCCGCTTTTTGCATCAGTCGTGCCTCGCCTTTTGCGTCACCCTTGGTCGCTTTCTCAAAGTGATACTTGGTCACTTGCAGGGAGTGCTCCCGGGCCACAGCACGATTGTTGCCGACCTGTTCACTAACTTCGTGACCGGAGAATTAGTTGACCAGATCCTTTTGGCAACTCGCCCGAATGCGTGGTACAACCGTTGCCAATGTTAGTTGCCCACCGACACCGATTCCGGGGTTGGCCACTCCGGGAGCGGATCGTGGATCTTCGACCACACCGCCGGTCCGCCGGTCATCTCGGCGTCGGTCATCAAAGCCGCA
>Ga0209017_10000645_pt1 | contig 33138 bp, 21 predicted proteins | sample YNPBryunderm2012_FD_185812 | JGI IMG/M metagenome (GOLD analysis project Ga0209017, IMG submission 185812) | Anoxygenic and chlorotrophic microbial mat microbial communities from Yellowstone National Park, USA - YNP Bryant MS undermat 2012... ...
CCAGACAGTCGAGTCGAGTAGCGTCGCGCCAGGGACTCGGCGCGGGTTTTTCATCAATGATGATGGGACCCTAAAATGGCCGAGTCCGATCCCATGACCTCACGCCGACGTTCACGGTTTCGCACTTGTCCCGAAGCCACCTGGTTGGAACCGCGTCGCCTGCTCAGCGGAACGGCAGAGGTGTCGGGATTGGTTGGCGTCGAGGGGGCGTCGTCCATTTCGCCAACCACGTCGTCTGGGATCGATTATGAGGTGGTCGTGGAGACTGGTCCGGTGGGTGGGTTCCGCCGTGACCCTGATTTGCTGGTCGCGTTCCAAGCCGGGGGAGCGGTTCGGGATCGGGCAGTGGAACGGATCGAGGCGCTGGGAGGTACGGTGGAGTTCGACCGGACCCTGCGGGGTCTAGCGGTGGTGACGCTGCCGGAGGGAGCCAGCCCGCATCGATGGGCCCGACGGATCAGCTCCTGGCCTGAGGTGCGGTTTGCCGAACCGAACCAGCGAATTCAAGCGGCGACGACGGTGCCCAACGACCCCCTACTGACCTCCAACTGGGGATTGGATCCCAACGCCCGTTTCGGCGTGGACGCAGTCCGCGGCTGGTCGATCACCACCGGGTCGGAGTCGGTGGTGGTGGCGGTGATCGACTCGGGGATCGACCTAAACCATCCCGAGTTTGCCGGTCAGCTTTGGGTCAACCCCGGCGAGATCGGCGGCACTCGGCGTGACGACGACGGCAACGGCTTTGTAGATGATGTTCACGGCTGGAATTTCGTGGCTAACTCGCCTTACTTGCAAGACGACCTCGGCCACGGCACCCATGTCGCCGGAATCATCGCTGCGCGGGGTGGCAACAGCGAGGGGATCGCCGGGGTCGCCCACGGCGTCCGGCTTATGCCGCTCAAGTTCCTCGACTTCGACGGCTCGGGGACCGTTCAGAATGCCGCCCGCGCGATTTATTACGCGGTGGATAACGGCGCGCGGATCATCAATGCCAGCTGGTCGGGCGGTCCCCGCAGCGCGGTGTTGGAACAGGCGTTGCGCTACGCTGAAGCGCGCGGGGTGGTGTTTGTGACCGCCGCGGGCAACGAGGGGGTGGCAATTGGGAGCCGTCAACCAATTTATCCGGCCAGCTACGCCGTGGGTAACGTGGTGGCGGTGGCCTCGATCGACCCCGGCGGCCGGCTCTCCTCCTTCTCTAACCACGGCAACACCGTAGCGATCGCCGCGCCGGGGCGTAACATCGTCAGTACCTGGCTGGGTGGCGGCTACCGCGCTCTGACCGGCACCTCGATGGCGGCCCCGTTCGTCAGCGGCACCCTAGCGCTAGTGGCCTCGGCGTATCCCTCCCTGGGTGGTCGTCAATTGATTCAGCGGGTGCTAACCACTGTCAAGCCGCTGCTCAACACACCGGGACGCTCAATCCGCACCGGCCTCGTGGACGCCGACAACGCCCTGACCGGGGTCGTCCAACGCACTGCCGCGTCACAGACTCCCAGGCGTCTAGGCGACAACGCGGCCCGCCCAGCGCGTCGCTCGATGACTCCGCCGCGTCTGCGTATGGCCGAGTTCACCCTTCGCGGCCCCCTTCCGCCGGCATCCCTTTCCGATTGGCCTTCAGCGGCGTTCCGAACGACGGCGGCGACGATGTTCACGCCGCCGAACTCCGCTCCACCCGTCCTGGCGTCCTTGCGAGCTTCCTCCTCCTCGGCGCTAGCCACCGCCGCTTTCCCCGCTCTTGGTCTTCGCCGCTTCGGCTTGACTCACCACGCACGCAGCTGACAGGCGTTGGTCGCGTATGGATGGCATTGAATCCATGTGACCGACCTCGACACTCCTGGTCAAAATGCGTAAGATCATAATCAAGGCGGATGGATGAACCATCAGGTTGGCTTCATCCGCTCGCAAGAGGGGGGCGCGACGTGGTTTGGTCCAGCGTCGCGTAGTTTGACCACTCCACCTCTGGACCGCCTTGTGAGGTCGTTTCATCATGGCTCTGGAGTCGGCGTCCTCCGCGCCGTCCGGTTCGCTCCGCGAGCAACTCGCCTCGCTACGAATCGACCGAGACCGTGTGGTGATCTCCCGCCCCAAACCCGCCACTCGCTCTGGTCGGAAGGCCGTTCCAACGAATGGGACGATTTCAACATCGTCCAGCCCTGGATCTCCTCTCGACTCTCGTTTGGTGATCGACGAGGCCAGGGTGGCGATGATCCGCGAGGCGGTCGAGCAACTGCGGTTGGATCGCCCGTCCTCGTTCCGCCCGCGATCTCGACGGCCCTCCCAACCTCCCCTCTCCGGCCCTTCCGCGTTCTCCCCGGCCAACTGGTCATCCTCCTCGTCTTCTCCTTCTCTCGCGTCACCCGCTGCTGAATCGGATCGCAACGGCCGCGACGTGATTCCTCCCAAACCTCCTTGGGAACGCGACACGGTTCAGCCCGCCCCGCGTCCAGCAACCCGATCGGCCCCGCGTCCTCGGCGTCGGCGGAGCTGGGGATTTCAGTTGCTTAGCTTGATGCTCTGGATGATCCCGCTGGCGATCCTGGCGGCCCTGGCCTCCCAGGCGTATCGCTATTACGACGCCCGACTGCCCAAGTTTGAGGTCACCGTCGCCGTCGCTCAGAAGATGACCCAAGCGGAGGCGCAAAAGATTCTCAGCGCTAAGGGTTACATCAAGGCGCGTCGGCAAACCATGGTCGGGGCCATGAGTCCGGGGCGGATCGAGCGCATTTTGGTCAGCGAGGGAATGAAGGTTAGCGAAGGGGAACTGCTTGCCGTTCTGGAACACAACGAACTCGACGCGCTGCTGAAATCCCGCGAGGCGATGATCGAGCAAAAGAAAGCGGAACTGAAAGAGGCTGAAACTGCCTTGGAGGATCGTCGCCGCAAAGAGGAACGGTTGCGGGCCCTGTCGGCGCGGCGCTCGGTGCCGATTGAGGAGTTTGAGGACGCGGTGTATCAGACCCGGATGGCCGCGTCGCGGGTCGAAGCGCTCAAGGCGGCGATCCGTCTGATGGAGGCGTCGGCCCAGGAGACCCGCGAGACGATCCGCAACATGGAAATCCGCGCGCCGTTCACCGGCACGATTTTGACCAAGGACGCGGAGGTGGGCGAAACACTGACCCCCGGCGGCATGGGCGCGGCCTCGGGTCGAGGCTCGGTGGTCAATCTGGCCGACCTAACCGACCTGGAAGTGGAAACCGACGTGGCGGAGAGTCTGCTGGCCCGGCTCCAACCTGGTCAACCGGCCGAGGTGTCGGTGGCCGCGGTGCCCAACCGCCGCTATCAGGGTCGGTTGCGGCAAATCATTCAACTGGGCGACCGCGCTCGGGGCACGATCAAGGTCAAGGTCGAACTGCTCGACGAGGACGAACGCCTCTTTCCCGAACTGGCCGCGACCGTCAACTTCCTGCCCATTCCCCCCGACTTCGACCCCAACGACCCGGTCGCCTCCTTCGAGCGAGCCGGAATCCAAGCCGCTGCCGAGCCCGAGGTGTTCGTGCCGCGCGCCGCGGTTTTCGACGAAAACGGCGAGCCGCGGGTCTGGGTGGTGGACGAGAATTCCCGGGTCAACAAGGTCGCTCTCCAAGTCGCTCCCGCCCCCAACGCCCCCACCCAGTGGAAGGTCGAGCAGGGATTGCAAGGCGGCGAACGCGTTGTTCTCAACCCTCCGGCGGAACTCCGACCCGGCATGCTGGTCAAACTGCCCGAGTAAGACAAAGAAGCTAAGTCCTCTGGTTTTGGGAGTATCCGCGTCATGACTGGATCCGACTGGGCGATCGAACTCAGGGAGGTCTCCAAGACCTACCACCGCGACCAATTTGAAGTCCCCGTGCTGGATCGTCTTAATTTGGAGGTCGAGGAGGGAGAGTTTCTAGCCCTGATGGGTCCCTCTGGCTCAGGGAAAACGACCCTGTTGAACTTGATCGCCGGCCTTGACTTCGCCACCGAGGGCGAGGTGATCGTCCACGGTCAGGATCTGGGAGTTCTTTCGGAGGACGAGATCACCCGCTGGCGGGGTGAGAACGTCGGCTTCATCTTCCAGACCTACAACCTCGTGCCAGTGCTGACGGCGTTCGAGAACGTCGAATTGCCGCTGCTTTTGACGAACCTGCCTCGATCACGTCGTCGCCGCAACGTCGCCACCGCCCTCAAGGTGGTTGGCCTGGGCGACCGGATGGACCACTACCCCCGCCAGCTTTCCGGCGGCCAGGAACAACGAGTCTCGATCGCTCGGGCCATCGTCACCGACCCCTACTTGATCGTGGCCGACGAACCGACCGGCGACCTCGACCGCCACAGCGCTGAGGAAATCCTCGACCTGTTGGAGATCCTCAACCGGGAGTTCGAGAAAACCATCGTGATGGTCACCCACGACCCCCGTGCTGCCGAACGGGCCCGACGAATCCTACGTTTGGACAAAGGCCAGTTGGTGGGCGACGACACCCGCCCAAGCCATGACCATGACCATGACCACGGCCCCCGAGAGGTTGCCTTGGCCTCCTCCCAGGTCAACGGGGAGGAACGATCGTCATGACCGCCAGCGACGCGACCAACCCCACGCCGGCCCAGCTACTCGAACTGGCCCGCGACCCAATCAACCTGTTCGTGCTGGTAAGCCTCCTGGCGATGCTCGTCGCCTTCCTCGTGGCCTTCAGCCAAGTGCGGTTCTGGGGCCTCATCCTACGCAACGTCTGGCGCAACAAGGCCCGCGCGGCCCTGACGATCGGCTCGACCGTGGTGTGCATGGGCCTCATGATGCTGCTGTTAGCGTTCATCACGGTGCAGAACGCCTCGGTCAGTTCGCTCCGGGCGTATAACCGCATCGTGACTATGAGTTCGCAAGGCTTCGGCCAGGTGGTGCCGATTAAATATGTCTCGGACATCGAAACCGAGTTCGCCGAGTGGATCGTAGCCGCCACGCCCTATTCGTGGTACGGCGGCAAGCTCGGGGAGGAACAGCTGCCGTTCGCCCAATTCGCGGTGGATCCCGCCAAATTCGTTCAAATCTACACCGAATATGAGATTCCCGAGGACCAGAAGCAAGCCTGGCTGAACGACCCGGCGGGCTGCCTGATCGGCTACAAAATCGCTGAGGATCGGGGCTACAAGATCGGCGACACAATTCCGCTGGTTAGCGATATTTACGAGTTCCCGCTCGAACTGACGGTCCGGGCGATCTATCGCGCGCCGGCGGCGACCTCGCAACGGGTCTGCTTCTTCCACTGGAACTATCTGGAGGAGGGGCTCAAGACCAAAGCGGAGGGCCGCAACGCGGGCAACGCGGGCGTGGTGGTGACCAAGTGCCGCGAGGCGCGGGCGATGCCAGAGTTGTGCGCGCGAATCGACGGCCTGAATGCCTCTAGCCAGTATCCGACCCGAACCCAAACCGAGGAGGCGTTCGCCGCTCAGTTCGCCGAGTTCCTGGGGGATTTGCCCACAATCATCCGCAACATCGGCATGGCGGTGGTCTTCGTGTTGGTCTGCGTGGCGGGCAATACCATGGCGATGGCGATTCGTGAGCGGGTGGTGGAGCTCTCGGTGATGCGGGCCCTTGGCTTCGTCCGCCGCCAGGTGTTCCTGTTGGTGCTGATCGAGTCGCTGGCACTGACCTTGATCGGCGGCGTGATCGGAGCGATCGGGACCAAGCTCTGGCTGGATTGGTTCGACGTGTCCAAATACGCCGGTGGGTTTGTGGCGGCCTTCTACGTCACGTGGCCGACCGCGTTAGCCGGCTTGTCGGTGGCGTTCTGGGTCGGCCTGCTCAGTGGTGTGCCGGCCGCGGCCCGCGCGGCCTCGATTCCAGTTGTTGCCGGGTTGCGCAAGGTGGTCTAGTCCAAGTCCTTGCCGTTAGGATGTTCGCTCGATGATTCCGCTCAAGTACAACACCCGCAACCTCCGAGCCCGCTGGGTCAACACGTTGGCCACCGTGCTGGTGACGGCGGTGGTGGTGCTTTGCTCGTGCGCCCTGTTCGGCCTAGTGGATGGGTTGCGGGGCAGTCTGCGGCTCTCGGGCGACCCTCTGGACCTGATCGTGCTACGCTCGGGGTCCTCTAACGAACTCAACGGTGGCTTCGACCAACCCAAGGCCGACCTCATCAAGACCCTCGAAGGCATCGAACGCGACGAGACAGGCCGCCCCTTGTGTTCCTCCGAACTGGTGTACATCCCCTCGATGAAGCGGGTTAACGGCTCGCGGGCTAACGTCACCTTCCGGGGGATCGAACTGCCCGAGGATGGCGGAACGCCTCCGGCCATGAAGCTGCGCCGCGACTTTCAAATCGTTCAGGGTCGCGGCCTCAAAGGGGGACTCAACGAGTGTCTGGTTAGCGCCCGCATGGCGGGACGGTTCGTGGGAACCCGCTTGGGAGAAACCCTGGTCATTTCCGACAACGAGCAGTATCAGGTCGTCGGGCTGTTCACCGCTGGAGGAGGCGCGGCGGAAAGTGAAATCTGGCTCGACCTCACGACCCTGCAGCGCAACACCTACACCGAGGGGACGATTTCCAGCGTGCAGTTGCGGGCCGTCTCGCCGGAGGCGCGGGATCAATTACGCGCGATCCTAGCCGACGATGTGCGATTCAAACTCGACGGCGTGCCCGAGCCGGAGTTCTACGAGAAACAGACCCGGGCCGCCGGCGTGTTGTTCGGCACCGGGTTGGTGATCGCCATTCTGTTGAGCTTCGGCGCGTTGTTCGCGGCGGCCAATACCATGTACGCAGCGGTCGCCAGCCGAACCCGCGAGATCGGCACCATGCGAGCCATCGGCTTTTCGCGCATGAGCATCCTGGTCTCGTTTCTGATCGAGTCGATTCTGCTCTGCGGCCTAGGGGGGCTGATCGGCTTGCTGGCCACCCTGCCCCTCACCAGTCTGACACTTTCCACTGTCAACAACTTTAGCGAGGCGACGTTCCAGTTCCGGATTGGTCCCCTGGTGATGGGGGGCGCGTTCCTGATCACGCTGGCCGTCGGGGTGCTGGGCGGCCTCTTCCCGGCCATGAGAGCGCTGCGGCTGGATGTGATCGCCGCCCTGCGTTCGCTCTGAGCGCGCCTCGCCCAACCCATTGGGAAGCGGCACGACCAGGGCGATTGACGTTGCCGAGTTGAAGGGTCCGGCATATGATCCCTGCCAACCCAGCCATGCGCCGAGGGAACCACGTCCCGTCAAGCCGATTGCCAAATGATCACGCGGCGACGGCCCCACGGTGCCCGGGACACGCCCGGAGGCGACGTCAGGTTGGAGGGGAGGGAGCGGATGATCGCCGGGCGACACGACCAAATCAGGGTCGGGCCTTTGTGCCTCGGTCCTCCGCGGCGGCGACGAACCCGGATGTTCGTCCTGGTAACCGCCGTGATATTGACCCTCCACACCGTTGCCGTCGCCTGGCTTCTAGGCGATCCTGCGTCCGTCGCGGCTCAAACAATCACGCTCGATCCGCCGGCGACCCCAAGTCTAACCCCCCCCGCGTCGCCCGGTGAGGACGACGGTGGCGAATTCGGCGGTGGCTTCGCATCGACGAAGGTCAACGAACCCGACACCCGTTCCTTCTTGAATTGGATGATCGAAGCCTCCGGCCCGATCGGCTGGTTGATCCTGTTTCTCTCGTTCTATTTAGTCGCGTTGGTGATCTGGATGGCACTCAAGCTCCGCCGCGAGGTGGCCATCCCATCAGGTTTGGTGCGCGAATTGGAGGAGTTGCTGGACCAGAAAGCTTACTCCGACGCCTTTCAGCGGATCTCGGCTGACGACTCTTATCTGGCCCGGTGTCTGGCCGCCGGCCTGCGCAAGCTGCCCTCGGGGCCAGCCGCGGCTCGTCGCGCGATGGAGACCGCCAACGAGGACGTGGCGATGGAGTTCGAGCATCGCATCACCTATCTGGCGACCGTGGGCACTCTGGGTCCGATGATCGGCCTAGTGGGCACTGTCTATGGCATGATCATCAGCTTCCGGGTCATCGCCACCGCCGGAGCCGCGCCTCAAGCCTCCGACCTGGCAATGGGGATTTCCACCGCGCTGTTTGCCACCTTGGAGGGAGTCACGCTCTCAATTCCAGCGATCTATTTCCACGCGTTGTTCCGCAACAAGATCGCTCGGCTCTCGCTGGATGTCGAAACGACCGGCGAACACCTCTTCGAGCGATTCGCCAAAGGCTATCGCGCGCCACACCCTCTGGCCGCGGGCGGCGTCGTGGCGGGCGGCGGCCACCCTGGTCCCGTGGGAAGCTTCGGCGCGGCGAGCTTGCCTTCCCCCCGCGCCGGCGACGATGAAACCCGCGCTGGTCATCGGGGCGAATGACAATCAGGTCACCGTACCCCGTCGCTGTTTCGGGTGGATGCTTCAAACCGGTTGGACAATCCGCCTTCACCCTGGTTTGGTCCTTTTCCCATTCCCACGTTCCGCTTCCTTTTGATGATCGTTCCGACGATCGGCTGCATGTCGATCGGAGACGCGACGCGACGGAGCGACCTCATGGCGATCGCGGCCACCTTTGACGACCGTGGCGAACGCAACGACATCGGCGGTTGGGCAGGCGGCGGAGAACCAGCCGCCTGGCCGCAACGACGAGGAAACCACGTGCGCCGGAATGCTCGTCTCAGCCGCTTCACCCCCAACTTGACCCCGTTGCTGGACGTGGTGCTGCAACTGGTGACATTTTTCATGATGTTGGTCCACTTCGGTACGCGAGTGGAGGGAGAAACGCTGCTGGTCAACCTGCCCGAAGTGCCCGCAGCGCTGCCGTCACGCGACCTGGCCATCGACCGCTTGGCTGTAGCGATCGACGCCGCGGGTCGCCTGATGGTGGACGATCAGCTCATCGACTCCCCAACCAGCCGGCAATGGTGGGCCGCTCAGGCCCGCGACCGCCGTCTGGCTCGCGCTGCCACCGGTTTGGGACGCGCCGCGGCCGACACCCTGCCCACCGTGGTCATTGTGCGCGCTGATCGCGCAGCCACCTACGGCGCGGTGCGTCGCGTGCTAGCCGAGGCCCAGTCCCAAGGCTTTCAGACCTTTAGCGTGATCGTCAAACGCGATCGGGGCGCGGGAGGATCGCCGTGACCACGCCGCTCCCTTGGCCACAACCCAACCCCGGCTCTGGTCCCGAGTCCAACCACGCCGTGAACGCGACAGCGGCTTCAGCCTCAACCGACTTCAACCCGTTCGATCCCGTCTCGGTCGGACCCCACCCCCGCGAGTTCGGCTTTGCGACGCGTGGCGAGGCGGGCGGGTTCCTCTCCTCACCGCTCAAGGCGCGACGGTTGGGGCTGGGTCCCCGAGGAGCTGACCCCGCGGCCAGCCCCGAGCTGCAAGTCGCGCCGATGCTCGACATGGCCTTCCAGTTGCTGGCGTTTTTCATCCTGACCTTTCAAACCCCAAGCACCGAGTCGCGCATCGACCTGGAACTTCCCGCTCAACCCCAGGCGATCGTTGCGCCCGTCGCCTCGGGTTCCCGACAGCCATCGCAATTCCCACGTTTGGAGGATTCCAGGTTCGATCTGGGTTTAGATGATCGTCTGATTTTGAAGGTCGTCGCCGACCCGGATGGGCGGATCGCCTCGATGAGCCTGGCGGAGGGCGGCACTCCGGTGGCCGACCTCAACGACCTCTTCATCCGAGTCGCTCGCTACGCCGAAGCACTTGGAGAGGAGTCGCCGTTGACGGTGGTGTTGCGGGCTGACGATCGATTGAGACATGAGGAAGCGTCTCGAATTCTAGAGCGACTGGCGGCCGCTGGGGTCGGCTCGATTCGCCTGGAGGGGTTGCCCGCCAACTCGTCGGGAGACATCCGGCCATGACGTGGCTTTCTCTTGGGATGATGATTGGGACCGTCGCGGTTGCTGCGACGACTGGGTCGGGGTGTTTGGAAATCGACGAGGTCTCACCGCTTGATCTGGCCGACGTGGCCGCCTACTTGAGGGCATTCGAGACCGATCCCAACACGCCGGCGGTTCGGGTCGATCGGTCTAGTTTGCTGGAGCAGCCCGGCGCGTGGAAGGGCCGTCGGGTCGAAGTGGTTGGACGACTCGCCCGCCGTTTCACCCAAGAGGCATGGGGCGATCTACCCGCGTTGGCGGAGGTCTGGATCGTGGACCCGCGGCAGGGACCGCTCTGCTTGGTCCACCCCCTCAAACCTCCGCTAGAATGGCCCGGGTTGTCCGCCCCCGCCCCCCAACCAGGAGACTGGGTGACGTTTCGTGGGGTGTCGATCCGACCCTTACGTTATGGAGCAACCGCCGACGGCCGCGATCGGGTCGCCCCGCTGCTGGCCGGTCCCGTGCCTCCGGTCGCCACGGCTCGCCCTGCCGACGCGACCGCTCCGATCGGGCTGGATCTGGACTTCGCCGCTCAAAGGCGAATCATGGAGTGGGGACTAGCGATTTTGTTAGGAGCGATCACCCTGACGATGCTTCTGAGGGTCCGACTAACGACGCCCTCGACTACCCGACGGAGCCGTCATCCCGCCGCCCGCGCTCGTCGAAGCAGCGCGGCGGTTCAACCCGACCCAGACAATCCCTTCGCCTCACCCCCTCCGACCCTCACCGACTCCGCTCCCCTCGCAACCGATGACCCCCACCGGAGTCCTTCCGCATGACCATCTGGAACTGGGGGCGCGTGATCTCCGGCGAGTCGCCCTTGACCGACGGCCGCTCGATCCTAAGTTCCGCCGCGCTGCACGTGCTGCTTTTGGCGGTCTTGATCAGCGTACCGATTCCCCGCCTGGCCTCGTTCGAGGCCTCAACGACGTTGACGCTAGTCGGCGAGGTGGTCGATCCCGCCGAACCGACCCCGATGGTCCCCACGCCCACGCCCGGCGGCGCGCCTGGCGACCTGGGCGGCTTGGGCGAGATTGCCGTCACGGTCAAAGGGCCGGGTGAAACCGCTAACGAATCGGCTCTAGGCCGTTTGCTCGACGAGGTGCTGACTACAACAGGCACCGATGGACGGAATCCCCCCACTCCGCCTCTGCCCTCGACCACCGGTCTGGGGCTGCTGGCCGACGACAGCGTTGGTGGAGGCGGAGGCTTCGGCGGTGGCTCGGGCGGTGGCCGCGGCCGAGGGGTCGGACCCGGGACTGAGTTCTTCGGCGTCAAGGAAAACGCCGGTTCGTTCGCCTATGTGATCGACACCTCCGGCAGCATGGCCCGCAACCGCGCCTTGAATGTCGCCAAGGCCGAACTGCTCGCCAGCCTGGAACGCCTGCCGCCCGAAGCTCGGTTCGGCGTGGTCTTCTATTCGCTCACCCCTCGATTCTACGAACGCACCTTGTTGCCGGCCAACCCGGCGGAAAAGGCCAAGTTCCGCAACTATCTTGAGAATGTCAAACCCTTTGGCGGCACCGATCACATCGCGGCGCTTCGGGAATCGCTCAAACTCGGGGCCGAAGTGGTCTACTTCCTCACCGACGCCGAACTCATGACCGAATCGGAGGCCGAAGAGGTGCTACGCCAGGTCGGCTCGACCCGCATCCACGCCATCGAATTCGGGGTTGGCCCCGATCTCTCGACAACCAACCCGCTCAAGAACCTCACCCGGGCCACTGGTGGGTCGCATCGCTATATTGACACCAACACCTTCAACCGCCGATCCCGCTGACCCGGACCAACAGGGCCGACTCGTCCCAGCCAATCAACGCCCTAGGGGCGACTCTTGCCGATCGTCCGGTGATCGGCCACCATGACAAGCGAAACTGCGCCACACCGGTTCGTCTGCCTCTTGGCTCATGTTTCCTTCACGGTTGGATTGTCCCGGCACGAGAGACCACCACGGATGGCCGCCTCCGATCTTTCTATTCAGGGCGCGCGGGAACACAATTTGCGCGACGTCTCGTTGGTTTTGCCGCGCAATCACCTCATCTGCTTTACGGGGGTCTCGGGTTCGGGCAAAAGTTCATTAGCCTTCGACACCCTCTACGCCGAGGGCCAACGGCGTTATGTCGAAAGCCTCTCCAGCTACGCCCGCCAGTTCCTGGGTCAACTGCCTAAGCCGGAGGTGGACCGAATCGACGGCCTGTCCCCCTCGATTGCGATCCAACAAAAGACCGGAGGCCGCAACCCCCGCAGCACCGTCGGCACGATCACCGAGATTCACGACTACTTACGCGTGTTGTACGCGCGGGTGGGGATCGGCCACTGTCCCCAATGCCGGCGTCCCATTGAAGCCCAAACCCGCGACCAAATCGTGGCCCGGGCGCTGGAGTTGCCCGAATCAACCCCGTTTCTGGTGCTGGCCCCGGTGATTCGCGGCCAAAAAGGGGAACACAAAGACACCCTGGCCGACCTAGCGCGACGGGGCTACACCCGGGCGCGGGTCGATGGCCACCTCGTGTCGCTGGGGGAGGATCTGCGTCTGGACCGCCAGACTAAGCACGACATCGAACTTGTGATCGACCGACTCAAGGCCACGCCCAGCGCCCGCGCGCGAATCGCCGAGGCGGTCGAAGCGGCCATTGAAGTCGGCGACGGCACGGTGATCCTGGCGGTGGAGGGTCAGCCCGACCTGGTCCTCTCCTCCAAGTACGCCTGTCCCAGCTGTCAAATCGGCTTCGAGCCGCCCAGCCCGCAACTCTTCAGCTTCAACTCGCCGCAAGGGATGTGCCCAACCTGCGAGGGTTTGGGCGAGGCCCGGCGGTTCGACCCGGCCAAGCTCGTCCCCAACCCCAAGCTCAGCGTCGCCCAGGGTGCGGTCGAACCAATCGGTCCCTTGAAGAAGATGCGCAGGTGGAAACGGCACATTCTTGAAGGCGTTGCGGTCAATTACGAGACCGGGGAAGACGGTCCTCCCCCCGGCACGCTGTTGCACACCCCTTGGGAACGCCTCGAACCCCGCTGGCGCGACCTGTGGCTCCACGGCTCGGGCGACCGCCGCTTGGTCTTCCGTTGGCACAACCCCCGCGGCCAATCCTGGTCGCACGCCGACACGTTCCCCGGCTTTCTAGCCGAACTCACCGAGAAGTACCAAAGCTCCAAGGGGACCAACGCCGCTGCTCTGGAACAATATATGACGATCGGCGTGTGCGACGCCTGCAGAGGGACGCGGCTCAACCCCCGCGCCAACGGCGTGACCGTCGGCGGACTGACCCTCCCCCAACTCGAATCCCTGTCGATTGGTCAAGCCTTGGCGTTCATCGACGCCTTGATGAGCCAGCCTTGCCAGACCGGGTCGGCCCCGTCGCCATTGGCCGAGGCCGACTCAAAGCCGTCGGGCCGCGGCCGGGGTCGAGCGGCTTCGAACTGGAACCACGGCGGTTGGGAACCCCTTTCCGTCATTCCTAACACCCAGCATCCGATCACGCCGCTGTCCCCTTTGTCGCGACGGATCGCCGCCGAACTCCTCAAAGAGATTCACAACCGGTTGAGCTTTCTGGTCAACGTAGGACTCGACTACCTGACGCTCGACCGCGCCGCCCCGACCCTCTCCGGCGGTGAGGCCCAACGCATCCGTTTGGCCAGTCAGGTGGGAGCCGGTCTGGTGGGGATTGTCTACATCTTGGACGAGCCGTCAATCGGCCTGCACCCCCGCGACAATGACCGTCTCATCGCCAGTCTGGAACGCCTACGCGACCAAGGCAACACCGTGGTGGTCGTCGAACATGACGAGGACACCATGAGGGCCGCCGACTATCTGGTCGATTTCGGCCCCGGTCCTGGCGTCAAAGGGGGACGGATCGTCGCGCAGGGAACCATCCAAGACCTGGCCAACACCCCGGCAAGCCTTACGGGCCAATATCTCTCGGGACGTAAAACCATCGCTGGTCCTCCTGCCCGCCGCCAACCCGGCCCGGCCCGCCTGATCGTGGAGGGAGCCGCGCACCACAACCTCCAAAACATCGACGTGGAGATTCCCCTGGGGCTGTTTGTCGCCGTCACTGGGGTCTCCGGCTCGGGCAAAAGCTCCCTGGTCAACGACATTTTGCTCCAAGCCCTAGCCCGTGAACTCAACCACGCCGAAACCACGCCGGGACCCCATCGAGCGATTCGAGGAATCGAACATCTCGACAAGGTGATCGAGATCGACCAGTCGCCAATTGGGCGTACCCCGCGCTCCAATCCGGCGACCTACACCAAGCTGTTCGACCTGATCCGCGACCTTTACGCCCAACTGCCCGAGTCCAAAGCGCGGGGCTATCCGCCGGGACGTTTCAGCTTCAACGTCGCGGGTGGACGCTGCGAGGCGTGCGAAGGCAACGGCTCGAACCGTCTCGAAATGGACTTCCTGGCCGATGTCTGGGTGACCTGCCCGGTCTGCGAGGGACACCGGTTCAACCGGGAAACTCTCCAGGTGCGGTTCAAGGGGAAAAACATCGCCGACGTGCTGGAGATGGATGTCCAAGAGGCGTTGGAGCATTTCGCCAACGTGCCGCGGATCGCCGCCTGGCTGCGAACTCTGCACGACGTGGGATTGGATTACATCAAGCTCGGCCAGCCCTCGCCCACCCTCTCCGGCGGCGAAGCCCAGCGGATCAAGCTGGCCCGCGAACTGGCCCGCAAGGCCACCGGACGAACCCTCTACATTCTGGACGAACCAACCACCGGGTTGCACTTCGAGGATGTCCACCGACTTTTGAACGTGTTGCACGACCTGGTAGATCGCGGCAACACCGTGGTGGTCATCGAACACAACCTCGACGTGATCAAAACCGCCGACTGGATCATCGACCTGGGCCCTGAAGGCGGCTCGGGAGGCGGCCGGGTCGTCGCCGTCGGCCCTCCGGAGACTGTGGCCGACCATCCCGCCAGCCATACCGGGCGTGCCCTCAAACGTCTGTGGGAACGGGCCGCCATCCGCTCCATGACTCCTTCAACGAGTCCGAATTCGGATTCGTCGCCTTCGCAGACCTCCCGAGGACGCGACGCGATCAAACGAACCGCGGCGCTCAGTCCGACGCAAGCCGCTCGGGGCGGTTCCGGTTCCTCCCCAGCCCCAACGTCGCGCCGAACCCAACGCGACGCGACGCCCGACGCGACCCGCGGCATCGTCATCGAAGGCGCAGAACAACACAACCTCAAGCACGTCAACGCCTTCATTCCCCGTGACTCGCTGACCGTGTGCAGCGGTCCCAGCGGGTCGGGCAAAAGCTCGCTGGCGATCGACACCTTGTACGCCGAAGGCCAGCGGCGCTACGTCGAAAGCCTCTCCAGCTACGCCCGTCAGTTCCTAGCCCCACTGCAAAAGCCGCGAGTGGAACGGATCAGCGGCCTCTCGCCCGCCATTTCCATCGAACAGAAAACCACGAGCAAATCGCCTCGGTCCACAGTCGGTACCGTCACCGAGATTTATGATTATCTTCGGATTCTTTATGCCCGCCTAGGGGTGCCCCACTGCCCCAAGTGCGCTGTGCCGGTCGGCACCCAGACAGCCGACGAGGTGATCGACCAGATTCTGGCGCGTTACTCTGGCTGCCGCCTGCTTTTGCTGGCCCCGATTGAGCGTCGGGACGGCGAAAGGTTGGAGGAGGTGTGGGACCGTCTGCGGGCGGCGGGGTTTGCTCGGGTGCGGATCGACGGAGTGGTTTGTCCCCTTGAGGAACCGCCCAGTCTGTCGGATCAACGGCGTTACGAGCTGGAGGTCGTGGTCGATCGGGTGATTGCCTCCCCCAAGAGTCGAAGCCGTCTGGCTGACTCGGTCGAGGCCGCGCTTGATTTGGGCAAAGGGGTGGTGAGGGTGGCCCGCGAAGTGTCCGACGGCGATCGGCCAAGTGAGACAGGACGAACGCGGGAACAACGACCCGCCGCGGTCGAAGTCGAGTCGTTCAGCCTGCATCGGACCTGTCCCAGCTGCGGACGCGGCTTCGAGGAATTGACACCCCACCACTTCTCGTTCAACAGCCCGCTGGGCTGGTGTCCAGCCTGCCAGGGGCTGGGAGTTCAGAAGGGAGCGAGTCTGGAAACCCTGGTACCCGACGACCGCAAGACCATCCGCGGTGGCGCAGTGCGCTGCTGGCCGGCACCCGGAACCAACCGGTTGTTTGATCGGATGCTGGAACACTCGGGACTCGATTTGGATGTTCCAATCAATCGTCTCCGCGAGGCACAGCGGCGTCTGCTGCTGCACGGCTCGGACCAGTGGCGCGAAGTGCCCGCCGGAAACGGTCCCGACGGCACCCCCGAACCAGGGTTCGCCTTCCAGTTCAAAGGACTCTTCCCAGCAATCGAGCAGGCCGGGCGGACCTCGTTTTTCTACCGCTGGCGATTGCAGGGCCTCGTGGACGAAGTCTTGTGCGCAAGCTGCATGGGCGGACGCCTGCGCGACGACGCGGCGGCGGTCCGCTTCGAGGGCATGACTCTGGAAGCCATCTGCAACCTTCCTCTGAGCGAGTTGCTCAAGTTCGTCAAGGGATACAAGCCAGATCGGGAGGCCAAGAAGATCGCCGGCGACCTCATCCGCGAGATCCGCGACCGGGTCAGCTTCCTCGTTGAGGTCGGTCTGGACTATTTGACCCTCTCCCGGCCCACCCCCACCCTCTCCGGCGGCGAAGCTCAACGCATCCGCTTAGCCTCGCAGATCGGCAGCGGACTGACCGGAGTGCTTTACGTGCTGGACGAGCCAACGATCGGCCTGCACCCCCGCGACAACGCCCGGCTGCTCGGGGCGCTCAAACGCCTGCGCGACCTGGGTAACACCCTAGTCGTGGTTGAACATGACAAAGAAATCATTCAATCAGCCGATCATTTGTTTGACTTTGGCCCTGGATCGGGTCAACAGGGCGGCCACATCGTCGCTTCGGGAACGCCCACTTCGGTCAGCCGGGTCAAAGGCTCGCCCACCGGCGACTACCTAGCGGGCCGCAAGGCGATTCCCGTCCCCACCAACCGCCGACCTGCTGCGCCTGGGCAAACCCCGGAACTCGTGCTGCGCGGCGTGCGCCATCAGAATCTCAAAGACATCGACGTGCGCATTCCTCTGGGAGTGGTCACGGTGGTCACCGGGGTCTCCGGCTCGGGCAAAAGTTCGCTGGTCGAGGAGGTGTTGTGGAAGGGGGCCGCCCGCCATCTCCACCGTGCCAAACCAACTCCCGGACTTCACGAGCGGATCGATGGTCTGGAGCATCTCAACAAAGTTATCAGCGTCGATCAAACCCCAATTGGGTTCACGCCCACCTCCAACGCGGCAACCTACACTGGGGCGTTCGACCTGATCCGCGAGGTTTTCGCCAAGACGCCGCTGGCCCGGGCGCGGGGCTACACCGCGCGTCGCTTCAGCTTCAACCAGGCCGGGGGGCGCTGCGAGGCATGCGAGGGGGCCGGGCGGCTTAAGATCGAGATGCACTTTTTGCCTGATGTCTGGGTCGATTGCGAACGTTGCAACGGCAAGCGTTACACCGCCGAGACCCTCGAGGTGACCTTCCGGGGCAAGACCATCGCCGACGTGTTGGAGATGACCGTGGACGAGGCGTTGGAATGGTTCGACGCGGTGCCCCGGCTCAAGCGCATTCTCAAAACGCTTTCGGATGTGGGGTTGGGTTACCTGCGTCTGGGCCAGTCGGCCCCGACCCTTTCTGGCGGCGAGGCTCAACGGATCAAACTGGCCGCCGAGTTGTCCCGCCCCGACACCGGCAAAACCCTTTACATTTTGGACGAACCGACCACCGGCCTGCATTTCGACGACGTGCGCAAACTCCTCGTGGTGTTGCATCGCCTGGCTGATCTGGGCAACACCGTGGTGGTGATCGAACACAACCTCGACGTGATCAAAACCGCCGACTGGATCATCGACCTGGGGCCGGAGGCGGGCGAGCGTGGCGGTTCAATCGTGGCCGAGGGACCGCCCGAGGCGGTCGCCCGAGTCAAGGCCAGCCGCACCGGCTTGTTCCTGGCCAAGGCTCTGAGCGAATCGCCCCACGCCGAACGCCCGGTGTTCGACCCGAAGGCCGAAGCCCGCAACCGTTTGGAGGAACAGGCTCGAATGCGTCGAGAGCAGGCGGCGCTAGAGGCTCAGCTTGGCCAAACCCGCCCGCCTTGGGAACTCGACGGCCGACGCTGGCACACGGTCGATCGGGTTGGTCGCACCGGTCGTCCTCCTCGTTGGGAGGGAGCGGCTTTGGCCGAGGTGGTGGACGCCATCGAAGACCTGGGGCGCGGCCAGTTGCCACCCACCGACTGGGCCGAACGCGCAGTGGTCCGCATCGGCGGCTTCCTCCGTGCTCTGACCGGTCACGAATGGGTGCTGACCCTCAAGTTCACCGTGCCCAAACGCGGCGTCGATCTTGCCAAGCTGACCCGAGACCTCAACCTAGTTCCCTTCGCCGAACATCGACCGCCCGTGCTATGCGATTCAGAACGAATCAGTATAACTCAACCTTCACCTGCCGCCTGGGAGATCACGATCTTAATCCACTCGGCCGCCGACGTTCGAACCGAGGCATTCCGCCGGTTTCTGTCCGAGGCGACCCGAGCGTATATCCAAAACGCTCGACAGGATTCGAGTTTTATGATGAAGGCCATGGCCCGGATGATCGCCGACATGGTGCCGGACCAGGCTGACGCGGCCTCCATTGAGGAGTCCCCGACCCACGCTCAAGGTCGAACCGTTCGAACCGATCGCGCTGGCATGACCAGAAAGCGGGTCGTCAACGAATGAGCATCGCGTCGCCGTAGGAGTAGAATCGATACCCCTCGGCGATCGCCACCCGGTAAGCGTCCCGGATCAATTCCACTCCCGCCAGGGCTGACACCAGCACGATGAGACTGCTACGCGGCAAGTGGAAATTAGTAATGAGGGCATCTAGACCCAAGAATTTGTGGCCAGGCTTGATATAGAGATCCACGTCTCCCTCAAAGGCTTCGAAGCCAACCGTCCCGGTCTTGGTGACGACCTGGTGAGCCACGTGTTCCAGAGTTCGGGCGCTGGTGGTGCCTACCGCGACGATCCGTCCGCCTCGAGCGCGACACTCGTTGAGCCGCCGGGCTGTCGCCAACGGCAGGTGGGCCGTTTCGGCGTGCATGTGATGCGCTTCGATTGTTTCGACATTCAACGGACGAAAGGTGCCAATCCCCACATGCAAGGTGAGATCGGCGACTCCCACCCCGCGACGCTCCAGGGTCTCGAAGAGTTCGGGAGTGAAATGCAATCCGGCCGTCGGCGCAGCTACCGAGCCTGGGGTTTGGGCGTAGGTGGTTTGATAACGGTCGCGGTCGCCGGCTCCCTCGCGTCCATGACGAATGTAGGGGGGGAGGGGAACCTCGCCGAACCGTTCCAAAAGGGTCCAGACCGAGTCAGGATCGGTCGCTGGACCGTCGGGCAGATGGGGACGGGCTTTCCAGGTTCCCCCTGGGCCGCGTCCGACTAGTTGGAGTCGCAACCCCTCGTGTTCGTGGTCGGTTGACCCGGTGGGGAGTTCGAGATCGGACCGGCGGTTGATGACGATCCACTCGCCGGGACGGGGGTAGCCTCGGGTTTGGGCCAACAACTCCCAAACCAGGCCGGATGCATCGACCTCGGCACGTACAAACAACCCTTCCCAACGCCCGCCAGTCGCCTCCCGACGACCCAGCAAACGGGCCGGGACCACCTTGGAGGTGTTGCGGACCAACAGATCGCCCGACGTCAACAAGTCTGGCAATTCGTGAAAGCGATGGTGTGTCATGGTGCCGGCGCGACGATCCACCACCATCAACCGCGCGTGGTCGCGACGTTCCGCGGGATATTGCGCGATGCGGTCGGGCGGCAGCTCAAAGTCGAACTCGGAGATGTGCATAAACACGACCCTTCCGGGGCGAGGTGAGCGCGTCGTTCCCCCCGGCGGCGATGGAAATGTCGCGCCGCCGGTCATCGGTAATCCCTTGTCCAAGCCCTTGTGCCGGTCCAACGGGGGATTGTTTTCGCCCGGCGTGCGTCCTACTCGCTCGACGGACTCAGTGAGTATGTCCGGCGTGGCCAGCATCCGAGTTCACGACGCTTGGAGCAGCGGGCTTGGTCGAGCCGTGCTGGTGGAAGAGGACGGTCAGGGCCATCAGGCCGAACCCCGCCAGCAGCGCGACGGAGATTTTGATCCGGTCGTGGTCATGAAACCGGAGTTCGGGCAACAGGTCGCTCAAGCCGATGCAGAGGAAGGTGCCCGCGGAGAAGGCCAACACCGCCGCGGCCGGCCCGTTGCCCGCGGCCTGGCCCCACCACTGGATTCCCGTGAAGAAGAACAGCACCCCCAGGGGAACCATCAACGCGAACACCAAGTTGACCAGGTGCGCAGTGAGCGGTTTCATGCCGCCCCGCAGCATCAGGCTCACGATCGTCAACGAGTCGGCTGGCTTATGTAGAAGGGTTGCCAGAGCCACTCCCCAGGCGACCGAAGAGACATTCCCCAACCCGCCTCCGGCCTGCTCGCCAATGACAAAGGCGCTGGCCAGGGCGACCCCGCCAGTCAACGAGTGGATCGTTAGCCCAATCGCGGCGGCCCCCCAATGCAAGCTTACAGCTGGGGTAGGCGGATCGTACTGAATCCCAGAGGTGTGATGGCGATGGTCCGGCTCGTTGAAACAGGAGGAGGGCGTCGCCGACTCCGGGGTTTCGGCCACCTCGTGATGATGCGAGGCGAAGAAACGCTCAACCAGATAGAGGGTGATCAACCCGAACGCTGACCAGTTGAGAATGTGTGCGGACCCAGATTGCTCGATCGCCTCGGGCATCATGTGGAAAAACGCGGCGCCCAGCATCACCCCCGCCGAGACGGAGAGATACAGCTGCATGCGCGTATGGGTTAACCGAGCACGCAGAGGCAGGAACCCGCCCAAAAGGCTCGCGGCGACCACCGCCAGACTGACCAAGCCGAGCGTCCAAGTCATAGCAAGGTGGGCACCTCGAGCGTCGCGGTCTCGAACGCGACCGATCTCGAGCCCGTGACGCCTCGTCTGATGGTCTCTAACCGCGTCGCGTCATGGGCGGGAGGTCGGGGCGATCCGGTTCGTTGGGACACAGTTGCTCCCGGACGTCGGGAAGCCAGCACGCCACAGGACGATCCATCGTGCTGTCCAGCTCGAACGCCAGGCTTCAAGAGGCCGATTCGGGACGCTTGGGGCCAGATTGGCCGGGTTTGAGCTTGCGATACTTGGTCTTGGGAAGGTTGTAGGGACCGTGGTTTTCGGTCCAGCGTCCATCCTCCTGCAACAGGGCCATCCGTTCGGCCCGCTTCAGGACGTTGCGCTGACCGCCGAGACCACCACCTTTGCGCAAACTTTTGTCGATCGACATCGCAGGAGTCCGATAAAACGAGCAACATGAGGTTCCCAAGGCGACTGGACTGGGCGCGCCGATCCGGCGGCTCTTCCAACGGCTCGATCCGGGAAAGACCATCATTCTAGGGAGACCGCGCCCAACCTTCAAGACCAACTCCCCGTCGATTCGTCGTTGGTCGTCGGCCACGCGGCGGCGAGCAGCTCCTGTTGACAGCGCCGATTGGTGATCGCGCGTTGAACAAGGGGCGGGTGCGACCGGGCATATGGCGACAGGGCGAACCGTTCCCATTCCTCCCGATAGGCCGCCCAACCACACCGTCCTCCGCGGCTTGAACAGGGAACGAGGCGACTCAGTGGCGAAGCTTGCCCACCAGGGGAAGACACGCTTCGTCGGGTCGCTCACCAGGTCGCTTACCAGAACGGGGCTCGAAGCGTCCCAGGTCGGGCTTGTGTCCTGAGAGGCCGAGCCACCGCGACAGATACAAAACGCCGTCAGCACATCACGATGGCCCACCGTGACGTGGAGCCCCAATTCACCCCGCGGCATCGATACGACCCGACGCGGATTGGACGTTTCCAGGTGCAGTTTGTCAATCAACTCCTTCGCCAACCCGAACCACTCCTCAACCCAGCGACGGCTGGGGACCTTGCGCAGTCGTCGGATCAGTTCGGTTCTGATCTCATGTTCGCTGGTCGGGACCGCCGGGGATGGGGTCGGGTTCGGTCCGGGCTCGACTTTACGGATGGGAACCACCCGCTTCGAGACGCAACGGGCTTCGACCCGTCGCAACCAGCCCCTTGTTGGTGAAATTGGCCGAGCCGACCATCGCGGCCCGCGCGTCGATCATGACCTTGGCGTGCAGGTCTTTACAGTGTCGCACTCGTTCCTAATGTTGCTCGATCCAATTGACAATTGGTTCACAGCGATTAACGGTGTGGAACTTCCGCCACTCCTTGACATCGGTAAGCAATCGCCAATAAGGATTCTTTTTATTGCATATTCTCAGATAATTTAAATTGATATATGGTTAGACCGTGTAGAGAGGTCCCCTGTCCTGGGCGATCTCCATGAGTGTCCGGTCGAACGGGAAGTCCGCGCGGGATTCGCTTGCGACTTGGTGATAGATAGATTGACTTATCAAGATTACATCAAATCAATTGGACTCTTGGAGAGGCTTCGGTGCCCTCGGGGTGGGCAACGAGTTCGCCAATGATCCAAGCGGGGGTGTCCGACTCCTCGCGGATGCGGCGGGCGATCGCCTCGGCGTAGTAGTCGGAGACCACCAACACCAGGCCGATCCCCATGTTGAAGACACGGTATTGTTCCTCAGGTGGGACCGAGCCGACCCGGTTGAGCCAAGGGAAGACGGGGGGAATCTCCCACGAGGTGGTTTCGACCCGCGCTTCGACTCCTCGGGGCAAGACCCGGGGCAGGTTGTCCAGCAGGCCGCCGCCGGTGATGTGGGCGATGGCGTGGATTGTGCGTTTGACCCGATAGCTGCGTTGGACCGTCTTGAACGCGCGAACGTAGATGCGGGTCGGCTCCAAAAACTCGTCGGCCACGCTGCGGCCCCATTCCGGCACGATCGACTCAGGCGTCAGACCGGCGATCTCGAAAACGATCTTGCGGGCCAGGCTGTAGCCGTTGGAGTGCAGACCGGTGGACCCCAGACCCACCAGCTTGTCGCCCTGCCGCACCTCGCGGCCGTCGATTAGGAAGCGGCGCTCCACGACGCCAACACAGAACCCGGCCAGGTCGTACTCGCCGGGGTGGTACATCTCGGGCAGGATCGCCGTTTCGCCGCCAAGCAAGGCGCACTCGGCTTCCAAACAGCCATCGCTGATCCCCTTCACCAGCGACGCGGTCAGGTCGGGGTTGTCGCGGGGCATGGCGATGTAGTCGAGGAAGAACAGCGGTTCAGCCCCAGCGCACAGGCAGTCGTTGACCGACATCGCCACCAGGTCGCGGCCCACCGTGTGGTGCCGGCCAGTGGCGAAGGCTAGTTTGAGCTTGGTGCCCACGCCGTCGGTCGAGGAAACCAAAACGGGGTCGTGATATTTCCGGGTGAGCAGTCGCACGCGGTCGTCGAGCCGGAACAGCCCAGCGAAGCCGTTGGGCCATTCGACGACCCTGGGGGTGTAGGTGCGCCTCATGAGTGGGGGCAACCGCGACATGGTTTCGGCGTACACGTCCAAATCGACGCCGGACGCCTTGTAGGTGGCCCCAGAGGGTAGGGAAGAGGAAGGGGGAGGGGGATTGTCGGCGGAGGCCATCGACATGCGGGCGGACTCGAACGAGGGCGCGGAACCCCGCCGCAAGGCGAGTCGCGGCGGGCGAAACGATGCTCACCCTAACGCTCCGCCCCGCTGCTTCGCAAGACAGCGGCCCCGAGGTCCACCGCCACGGGTCTTGAGCCAAGGTCGGCGACACGACCCTGAATCGCCCATCGTCGCCCTCAACGCGCTGGTCACTCTAACACGGTCTCGGCCCAGTCGCCTTCCTCCAAGGCGTCGTCGATCACGAAAGGACTCTGGGAGAATTCCGGGGAGGAGGCTTCCGGCTGCGATCCGGCCGCGTCGGGGTTCGCCCGAGGTTTCCAGTTCAGGGCCAATCGGGCCGGCGGCTCGGTCGAATCGACCGTCCGCGCCGACGCGGCGGCGAACGAGTGAGCCGCGCCAAATCGGTGCGGCGTGAAGAGCAGGTCGGCGGAGCCTTGGTGGTCAGTTCGCAACGTGGCCGCAAGGTGGTGCTGGTCGTAAAGGTGCAAACCGGCCACGCCGTCCGAACCGGCTCCGAGAATCAGCCGGCAATCGCCGGTGCTGGGATTCAGCATCTCCAGATAGCTAGAGCGGTCCGCCCGCCCTTGGAGCCGCAACTGGGGATGCTCCTGCTCGTCGTGCAGCACAAGTTGGGCTCCGTCGTCGCCATCGACACTCAACCGCGCTCGGATCACGCCCTGATCGTCGCGCACAATCAACTCCCGCGCTTCCAGAACGTCGCTGGACCGATGCCGCGTCCAGACCAAGTCCGCCAGCAGCGCCATGACCCCCAGGCCGAGTCCCAAAGTTAAAGTTCGCCAGCGACGATGGGCCTGTTCTAGACGTTCCAAACGGTTGGCCAGGTCGTCGTCGGTAGCCGGCGAATTCGTTTTGGGAATCAAATCGTCTTGGTCCATCGCGCGGAAATTGAGCGTGAACAAACGGCTCCACATGGCGTTCATCGAAACGGGTTCCTTCAGAGGTTCAAGAGCACGACGCGACACGCTTGCGGGTGGGTTTGAGGCAACCGGGAACGGGTTGAACGGCTTGAGGGGGCAGGGGCCAGGGCTCGGACATCTCGGCTCAGGCGTGGATCGAATCGGGCTGACCGACCTCGCCGGGCCGAAGATCGACCGCTCTGTTCAGGAAGCGATACGTTGCCAAGCGGGGGTCGTTCCGTTGAAATCGGTTGGTCGGGATGAGCGGCGGTTCGGTTCGTTGACTCCACCGACACGATGCGTTCTCAAGGCGACGATCCCCGTGTCCGACCCGGAGTCGAACCTGACCATGACGATTCCCGACCCACCCGAGGAGGATTGGACCGACCCCGAACGCTTGAGTCAGATCTCCACGATGTGGACAGTTCTGGCCCAGGCGGGCGAGCTTGATTCGGACCAAGCCCGCGAGGCTCAACTTCAAATCCTCAAACGGTATTCGGCGGCGATTCACCGATATTTGGCTGTATCGTTACGCGACCCGGACGCCGCCGACGAACTCTTCCAAGAATTCACCGTGCGGTTCCTCCGGGGGGACTTTCGCCGAGCCGACCCCACGCGGGGCAAGTTTCGTCATCTGCTCAAAGCGGCTCTCTCAAATCTGATGATCGACTACCACCGCCGCAAGGCCCGACGGGTCGCCCGACCATTGGAGGAGGCCCCCGAACCCCAAACCCTCGACCCATCCTCGCTAGCCACCGACGCCGAGTTCCTCGCCATCTGGCGGGCCGATCTGATGAACAAGGCGTGGGAAGCGCTGGCCGACCACGACCGTCGCAAAGGACGCCACCTCCACCTTGTCCTAAGGTATCGGGCCGATCACCCCCAGCAACGCTCCGCTGAACTGGCCCAGGGACTCTCCGCCAAGCTGGGACGGCCCGTCACTCCCGAATGGGTCCGCAAACAGGTCTTCCTCGCCCGTCAGAAATTCACCGACTTCCTGGTGGATGAGGTCGCCCGCTCCCTCGACGACCCCAATCACGACTTCGACGCCTTGGAACGTGAACTTATCGACCTCAAACTCGCCGAACATTGCCGCGACGCTCTTGAACGCCGCCGCCGGGCCCACTCGAATGAGTGATGCACTCCAACCAAGCTTGCCAACACCAACCCCAATCGTTCCAGTTCAAGTCCCGAGGGCGGCTCCGATCCGATCTCCTCAAGACAGAAGATCATGTGATGAGGATGAGATGGTCCCAAGTGATCCCCAACCCCACAGGGTTGTTCCAAAAGCCTAGAGCGACGCCCTGGGAATAGGACCGGCCATCGCTCCAACCACTCCACCGATGCGAGCGCGTCGGGTGGCTTCCTCGACCCCTACGGGGTCGTTCCTCGAGCCACGGACTTACTTGTGGAATCGTCGTCTTTGGGGTGATTGGGAAACACCATTCCGCCGTGGCGGGCATGGTTCAGGCGCGTCCCCTCGACCTCGATGGGGTTTCGGGGACGGCCTCGAAAGCCTAAGACCGAATCGCTTCGTTGCGTTTCCTTGTGGTCGTGGTTAGCCGTCGCTATGCAAGCGTTGCAGCAACCGATCGACCGCGTCTTGAATCTTGGCCGCAGCGCCGGGTTCCAGATAGCTGGATTTGGCCCGCCAGGTCTCGTAGCCGCCCAGCTCGAAATCCGACTTGGTTGGCAAATACCCGTAGTAGCCATTGGCCAGACCAACGATCACGGTGGACTTGAATGGCGAGCGTTTCTTGATCGCCAGGCCAATCTCGACGAATGGCTCGCCGGGGATCGCCACTAGAACGCCGTCGCCCACCCGCACCGCCGAGACCGTCACCTCGACTTGGTCGGGATAGATGGTCAGATCCAGAGTTTCCCCGGCGTAGATTTCCTCCAGGGTCTTGAGAGGCCGTCCCTGATCCCGCGCCGGTTGAACCAGACGTCGCGCCCGTTCGACCTCATCGGGGTTTGGTTTGCGAACGCCCAGAGTAAGGGTGTCCGACAAGGCTGCCAGCCGTGGCGTCCGGGTTGTCTCGATGTTCTCCCAGGTCGCGCGGACCTCTTGGGCCAAGTCGTCGGCCACCCGGCGAATCTGGGTGAACGGCGGTTGAGGACGGCGTTGCTCCTCCAACGGTCGGACCCGGCCCATCACGTCGATGTTGTTGATGTCGCCGCTAGCCCCGTTGGACAACAACGCGACGAAGGGGGGATGGTCGGCCGGATCGTCGGCTTGGAGCAATCGACTCAACCGCGCGGCGAAGGCTCCAAAGTAATCAGCCGAGAAGGCGTTGCCCGGCACATCGCCCACATAGTGCAGCGGGTAGTTGGCGTAAACCGCCAGTGGTCGAGCTGTTTGATCCGGCGTCACCGCGTCGATTCTCAGGACCGCAACCTCGGGATCGACCGGCCCGGCTGGACGCTCCACCTGAGTCGATCCCACGCCAGGGTTCATTTTGACTCGTTCCGGTTTGCCGAAGGGATCGACCAGTTCGACCCCCGGCTTCATGAAGAAGCGTCGGTTGAACACCTGACGATTGTTGGTTCCAACCCCCCAGCCAATCCGGGCTGGCGTCAGACGGCTGTAGGCAATCAGAACGGCGTCGCCAATTCGTTGGGTGACGAAGGCGACGTAGGAGGGGTCGGGTTGGCTTTGAAACGCCGGAGCCAAGGTGCCGCCTGAGTGGGTATGAGTCGCGGAGATCACCAGAGCTTCAGGGGGGAATCCGGCGTCGCGCGCCAGACGTTCCCGCACTGACTCCACGATGCCGTTGGACAAGAGACAGGTGTCCACAGTCACCAGTGCCACTCGGTTAACCTGGGGCGCGGCAGCGTTGGGATTGGCCGCCTCCAGCGTCACGGCACGAACCTGCAGCGGGTCGTGGAGCAGGGTTCCCCGTCGGTCGTTCATATGGCCGTTGATCGAGGTTCCCAGTGGCGGGGTGATGTCCAGGGTAGCCGCGCCCGCTCGGAGGGTGATCCCGTCTGACGCAGGGTCAGGCGGTTGACGATGGGCAAACGCCGGTTCCGGGCGGGCGATCGCCAGAACCAACACCAAACCGACGCTCCACCCGAGCCGGCGAACCGAGCGATTCCAACCACGTGGGGACCTCATGGAACTCCTCCTCGTCGTCTTCAAACTTCAAAGTCAGCATCAGTGGAATCTAAAGTGGACGAACGCATACTGGAGGATGGAATGATACAACATTAGCCTCGTTCGGCCTGGGCGGTGTAGGGGCTTTGGGGGTACTCGCTTTTGAGTTTGCCGAGGACTTCGCGGGCCCGTTCGGGTTTGCCCAAAGTGTTCCAAAGGGCGACAATCGCCGCTAAGGCGCGGGCGTGTTGCTCGCGTTCGCTGGAGTAGAGGATGTCCACGTGAAGGAAGTTCATAAGAGCATCTTTGGGGCGGTTTTCTGCGATCAGGCAGTCTCCGAGGGTGTTGTGGGCCGCGGCCAGGGTCGCGGCATCCTCAGGGTCGGCTCCGGCGATGACGTCCTCAACGGTTCGGCGGGCTTCCTCGAACTTGCGGGCGGCGGCGAGGACTTGCGCTTTAGCAAGCTGGGCGTCCCGTTTGACGATGGGGTTGGTCGTGCTTGAAGCAATCACGGAGTCGAGATCACTCAGCGCGGCGGTTTGAGCGGCCGCGTCGTTGGACTCGGCGGCGATTCGAGCGTTGAACACCTTGGCCAGGTCGGTAGCCCAGGCGATCGCGCCAAGTTCTTGAACATTCCGTCGCGCCGCGTCGAAGTCGTCGATGGCGATTTGGAGGCGGATCAAGCTGATGAGGGCCTCGCCCCGCTGACGAGCTTTGGGGAACTCCTTGAGGAAGCCCTCCAGATTGCGAATGGCTTCGGGGGCGGCGTTCGGGTCCCCGAGCGCCATGCGGGCGTTGAGGTTGTGATAGCCGAACAGGGCGGCCTGACGGACCAACGGTTGGTTGCGGGCCTCGTTGGCGGCCTTTTGAAATTCCTCGGCGGCGCGGGTTGGGTTGTTTCCTCGGGCGAGCGAGGCCGCGGCGGTCAGCGAGGCGGGAGCTTGATCGTAGGTAACGCGGTCCACCTGATCGACCGGGACGGCGACCGTTTGGCCGCCGACCTTCAAGGTGATGGTCTCGGGGGTCTCCTCGGTAATCGTGCCACGGATCCGGCCGCTCACCACCGCCGGATTTTTGAAGGTGGAGCCGGGGATCAGACGCACCTCGTCGGCCCAGGTCTGGCACATTAGGGTGGATGGGCCAACGGTCGCGGCCATCAGCCACGCCAACGTCCAACATCGTGTTCGAATGCGAGACGCGCGGTTGGTTCGCAGGATCAACATCGTGGAGCGACTCCCGGGTGGATCGTCTTGGTGATTCGATTGGATCTCGATCTCGGATCGGCCAGGGACCATGAACCGAGATCGAAATCAGTTCTGACGAATGGCTTTGAAATCCATCCAGCCGTAACGGTGTTTGTGTTTCCAAACCCTCGACTTACGGTGATGGAACTCAACCGCCGGATCCCAGCGCGTTGAGGGCGTTTTCGTAGCGCTTAGCCATCTCGGGGCTCATGGTTCGTCGGTTGAGCTTGAGGATGCTGGAGAGGGTCTTGCGGGCTTCGGCGGAGTCCCCTTTGAGGCGTTGGGCTTCGGCGAGTTCGTAGAACGCCTCGAAATATTCGGGGGGGCGTGGTCTCAGGCCCCGAAGCCGCCCAGTGAGTTCGACCCACTTGGCGAGCGCGGTGTTCCAATTGCCGCGACGGGCGGCGGCCTGAGCAGTGGCGATCCGACAATCCTCGAACATCGCCTCCATTAGGGGCGGGCTGCGGTCCAGCAGCGGTTTGAGGGTGGCCGCGGCTTGGTCGAAGGCATTGGTTTTGCGGAGGGCGGCGGTGAGTTTGAGCAAAGCGCGTTCGTAACGGGTGTTGAGGCGTTGGGATTCGTCGAGGTTGGTGGTGCCGTCCCGCTGTTCTTTGAGGCGGTTGGCGGCCTGGGTGAGGACATCGACCGCCTCGGCGTTCATGTCCAGGTCGAGCATCGCCTCGCCGGCCCACTGAAGGATGTCCGGGCTGGCTGCGTCGTTGGCAGCGACCGCTGAGAGGAAACGTTGATAGTCGCCCTGGATGCGGGCGAGTTTCGCGGTGTCGTCGCGCTGGCGGGCGGCGTTCATTTCGGTTTCAAGCAATTGCCCGAGTTGAACGTAGAGCCGCACCATCACGTCGCCTGGGGTGTTGGATTGTTCCAGCGTCGCGATGTTCTTGAGCGCTTCGTCGGTGCGCCCGGTTTGGATGTTGGCCATCATGAGGGTGGCCATGACCCTCACGGCGCGGTCGCGGACTGGGGGCGGCGGCGAGGCGATCGCGGTCAGGTCGCGGGCCAGGGGTTGGATCACCTGGAGCGCCTCGTCGGGGTGTCCGGCATTCATCAATAAATCCGCCAACACCAAGGCCGCGTCGATCCGCACCGGGTCGGTGGAGGGGGTGTTAGCGGCTTGAAGACGCGCGGTGGCCCCACGGAGTTGGCTGATCGCTTGGTCGCGGAGTTGGTCGGCCTCGGCGGTTTGGCCTTGGGCACGGAGTTGACCGGCGCGACGCACGCGGGCGGCCGCGGCGCGGGTGATCGCCTCGGGCTTGCGGGCCGAATCGTCGGCCACCTTGTCATAGGCGGCGATCGCTGCCTCGTCGTTGCCGCGGCCGAACTCGACTTGACCGATCGTCATGAGGGCGGCGTTGCCCTGGTCCTGATCGGCGAATCGTTGCGCCACATACGAGGCAAACGCCAGCAAGCGGTTCAGGTCGGAGGCGCGATCGACTTTGACTGTGTTATAGCCGCCGATGTGCGCCGCCATACCGATCTCGGTCGCCTTGGCCGCCAGGCCATTTTCTGGGTAGCGGCGAGCGAGAAATTCCGCCAAAGTCGCCGACTCATAAAAATCGCCGTTCGCGTAATAGGCGTAAGACAGCAGATAACGGGCTCGATTGGCTTGATCGAGGGTCTTGGAGCGTTCCTCCAAGGTGTTGCTCCGACCTTCCACGAACGCCTGGTTGATCGCGTGTTTGAGCAGGTTGATCGCCTCAGGGAAGTTGCCCGCTTGAATGGCCGCCTCCGCCGCGGAGGAGGCTTCGTCGTACTTCATCTTGGCCACTTCTTCGGCCCGAAGCGCCGACTTGGGGTCGTATTTTTGGAGCAGTTCCAGCGCCTCGGCTTTGTGCGGGGAGTAGACCCGCACCACGTTGCGCAAGGTGTCGCGCACGACGCGGGTAGCGGCGTCCCGTTCAGTTCGGGCGAGGGTGTCCTTCTGCGCCTCCATTTGGGCGATCATATTCTTGGCCTTCTGGAGTTGGACCCCCAACCCCTCGACCGTCATAGCGTAAGCTGGATGGCTTAGCAGCCAGCGGTTGGCCTCGTCGGCGGCCAGGGCGTATTCACCGCGCTTGCCCAGGGCGACGATCCGAAAGTAGCCGACCTTGCGGTTGAGGTCGCCCAGGCGGGGGTCACGGTTCTCCAGAAGTTGGTTGTACAGTCCCATTGCCTCGCCCAAGCGACCCGACTCCTCGTAGCACTTACCTTGCCACATCTTGGCGTAAAGCCCGATCGACTGGGTTCGGTAGCGGTTGGCCAACGACTCAAACCCCTTGAGTGCTGCGTCGAGCAGCTCCCGACGTTTGGCGTCGTTCTCGGGATGGGTGTGGCCTTCGGCGTAATCGACGGTTGCCCGCAAAAACTCCCCTTGCATCAACGCGGCTTGCAACGTGTCGCGGGTCCGACGGCGGGGATCGCCGAGCTCGATGAATTTCGGAAAGGTTTTGAGTTGACCACTGAGTTGCGCGATGGCCTCATCCAGCGCCTTGCGGGCGTCGCGGAACGACTCCCGGGCCAAGGTCAGCTTGTCGCGGCGGTCATCCTCGGTGGAGGCGTCGTCGGCCAGATACTTGTTGAGATCGCCGCGTTGGATCATCAAGCGGGCGAACTGAATGCGGGCCGCAGGCGCTTCGGGGTGCTTGGGGTAGGAGGTGGTGAAGGCCACCAGGCTTCGTCGCGCTTTCTCCAACAGGTCGCGCTGGCGTTCGGTGTCGGCGATCCGCCCGGCCTCGTCCAGGTGGGTTAGGCCCGTTTGGTAATCGAGTACCTGTCGAAGTTCCTCCGGGGTGTCGCCTGCTTGGCGCAACGACTCGATCCAGTCGATCGCTAGGTCAAAGTAACCCCGCTCCCGCAACCCGTCCAAGAATCTTAATTCCCGATCGGTGCGGCGGATCGCGGGGTCGAGGACCACCGTGTCCTCCTCCTGGGCATGGAGGGGAGCGGGTGCGGGAACCGCCGGGAACGCAGCGGCCGGCGTGGCGGACCACCACGCCAAGGTGAATGATCCGAAGCAACCCGCCAGCAGCAAAGTGAGAGACGCCCAACCCGCGGCCCACTTCCTTGACGGCCGGATTATAGACCAGTGGGCGAGGAATCCTTGCGTCATCATCGGACGATCCTCCGCCGAAACGAGCGACGAAGCATGATTAAACAAATGGCTTGATGAGAAAGCGGGCAATGAGGTGGTTGCAAGGCGTGCTGGCGACCTGCATCGTCAGTCAAACGCGGACGACTGAATCCCGACGACGCGATGGGCTCAACGAAGTCGAGCGACCTGAGCTAGGTTGGTGAATGGAGTCGCAGTGGTGAGGCCAGGACGAACGGCGTTGAATCCGGCACGTCGAACTGCGCGAGGAGAATTGGTCCGCGCGTGGCCGTTGGAGACGCTCCACGCGGGTGCCAGTTTACTCTAAGTGGCGCTTTTCAGAGTCGTCAAGAGGGTTGCTCGATTCCTCCGGGTCCATCCCGCGGCGATCCACCCACTTTGACTGGCACCTTTTCTTATTCTTCGATGATATGATGTAAAGGGTGACGAGTTAAGAAGCACGCCGACGACGGCGTCACCGATTCGACCGCCCAATTGGCTTAGCTTCGATTCTGAGCGATGGGCGCGGGGATTTCTGCGCGATCGGGCAAGAGAGCTACGCGCCAGTGGTTGTTCCCCTCGCGGTGGCAGGGCAGGTGGGACACTTCGGGGGCGTTGGGGGGCCAGGAACGGACGGGATTTGGAGAGTCCGGCGATGAGGAAGAGGAATCCTTGGAGGCGGAATCGGCGTGGGGGAGCCCGGGGCGTTGCCGATCGAACGGCAGGATTAGCATCAGCACGCGACGGTCGCGTGGCATTGCGGCCAGACGTTCCGGCAGGTCGCCGACTTCGAGTCCCAGATACCTCAGCCAATCCAGCGCCGACGCCATGAGTTCTGGTGTCAGGTCGATGGCGAACGCTTTGGAGGGGGCTGGAGCTGAGACCGCGACCGAAGCAGGGTGGGTTTGCGAGGGACCGACCTCGCGTTGCAACCCATTCTCGGCGCTGTCCGCCGGCGCGACGAAGTCGAGCGTCACCATCTGACCGACATCATTCGTCACTGGGCGGGTTTGGACCGTTCGAGGGGGGGACAAGCGTGATGCGGCGTCGTTCAGTAAGGAAGGGGTGTCCGAGTGCGCGCCGCGTTCGGCGAGACTCGCTGGGGGGTGGTCATCAGGGATCCCGGAGTTGGCCGCGTTGGGAGGGAAGTCCGACTGGGCGGAGATCGTCGGAGAGGACGTCGAGGCAGACACCAACACGTGACTCGACATGCTGCTCTTTGAGTCTAGCGCGGCGCTCCAGCCGATGAGACCCGCTAGGAGGACGGCGGCCGCGGCGACCACGCCGCCGCGGTGGTGTTGAATCGTCCGACACCAGCGGTTCAAGCGGTGGGGGAGGGTGGGTGAAGCCGCG
>Ga0209017_10000646_pt1 | contig 33117 bp, 22 predicted proteins | sample YNPBryunderm2012_FD_185812 | JGI IMG/M metagenome (GOLD analysis project Ga0209017, IMG submission 185812) | Anoxygenic and chlorotrophic microbial mat microbial communities from Yellowstone National Park, USA - YNP Bryant MS undermat 2012... ...
GCCGGGCCTATGATAGTGCGTTAGCGCGAAAGTCGGTGATCGCCGGATCTGTTCAATCGCCTACCCCCATGCCGCCCTCCCCCAGGGCCGCATGGGGGTAGAGCATTTCGAAGATCACTGGAGAAACGTTTCACACCTTTCTACAATCCAAAGGATATCGCACAAGCACCCCAAGGAGGGAGCCGCGTTTGATCGCGGCTCAAACAGGAATGAGCGTCTTCGAGTTGGTGAGCCCTTTTCCACCTGCCGGAGATCAGCCCAAGGCGATCGAGGCGTTAGTTGATGGCATCCGGTCGGGGAAAACTCACCAGACCTTGTTGGGGGTGACGGGGTCGGGCAAGACGTTCACCATGGCCAACGTCATCGCTCGTTTGAACCGGCCCGCCCTGGTCCTCTCGCACAACAAGACTCTGGCCGCTCAACTTTACGGCGAGTTCCGCGAGTTCTTCCCTCGCAACGCGGTTCGCTACTTTGTTAGTTATTATGACTACTATCAACCCGAGGCCTATATCCCACAGCGCGATATTTATATCGAAAAAGACGCTGCCATCAATGATGAAATTGAACGTCTGAGACTAGCAGCGACTGCCGCACTGGTCAGTAGGCGCGACGTGGTGGTGGTGGCCAGCGTTTCTAGCATCTACGGTCTTGGATCGCCCGATCATTACAAGCGGATGACCATCCACCTCTCTGTTGGCGATATCATCGACCGTGACGAATTGTTGCTCAAATTAGTGGACATTCAATACGAACGCAATGATATCGCCTTCGAACGCTCCAAGTTCCGAGTCCGCGGCGACGTCGTCGAGATCTGGCCTGGCTACGAGGAAATCGCCTACCGAGTCGAACTGTTTGGCGACGAAGTCGAATCCCTGGCCGAAATCGATCCACTGACTGGCAAAACACTTCTTAAAAAGAAAGAGATGCTGATTCAACCGGCGAAACACTACGTTATGCCGGAGGAAAAAATCGAGGCCGCGGTCACTTCGATCAAAGCGGAACTCGAAGAACGGCTCAAGCAACTTCAAGATCAGGGTAAACTGCTGGAAGCCCAGCGACTAGCGGCTCGAACGCGCTACGACCTGGAAATGTTGCTGGAAGTGGGACGTTGTCAAGGTATCGAAAACTACTCGCGTCACTTCGACGGTCGAAAACCAGGTGAACCACCTTACACCCTGATGGATTACTTTCCGAAAGACACGCTTGTTTTCATCGACGAATCTCACGTCACCATTCCCCAGGTGCGTGGGATGTTCGCGGGCGACTTCAGCCGAAAAAGCACCTTGGTCGAACACGGGTTTCGGCTTCCTAGCGCCATTGACAATCGACCCTTGAGGTTCGACGAGTGGGAGGCCAAACTCGGCCAAGTCATCTTCGTCTCCGCCACTCCTGGCGACTACGAGCTGGAAAAGTCGGGTGGCGAAGTGGTGGAACAGGTGATCCGACCCACCGGATTGGTGGACCCCAAAATCCGAGTCGAGCCAGCCCGCGACCAGGTTCCGCAACTGCTCAAGGAATGCAAGGCCCGAGCGGAAAAGGGGGAGCGCGTTCTGGTCACAACCCTCACCAAACGGCTCGCCGAGGATCTCTCGCGATATCTCAAAGAAGAAGGGCTCAAGTGCAAGTGGCTCCACTCCGAACTCGATGCATTTGAGCGTGTGACGATTCTTCGGGAGCTGCGCGAAGGAGCGTTCGATGTATTGGTGGGGGTCAATTTGTTGCGCGAGGGTCTGGACCTTCCCGAAGTTTCGCTGGTTTGTATCCTCGACGCCGATAAGGAAGGATTTCTACGCAGCGAAACCTCACTCATTCAAACAATTGGTCGAGCAGCGCGTCACATCAACGCCGAAGTCGTGTTGTATGCTGACAAAGTCACTCCCTCGATGAAACGGGCTCTGGACGAGACCGAACGCCGGCGTGGCCTGCAACTGGCCTACAACGCCGAACACGGGATCACCCCTGAAACCATCGTGAAGGCGATCCGGCGTGGCATCGAGGAGGAAATCCAAGCGCGAACCGAAGCCCGCAACGCGGTGGGTCGTGATGAACTCACCAATCAAATCGAAGACTACCTGGCGGCGCTCGAAGCCGAGATGCTTCAAGCGGCCGAGCAGCTGGAATTCGAACGCGCCGCCGAGCTGCGCGACCGCATCCTGGCAGTCAAAGCCGCCAAGGAAGGAGGTGGTCCAGCTCGGCCGACCGCCACGCCCCAAGGGGTCTCCGCGCGTCGTAAGGCCAAAGCCAAACCTAAGGCCCGAGGCTCACGATGACCTTTCCTCACCCCACCCCACCCTGTTCGTTGGCGTCGTCCGACTGGTCGCTGCCCGGTGATGGCTTCGGCCCTTCTGAACGCGAGAATGCTCTGCGGATCATTCAGGCGGCTCTTTCCGAGGATTTGGGCAACCTGGGCGATGTCACGTCCCAGGCGCTGCTCGAAGCCAGCGCTCAGGCTGAAGCCTGGGTGGTAACGCGAGCGGCGGGCGTGGTGGCGGGATTGCCTCTGGTACCGTTGCTGATCCAGGTGGGCGGGTTTCAACTTGACGCGGTGGCTTATGCTCGGGATGGTCAATCGCTTGAGTCTGGTACACCTTTGCTGCATTTGCGAGGATCGGCGCGCGATCTGCTGGCGGTGGAACGAACTCTGCTCAATATGTTGCAACGGCTCTCGGGGATTGCCAGCCAGACCGCTTTGTTTGTTGAGCGGACACGAGGCACCCGTGCGGTGGTTCTAGACACGCGTAAAACCACGCCTGGTCTGCGGTTGTTGGAAAAGTACGCGGTGCGGTGCGGCGGCGGACGAAATCATCGGATTGGCTTATACGATCAGATTCTGATCAAGGACAACCACCTGGCGTTTTTGGAACGCCAAGGGGTGGCCAACCCGATCGCCCACGCAGTTTTGGCTGGCCGGAGACGGTTTCCCCAACTCAAGGTGGAAGTTGAGGTTGATCGACTGGATCAGTTCCAAATCGCGTTGGAGGCCGGTCCCGACTTAATCCTGGTGGACAACTTTGCTTTGGACCAGCTGCGCACGGCCGTGGCGTTGCGCGATCGGGTCGCGCCGACGATCCTAATCGAGGTATCGGGCGGCGTCACCCTGGATCGCGTCGGCGAACTCGCCGCGACCGGGGTTGATCGGATTAGTGTGGGAGCCTTGACCCATTCCGCCCCTGCGCTCGATTTAGGAATGGACGACCGCCCCCCTGCTTGATCGCAATCGCCATCCCCTCCCTCGACCTGAGACCGTTCGAATGATGTCCAATTCTTGCCACATCGTTGCCAATCTCCCTTCAAGTTCCCCGGCTGCGCTTTCGGCCTCCGCGATTGCGGCTGGGGGGACTGGGCGGCGGTTCGGGCGACGCATCGAGGTTTACGACTGCGTCACCAGCACCAACGATCTTGGCCTGCGTCTGTTGGCGGGTCGGACTCCCTTGGAATCGGCTGTCGTTCCGATCTCTCTGTTCGGCGGGTCCGACCAGGCGCTGGATGGTCGGATCTTATTGGCCGAGAGTCAAACCCAAGGGCGAGGCCGGTTGGGAAGAACCTGGACCATGCCAAGGGGGGGAGGATTGCTCATGTCGGTATTGATCGATTCCCCCGTTGGCGTCCATTCACGATCACCGGCACAACGCGCGGGCATTTGGACCGCCTGGGCGGCCGTGTCGGTGGCGGAGTGTCTGGCGGAATGGGTGGATCGATCCCATGTGGTCAGCATCAAATGGCCGAATGATGTGAGAATCGATCGCCTCAAGGTGGCCGGCATTTTGGTGGAACGTCCCGCCATCGACACGGGAGGGTTCGTGGTGGGAATCGGGATCAATCTTCAGCTGGACCGCGACTCGTTTCTCGCCGAAGTTCGAAGCCAAGCTGGTTCACTCAATTGGTTCGTCGCGCCGGAGTCGTTGCCCCTCGACCGAAATCGGTTCGCCGGACGTTTGATCGAGATCATGAACGATTACGGATTCGATCTCGAAACGCGGGAGGAAATCCCAGGACGTTTCGCTCGGTTGGTTGAGCGGTTTCAATCGCGATTGGAGGGATTCGACGCGCCGGTGATTCTCACCACGCCGCGCGAGCGGCTTCAAGGTCGTTTGGTGGGGCTGGAGCCGGGAGGGCTGGCGCGTCTTGAAACCGCGGCAGGACCGATTTTGACCCGTCCCACTGCTTGGATTGAACGAATCACTCCCGAAGGGCACGATCAGGATCAAATGGATGTCTGAGAAGGAACCCTCATGTCATCCTCACCAAAGTGGATGGGACGAGTGCGGGTTTACGCCCGGCTCGTCAGGCTGCCCAACGTTTTGACGGCCGCAGCTGACCCGATGGCGGGTTGGTGGTTTGTGCGCTCATTGTCAGCGGGCGAAGCGGCCGCGGCCGCGGTGTGGCCTCTCATGGCCGCGTCGATGTTGATTTATGCCGGCGGCATCATTCTCAACGATTTGGCCGACCTGGAGGAGGATCGTCGGGAGCGCCCCCATCGTCCCTTACCTTCGGGACAACTTCCGGTGATGCGCGCGTTGGTTCTGGCGATCGCGTGCTTTGGGCTGGGGATGAGTCTCATGCTGGTCAGTGGATCCTTCAAAAGTGTTTTAGTGGGAACACTTTTGATAGCCGCGGTTTTGAGTTACGACTTGGGAGGCAAACGGACAGCGTGGGGTCCGGGATTGATGGGACTTTGCCGCGGTCTCAACCTGGCGCTTGGGATGTCACACGCTGCGGAGGGCGGAGGCTGGGCCGGCTGGAGCGTGTGCGCTCTGTTCGGCCTATTCGTCGCCGGGTTCACCTGGATCAGTCGAGATGAAACTCGGGTCGGCCACACCGAGGGGCTGGCGCTGGGCACACTGACACAGGTCATCGCGTTGGGATGGCTTTTAAGCTTCTGGGTTGTGGCGGCCTTGACGGGTCGTGTGGCCAACCTTGCGGCCCACTTTGGCGGAAGTTTGTCCGCGCTGGGATTAACCATTTTGGTGATGGCGTTGGTGCTTCGGGTCAACTGGCGGGCTTGGCGGCAACCCGACCCCACACGGATGCAGGAGGCGGTGGTCACGGCGATTTTGTCCTTGGTCTTGCTGGACGCGGCTATTGCCGGAGTGGGCTCGGGATGGATCGCTTCGGCCTCAGTGGTTCTGATTTTCCCGCTGGCTCGCCGCCTCGGCCAGACAATTGCCGCCACATGAGTCTCATCTCGTCTTACAGACTGTAAGACGAGGGCTTTGACTCGCCGAGCTGGTCCGAACCACCCGGGGGGTGGAATTTCAATTTGAAGGCCGCTTGCAATCCTCCTCCGGACATGATCCAACGCGAACCCGATGGTGCCCCGTTGTGGAAACGTTGAAGAACCGACTTGGAACGAGGAACGTCATGACTTAAGATCAGAGTGTCACACCCCGCCGGGAGTCTCGACCTCAAGCCTCCCCAAGGATCGCTTGCAGATCCGCCCGATAGCGCCCGCCGCCCGTGTAGTCCGGGTTGCGAAGCGCGGTCGCTCCTTCCTTATGACCACGCGAAACGCCTTGTCTTGCCTCTCCGACCCGCCAAACCGCATCCTTCTCGACAGCCTGTTGGATTGCAATGGCGGTTCGGCTTTGGAAGAAGCTGATGATCCTCGCCCACGAAACGAGTCGGGTTGGGTTGGGGTCGTCCAAGGGTTGGTTCACCAGGATTCGCGTGCGTTCGTTCCCGCGTCTGGCTCCTCCCCTCCCACGAAAGAACCGATAGACTCGGAGTGGTTTGCGATGAGGCGTCCGAGAACCGGGGCATGGTGGCGGCAGCTGCGTCGGGCCGCTTTGACGGGAGGCGTGATGGTCTGGGCGCTTTGGAGCGGCGCAACGGCGCGCCCATGTCAGGCGGGCATGGTGGCGGTTGGGAAGGTCATCGATGGTTCCACGAATCCTCCTTCATGGTCGGGAGCGCGTGTCATGGCCGAGCCGCCTCACGTTCGGGCGTTGATTGTTTCGGCATTCGACGATTTCGTGCGTCATCAAAACATCGACCAGTTTCTGTCCGTGGTCTCCGCCCGCTACACCGAGGGAACGCTCGAGCGTCTGCTCTGCTCGGACGACGCACGGACACGACGGGCTGCCGTCATGGCTTTGGGACATCTTGGCAGCTTCGCGGTCAACGATGCGCTAGCGCGCTGTTTGTCCGACCCCGACCCGTCGGTTCGGGAGCTGGCTCATCACGCCCTCTGGGCGATTTGGTTCCGCGCCGATACCCCCTCCCACAACGCCCGTCTGGAAAAAGTCCGCGAATGCAACGCCAGGGGACGCCACGAACTGGCAATTCGCCTCGCCAGCGATCTGATCGAACATGCGCCAAGATTCGCCGAAGCCTATAACCAACGAGCCATCGCCCATTTCTGTCTGGATCGGTTTGAGGAAAGTGTGCGGGATTGCGTTCAGGCGTTAGTCTACAACCCCAACCACTTCGGTGCGATGCAAGGAATGGGGCAATGCCTGTTACGCTTGAATCGGCGCGAGGAAGCCCTGGGGATTTTCCGTCGCGCTTGTAAACTGATGCCATACAACCACGACCTCAAACAGTGGGTCGAGGTCCTAGAGGCGGAAGCCGAAGGACGTTGAAGGTCAGGTTTGGTGACGTTGATGCCCACCCCCGTTCCTCCCTCACGCCTCATCCCACCCCAAGTTCCCCTTGAGCATCGTCATGTCGCCCGGCGTTGAGTTGGCCGACCAGTTGCCGGCCATCGTCTCGGCAGCGCGACAGGCTCGGCGGCTGGTGTTGACCGCGCCTCCAGGTTCGGGCAAAACCACTCTGGTCGCTCCGGCCTTGGCAAAATCGGGCGTCCTCGATCCAGCGCATCCCGCCGTGTTGTTGCTGCAACCGCGGCGGATCGCCGCCCGTGCAGTGGCTGCTCGAATCGCCCAGCTCAACCAATGGCGGTTGGGCCGGGAGGTCGGCCATCAAGTCCGCTTTGAATCCACGATTGGCCCTCGAAGCATCGTTCGGGTTGTCACCGAGGGGATTCTCAATCGGATGATTCTCTCCGACCCCTTCCTAGAAGGAATCGGAGCGGTCATTCTCGATGAGTTCCACGAGCGCAGCATCCACACCGATCTGGCAATCGCGTTGACCTGCGAGGTGGCCAACGCAGTTCGTCCCGACCTGATCGTGGTGGTGATGTCGGCCACACTCGACCCAGAGCCGATCGCCCGTTTTTTGGGAAACGCTCCCTTCTTTCACGCCCCGGGACGCCGTCATCCCATCACCTTGGAATATCGTGGCGGCCCGAGTTTCGATCGGCGTTACCTAGCCGAGCGGGTGGCTTGCGAAGTCCTGGACGAACTCCGAGCCCATCCCGCCACCCGCCGGCGCTCATCCCTGGGTTGCGAATCTCTCGGCGACATCCTGGTGTTCCTGCCCGGCATCGAAGAAATTCGCCGGGCCATGACAGTCACGCGGACGGCGCTTGAGCGTGACGATCGGAACTGGTCTGAGTGGGTGACGCTTTGTCCGCTTCATGGACGCCTCAGCGCCGCGGAGCAGGATGCCGCGCTGGTGGAGGATCCGCAAGGACGCCGCAAGGTGGTGTTTTCCACCAACGTGGCCGAGACCTCGCTGACGATTCCCGGGGTGCGATTGGTCATCGACTCGGGACTGGCGCGGGTGGCGACGGTCGATCATCGCAAAGGGTTGGATCGGTTGGAGTTGACTCGAATCAGTCGGGCCTCCGCCGATCAGCGGGCTGGACGGGCCGGGCGAGTAGGGCCGGGACGCTGCGTGCGTCTTTGGTCCGAAGCCGAGCACCGGGCGCTGGCGGAGTTCGAGACTCCGGAGATCCACCGGGTCGATCTGACCGGACCATGCTTGACCATTCATCGGTTCGGTTGCGCTGATCCGGCCGCGTTAGGGTGGTTCGAACCACCACGCCCCGAAGCATTGGAGGCGGCCCAGACCACGCTCGCGCGTTTGAAAGCGATCGACCCGATCACCAAACGGATCACGCCGTTAGGCCAGCGTCTGGCCGAATTGCCCACTCATCCCCGCCTGGCCCGTTTGGTCCTGGCGGCAGCCGACGAGGGCTTCGCCTGGTATGGGGCGACCCTAGCCGCTTTGCTGGCCGAGGCCGATCCCGCGCTCGCGGCTTCCCCTAACGCCTCAGGCTCAAGCGTTCCACGCCATCCCGCTTTGGACCGTCCGGGTTCCTCCGACGTTCTGGCCCGCCTGGACATCATCGACGAGGCGGAACGTCTTCAGTTCGATCACGAGGGTTGCCGCCGCCGTGGCATCTCGGCCCAAGCCGCTCGCAACGTCGCCCGTGCGCGGGATAATTTACTCAAAGCGCTTAAAGATCAAGCAATGCTCAACAAGCACAGCGACATCCACCAGCAACGGCCCTCGGAGGATCTGATGCTGCAATGGCTGCTGATCGCCTTCCCGGACCGTTTGGTTCGCCTCCGCGGCGGCGACGAGCGTGTGGGGGTGATGGTGGGCGGACGCGGCGTGCGTCTGGACGGCGATTCCGTCGTCCAACCAAGGGAGTGGGAGTTCCTGCTGGCTCATGATCCGTTTCAGGATCGTCGCGACCCCGGCGCGGTTTTAGAAGCGCGGGTGCGGTTGGCTTCGGGAGTTCGCTGGGAATGGTTGACCACCCACCTGGCGGAGCATCTGCGACGCGAAACCCTGGTTCAGTTCGACGAATCCCGCGCCAAGGTGGTGGGGATTGCCCGCACGACGTTTCTCGGTTTGACCTTGTACGAAGAGCCGCATGTGGCGATCAGCCCCGAACAGGCCGGCGAGGCTCTGGCGACCTGGCTCGCGCCTCGGATTCGAGATCATGTTCGCAATGACCCGGTCGCCGCGCGTTGGTTGGCCCGTCTAGAATTCGCCCGACAAGTCGAACCCCAACGCGATTGGCCGAGCCTGGAGGACGACGACTGGATCGAAGCGATCCGGCCGCTTTGTCATGGCAAGCGCCATCCCGATGAGGTATCGATGAAGGCGGTTGTTGAGCGGGTCGAACACGCCCTCGGCTTCGAGACGCAACGACGTTTGGACCAACTCGCGCCTGAAACCATCACGCTGCCCAATGGCCGCCAGGCGCGTTTGAGTTACGAGACAGGACGGCCGCCCACACTCTCCATCAAACTTCAAGAGTTGTTCGGTTGGTGCGAGACGCCACGGGTGGGCGACGGGCGGGTGCCGTTGCGGTTGGAGATTCTTGGCCCCCATCATCGCCCCGTCCAGGTTACCGACGACCTCCAAGGGTTCTGGACCGGCAGCTATGCACGAGTGCGCAAAGAGCTGCGCGGACGCTACCCCAAACATGCTTGGCCCGAGCGTCCCTGGGAGGCCGAGCCTCACCCTCCCCGAAGCGGCCGGACTCCCCAAAACTCCGCAACCGACCGTCAACCCCGTTGAACACGGCGATCAAGGCTGCTCGACTCACGGATTGAACTGAAAGATTTGATATTGCTGGAAGGAGAGATTAGACAAAAAGAGTGGTGAAACTGAAAGGCGAACATATCTTCGGTCCGCAGTGGCGACGGCGACCACGGGCAGCACGGGGCCCACGCCAATTGGCGCGACCGAAAGGCCGCCTGGCACCACGCCACCGGGAAAACCAAAGCCCACTCCCACGCCGCCTCCAACGAATCCACCGCCGCCCAAACCACCTCCGCCTCCGCCTCCGCCCCCTGCCGGTCCAACCTGAGCGAGAATCTCGTCGAACTCCCGACGCAGGCGTTGATTGTGGTCGAGCGCTTCGACGTTGAGGCGACCGGGATCGTCGGCCAGCACCGCTTCAGCGCGGCGACGGCACGCCTCCCGCTCCTCACCTTGGGCGGCCACTTCGCGGAACGCCTCTTGGAGGCGGGTCTGAACCCTTCGTCGAGTCGCCTCGTCGATGACCAATTCGCGCATCAGTTCCCTCGTCAGGCGAAGCAGGCGAAACGCCTCGCCGGGTTGGCCCGCGCGCGCCCAACCCCGAGCGTCCCGAATAGCCGTTTCGACCAAGCGGTGAGGGTCGCACGACGGATTAAGGGCCAAAGCGGATCGGCCGTTTTTACCCACGTTGAGCTCGAAACAAGGAATCGGCTGGTCATCATCCCGGCCGTCTCCAATCCGAGGGGCAGGAATGGGACCAAGCGGCTCCTCGGCCCTTGAAGTCGGGGATCCGAGAACTCCCGATCCCAAGAGGATTCCTAACGACGCGATCGAGACCCAGTGGCGAGAGACCCAGCTCCCACCAACGCATTGAGGAGCGTTGATCTTCAATCTCATGATGAGGATCCACCTTGAAAACCATGTTGAAATGAGGCGAGATCAGCGCGGAGGGATGGATGGAACCGCGTGAACGGCGGACTGGTTTTCTGCATCATGACATGACTGCTAGCGCGGCGAAAGGCAGGAGGGGATTCGTCTCCGCAGCGCGTGGACGCTCGATGAACCATGACCTCGAAGGGTCAATCGAATGATCCGGTAGGGTCGTCAGGTTCGGCGAGGTCCGCGTGACTGGAAGACCGGGCCGTTTCTCGACGCGACCGGCTTTGAGACCTCCGGTCGCTCCCGTCGATACCCCGAATGTGCAAGGCGGTAGGCCGACCCGAATGGGTTGTGGTTCGGCTCGCGCCATCAGGGAGGAACCAATCGATGGGTGGAACCGATCGCCGACCTCGGCGCGGCCGGCTGACTCCCGGTGGGGAGTGCTGGCAGTTGGAACCCAGGGTAGTGTTGTCCAACGTCGGTCCCCGAGTGGGACCATTTCTGCCGCCTGTGAATCTGTTCATGCCGCCGGGCGTCTCCGGTCCTCGAGCCACGGTGAGGGGCCTGGGAGCTAACCCCCACAATCAAATCAACCAAACCCTCCGTGAGACGATGGGACCAGGTTTACCCAAGGTCCAACGTCACGTCGCCTTCTACGGAACAGCGATCTTCAGCGAGTTGGGCAACACGGTGCGGGGCAACCCCGCGTTCAACGCGCTGTTGAGTCGTCACGACACCTTTCGTCTGCTGCGCTCGGCGCTGGTTAATGCTGGGATCAGCTTCGGAGGCGGCCTGGCGGATCCCAGTGTCGGGGACTTGGTGGTGACATCCCCACCAAGCACGATTGGTCCCGTAGAAAACGGAGTCCGTGAAATCACGGTGAATTTCGGCGGCAACACGATCTCGTTCGTGGTGGACGGGGCGATTCCGGTCCAAACCACCGGCAACACGCAAATCATGCGGATTCCGCGGGCCAGCCTGGATCAAGTGACGCAGGCATTGTTGGCCAACCAGCAGCGTGGCGCGGGGCGAACCGTCTTCGCGGGGATTGGTGCTGACATCCTTGAAGGTCTGCAAACCGCCCGTCCTACCCAAGGGCCATCAGCCCCTGAGAACGTGCCGGGGTTGCGGCTTTACAACCAGGCGTTCCGCAACCAACAATCCCCCCTGCCCAACTTCCATCGAACCCCGTTTGCCGAATACATTCGTCTCGCATCGGCCAACCGCCTTTTCGATCTGACTCCTAACCAACGCCAGCTAATCAACGAACGTTTGAATCAGTTTTACAACACCGTGCGTGATCTCTACCTCGTTGGAGCCTTTAATACTCCCGACCAGCCACCGCTGGATCGCCTGCCGGCTCCTAATCGACCGCTGGACGGCACCTTGATGGTGTCGATCGGGGCACTGCGCGAGCTTTTCCAGCCTGGAGCTAACAGCCCGACCGGCGAGGACTCGGTTTTGGGTCTGAATTTGCCCGGCATTGAGGACGTGGGCAACACGTTAGGGTTCCCCGGTCGTCTCGAAGTGGGTTACGTGTTCGATCGCCAAGGCAACTTCGGCCTGGCGATCTCCGTCCGCAACCCGCTGACCAACACCATTCCCGGCCTTCAGGAGGCCAACAAGATCGTCGGCGACATCGCGGTGGAAGTTTCCAACGCGCGGCACATCCGTGAACTTTCTGGCTATCGGGGGGTCGAGGGGATCACGGTGGGAACCGCGATTTCCGGCGGAATCTTGGCCTCCGACTCCAACGGGGTTCAAACCTATTCCATTGCCAGCGGCTACGGAGCGGGCCTCGAGTTCGGCGTAGGGGCGCGGTTCACTGAAATCATTCCCTTGGGCAACGTCCTGCAACCTCGCTTTGGCAGACGCTGATCACCCCGGGCTTTCGCCGCGCCACGTAACGACCGCAGACCACATTCCACGGTCTTGAAGCCCTCTTTAATTCAAGACCGTGGAACGTGGAACACCGGTTTGAATGGATTCTCGTTGCAACGGCGTTGACGGGAAAGCGACACGACGTTGGGCCGCGGGATTGAGATGGCGTGAGCGAACCGAGTGGAGTCTGCCAAACACTCGGATCGAGAAAAACCAAGGTTTAGAAGTCGTCAAACCCCAATTGGTTTAGAGCGGCATCGGTGAGAACGACCCGGGTCTCTTCAGGAATCTTGGGTTTGTTGGAGGTGTCGCTGGATTCCTCGTCGGGTTTCTTGAGGCGGAGTTGGAGTTTTTCGAGCCGCCGTTCCAACTCGGCCCGCATCTCGTCGATCGACTCCCGGGTGGTCTTGGCGTCGTTGAGCGTTGAGTTTGGGGTGGCGCGAGCCTGGGCGGCCACCGCGACCGCCGCGGCTCCGCGTCCCTCGACGGCCGGCTTCGTGGTCATCTCTTCTCTCACCGGTAAGGCCACTGAGGGAGCGGAAACCATCGGAGCGACGGGCGGCATGACGGGATCGGGCATCGGGGGACTCATCGTAGTCATTGCAACGTTGCGCCCAAACTCTTGATACAACGATTCCCGCTTGGCCGCGGCCATCTGACGGCTCATCTGAGCCAACTGCTCCCGCAAACGGTTCACCTCTTGGGATAACGCCGTATTACGTTGAGTCAAGATCTCCACATGTTGTTGGGCTTTCTGGAAAATCTGATTGCCCCGCGCGACCATTTCATGGTAGCGACGCTCGGCCTCAGCGCGGGACTGATCGCTAAGGTTCTTCTGCTTGAGGAGTTCGTCACGCTGCTGGGCCGCCAGTTGAAGCTGGCCCCGCAAGCGATCAAGTTCGGCCATCCACTCGACCGAGGCGGCTTGGTTGAGCCGCGACTTGAGTTCGTCCCGTTCCTCGGCCAACGCTTTGCGGTCGCGGGCCAGGGTTTCGTGGGCCTTGCGTAGTTCCTCCAGTTGCTCGGCGTCGGCCCAGAGGCGTCGGCTTTGCTCGCGGATGACCCGCACGTCGTGCCTGAGACGATCGCGCTCGGCGGCGGCGGTGTCCAATTCGACCGCCAATTGCCCCAGCTGCACGGCTGAAAGGGAGGTCGGCGGAGCTGTGGAACCAGTCTCGATCGCCGCCGTGATGCCGCCGGAACCGCTCTCGCTCACGCTGTGCTGAAGCTGCTCAAGTCGGTTGACTAAGTCATCCCGTTCGGCTCGAAGGGTTTCATACATCTCGACCAGACGCCCCGCCCGCTGGATTTCGTCCTTGAGCTCATCTACCTGGGAGCGGGTCCGGTCAAGCTGAGCGGCCAACTCGTCCCGTTCGGCCCGAAGCGCTAGGACGCGCTCAGGATCGAATCCCTCGGGCAACTCGGCGAGACGACGCTCTAAAGCCTGAGCTTGTGCTTCAACACGCTGTTTCTCGACGAGGGCGGCCTGGTGTTCAAGACGAAGCTGATCCAACCGATCGGTCTCGTCGCGGAGCGCCTCCAAGGTCGAACCCAGGTCGAGCACCTCGTCGCGGAGTCGATCGCGTTCCGCTCGAATCGCCTCTAGTTCCGTGAGCTGGGCGCGGGCCCGCTCAGCCTCCTGGCGAAGCGCCTCGGATTGAGCCCGCGAGTCGTGGGCTTCTCGTTCCAAGCGATCGCGTTCGGCTTTGAGAGTGGCCAACTCGGCCAGTTGTCTTCGAGCCTCCTCAGCCTCGGCCCGCAGCCGATCGCGCTCTTGAGCCAACTCGATCATCCGGCGATTGAGCTCGTCCGCCGCAACTGCGGACACCGGCTCGGGAACCGACCGTGGCTCCAAGGCCACTGCCGAAGGCGAAAACGGCGGTGACAGAGCCGCAGCGGACGTGACCGCCGCGTCCTGCGCGGTCGGCGGAATCTGCAACGCGATGTCAAGTTTGAAGGGATGCGAACAGAACTTGCACGACGCTTTACGGCCCAAAACTTCGGTTCGGACCTTGAGCGGTTTTCTGCAATTCGGGCATGCCAAAGTTACTTTTTCGGGCGCGGTGAAGGTGTGGTCGCAATACTTACATCCCACCATTTTCCCCGCGTAGCTCAGGGGAATCCGCAGAACGCGGTGACAATTGGGACACTGGGCCTGCATCGCTTTGACGTTCGCCATGTCCAACGCGCTCCGCTCGGCGGGACGAAAGAAGAGGAAAGAAAAGAAACGAGGAACTGGCCTCAAGCCAAGGTCGAAGGAGAGAACGCCCCAGGTAGAAAACCCGGTTGAATCGCGTGATCGACAGCCGCAGCCGTGGGATTCGCCCCGTCTTGGCGAACTCAACGATTCGGAACCGTCGATCGAGCGGGAAGCCCCGTCGGACGCGCCATATGAAATTGTAGGACGCGACCCAGCTTAAACCGCACCCTCAAAGGGGGGCAGCTTCTGAAGGTTCCCCTGTCACGATCGCTGTTTTGAGCCAAATCCCCAAAATGCTCAAGTCCAACTCCGCTCGAACCGATCCTGTCCTTGGACAAATTCATCTCCAGTCAGGGGCGATTGGATTGGAACGATCGGAGCAATCAAGAACCAGGGAAAGGGTTCATCATGGCGCATTTGTGGACTGGCTCCGACTCTCGGCAACTTCGGACCCGGCGGGTGTCGAAGCAGCGAATCCTTGCGACCGACGGCCTGGAAAGCCGAACGCTCCTAACCATCTCCGCTCCCTTGGAACTGGAGCCTCCCGCAGTTGTCGTTGCGGTTGCGGCGCCGGAACCAGCTCCACCACCGCCTACGAACGCGATGGTGGATGTGGTCGCCCTGTCGGACGCGGTCACTTCGACCGATTCACCTCAAACTACGGAAAGCCCGGTGTCGCCCGTCGCTGATCCGACCTCAGCTCCGGTTCGTCCCAACTCACCACCGCTTCCCCCTCCCCCCTCCTCTCCAGGGCGCTCGATGCCAACCGACCGTTTGGAGTCGGCAGTGTTGCCCCATGATCGACCGGCCCGTGATCCCGCCTTCGGAGCAGCCCGACCCAACGAGTGGAGTCAACCACTCGATCCCGCCGCCTTTCGTGCCTACCGTGAGCAGGCTGAACTCAACCGCGATCCCGAACAACGCGACAAGCCCTTACGCATCCGTCCCAGTTTGCGGGTGAACACGCCCTGGATTCAGCCAGGACAACAACGAATCGGGCGATCCTCCGAGCGACTGATTCCCATTGAACGTCTCCAGCCGGGGGAATTTCGCGCTATGACCCCTCAAGAGCGATCGGTGTGGCTAGCCGATCAGCGCGACGCGCGGAACCGCCCCCGACTCACCGGCAGTCCTGAGACCGACCGGGCGATCCTGGCGGCTAGTCAGAATGGATGGTCCCGGCACCAACCTCCCAAGTCTCAATCCGATTTGGAGAAGTTCGGCAAGCGCGTGGGCGAATTTTTCGAGGATTCCTGGGAGTCGCTCAAGAGCGTCTTTGGCGCATGAGCCATCCGTTGATGGAATCATGCTCAACCCAGGTTGGATCGACTATCTGACATGACGCGACTAAACCCGACCAAGAGCCTAACCTCACCTCCGCCGCGCCGGGACGCTGTGGTGCGGCGGGGCGGATGAGCCGCCGTGGGGCTGAGGGAGGAATGGGCGATCCAAACGGTTGGATCGCGTCGATCGTTCTCGTCAATAATGCACGGACTGGCCGAACGCCAGACCGGCCGCCTCCATAACCGCCTCGGAATAAGTGGGGTGGGGGTGAATAGCGTGGAACAGGTCTTCGGCGGTAGCTTCCAGGCGACGAGCCATGACCAGCTCGGAGATCATCTCGGTGGCCTGGGTTCCCAAGATGTGGGCACCGAGGAGTTCGCCGTGTTCGGCGTCGAAGATCAGTTTGACGAATCCCTCGGGTTCGTCGGACGCCAAGGCGCGGCCGATCGCCATGAAGGGGAACTTGCCCACCTTGATGGGACGGCCCCGTTCCTTGGCCTGAGCTTCGGTCAGACCGATCGAGGCGACTCCCGGCTCAGTGTAGGTGCAGCCGGGGATGTTCTCATAATCGACGTAACGGTCGGAGTGGCCGCAAATCCGTTCGATGCAGACATCGGCCTCATGGTGCGCCACGTGCGCCAGCCACGGCGGGCCGATCACGTCCCCCACTGCGTAGATTCCTGGGATACTCGTTTCGTACTTCTTGTTGACTTTGATGTGATTCTTCTCAATTGCCACCTTGACGTCGGGACCAAACAGGTTTTCCACGTTGCCCACCACGCCGATGGCGACGAGAACCACGTCGCCCTCCAACGTGCGGATTCCCTGTGGCGTCTCGACTGTGACCACCGCGCCTTGGGCGGTCTTCTCGATCTGGGTGGTTTTCGAGGAGGTGAGAATTTCCAGACCCTTCTTGCGCAGGATGTTGGTGAGTTCTTTGGAGACCTCTTCATCCTCGTTGGGCAGGATGCGGTCGAGCATTTCAACCACGGTGACCTTGGAGCCGATGGTGTTGTAGAAGTAGCTAAACTCCATGCCGATGGCTCCCGCCCCGATGATGACCATACGCTTAGGTATCTCGGGCAGCACCATCGCCTCCTTGGAGGAGATGATCGTTTTGCCGTCGAATTCGACCCCCGGCAAACCGCGGGGACGGGCCCCCGTGGCAATGACAATTGCCCCGGCCGTGACTTTGCGGGTTTCTCCCTCTTTGGTTTGAATCGCGACGGTGCGAGGACCGACCACCTTGGCCGTTCCCATGATGTGATTGACTTTGTACTTCTTGAAGAGTCCCGCGATCCCCTGGTTGAGCCGGTCGGCCACCGAGCGGCTTCGCTTGATCATCTGGTGAAAGTCCCACCCTGGCTGGTTCTGAACGCCGAAATGGTCGCCATGCGCGCCGACCATCTCGACAAGGTGGGCATTGCTCAGGAGCGCCTTGGTGGGAATGCAGCCCCAGTTGAGGCAAACGCCCCCCAAATGCTCTTTCTCGACGCACAACACCTTTTTACCGAGCTTGGCTCCGCGAATGGCACCCGCGTAGCCGCCGGGACCGCCGCCGATGAGGACAATGTCGTAATGCGAATCGGCCGAGCCACTTGAGGAATTGGACATCGTTTCTTCAGTCACTCAACGAATCATGGTTCGACCCGACGGGGTTCCCCCACGGAACCCCTCCGCCGAACCGTCGGGACGAGCAAACCACGGCGCGCCCCCTTTGGACCAAGGCGTCCCAAAGGGGGACACACACGGCGTGGTGACGGTCCTGGAGGAGAGGAAACCGGCGCGTCGTCAGAGCATGATCCTATCCGACCATGCCACCAGGGGAAAGACCCCGCCCAGAGCAGGGTTAGCGGTCGTGGTCGCGGCATGAATGACGAAGCATTGGGTGAACCAAGGCGGAACGCGCCGCGAACCGGACGGTCAGCGACCGCCTTGGTTTTGGTCCCGAGCTGCCTCGTCGGCCAATCCAGGGGTGGGGGGAACGTCGGGCTTGACCAGCGTGAAGGTGTCGAAAAGCCGGTTTTCCAGGTCGAAGGCCCGCAATTCTAAAGACCGACCGTTGATCGCCACCATGACGTAGTGGTGACCGCGTCGCACGTTGTTCTGGAACCAGGTCTTGATCGGGCCGGGATTTTCAAGGTTGCCACCACCGCCGCCGACGATCATGTAAGTCGTCCCGCCGCGTTCGACCGTCTTGCCCTGAAAAATTGGCCAGGTTCGCTCATAGGAGTGGATGTGACCGTTCCACACGAGATCCACCCCATACTTGTCGAACAAGGAAGTCAACGCCCGAACCCGCAGGTCGCCGTGCAACGATTTACCCTTCCACATGTTGCCGTAGTCGTCCTCGTCCGAGGAATAGACCGGGTGATGAAACGCCACGAATTTCCACGTCGCCTTGGAATCGGCCAACGCTGACTCCAGCCAGCGGTATTGCTCCGAACCAGGCAGGACATTCTTGTTGGAGTCGATCACGAAGAAGTGCGAATTACCGTAGGTGAATTCATAATAGTATTCGGGTTTGGGCAGCGACATGTAGTCGTAATAGAACTTGGCGTCGCATTCGTGGTTGCCTAGCACCGGGAAGAAGGCGACCCGCTCGATCAGTGGACGCATGTTCGGAAAAAAATGGTCGGTCCAGTGCGACTTGATGGTGCCGGTGGTCACCAAGTCGCCGGGGATCAGCAGGAAGTTGGGCCGTTGGCCCCAGGCAGCTTGGGCAATCGTTTTGACGACCTCGGGGTTGGCCTGGGTGTCGGAGATGACCGCGAAGGCGTAGGCGGTCGTCTCGCGCACCGCCGTTTGGAACGACAGCACCTCGCTTTTGAGGGTTTGGCCCTCGGCGTCGGTGGTCACCACCTGATAGAAGTAGCCGGTCTCCGGCTTGAGTCCCTCCAGCTTGACCTCATGCAGTAGTCGGTTGCCGTCGAGCTTGGCCTCCCGGTCGAAGTTGGCGGTCTCGCCGTAGCGGACCAGGGTGGAGGAAGCCCGCGAGGTCTCCCACATCACGACGATCCCGGTTGGGGTAACGAATTGCAGATAGGGCGCGACCACCCAACGCAACTCGGCTTCTTCCTCCACGAGGTCAATCGCGTCGAGCTTGGCGAGGTCGGCGTTGTGCTCGAATTGACGCCGGACCCACTGCTCGGGGGCGCACCGGTCGTAGAGCGCGACCTCACGGAGACGTCCGTGCATCCGAGAATCTTCGTTGTCGTCTTTGTAACCTCCCAGCACGAACCAGCCGTGGTCGATGTGCAGGATGTCGCCGTGCTGGTCAGTCGTCGCGGCGTCGAGTTGACCGTTGACATACAACCGGGCCTCCGCGCCGTCGAACGTGGCCACCACGTGATACAAACGCCCCAGCTCGTAGCGGGTCTTGCCCTTGAGATAGGTCATGACACCGTCGCCGTCGGGGTCGTTCCGGTTCGCGCCGGTTGTCGAAAGACCGAAGGTAAAGACCTTGTCATCGTAGCCCAAAACAAAACCTTTCTCGAAGCCGCCGTTGTCCTGCAAGGCCGAGATGATGCCGCCGTCTTCCAGAGGGGTGTTAATGGCGACCCAGACGGCCAGGGTCAGAGACCTTGTGGGCAGGAGCCCAGCCTGGGCGGCTTGGTCGATCGAGTCGGCCACCACCAGACCATCGAGACGGCCATCCAGCTTGAGCGAGACGCCCAGCGGGTCGGAGACCAGTTGGGGAGCGCCTTGGATCACAGCGTCGGGACCCAGACGGGCCTTCCAGCGCCCCTCTTGAATCGCTTGGGGACCAGCGACCCAGTGGGCCACCGGGTTGGGTCCATCGTGACCTCGCGCGTCGGGCAGGAACCCGCCGATTGCCCACGTCAACACTAAGTAAATTGACACATTTATACTATTTTTTTTCATATTCACAATCGTTCGCTCCGACATAGTTAGAACTCTAGACTTGTTCTGTCTGCCCGCCTAGGAGGGCGCGGCGGTGGACGCTTTGGCGAAGCGATTGTCTAAACCGCAGCTGAGCGATGTCAAGCCAAACCAAGCGGCTTCTTCGATCTTTCAACGAAGTTCATCGAAGTTTCATGATCCCGACCTAAGTTTGGACGTGTGGCAGTGGAGACTGGGAGGGTCAACTCTGCGGGTTGCGGGGCAGCGCTTGAGCCAGCGTGGCGACGAAGTCACCGATCTCTTCGACCAAAGGAGCCATACCAACGGCGCGGTCGTGGGCTTGAGCCAGACGACGCACCAAGGCACTGCCGACGATCAGACCATCAGCGGAGGTGCCGATGGCGGCGATCTGGTCGGGCCGGCCGATGCCGAACCCCACGCAGATTGGCAGTGTGGTGAGACTCCGCAACCGGGCGACATTCTCGAGCAGGTCGGGCGGCAATTCGTGGCGTTCGCCGGTGGTGCCGGCTACCGAGACGTAGTAAACGAAGCCAGAGCAGGAAGCGACGATTCGCGCGGCCCGTTCGTGCGGGGTCGTGGGGGTTACCAATTGGATCAGGTCCAGACCGACGGCGCGGGCTTTGTTCAACAGGCTCTCCGCCTCTTCGACTGGTAAATCTGGGGCGATGAGGCCATCCAAACCAGCAGCGTGGGCGTCGGCCAGGAACCGTTCGGGTTCGCGTCGGTAGATAATCGAATAGGAACTCATCGCCACCATTGGGGTTGCCACCCCTTCGCTACGCAGAACGCGGACCATGTTGAGGATCCTGTCGAGGCGGGTGCCCGACTTGAGCGCCCGGGTGTAACTGGCGGCAATGACCGGTCCGTCGGCGATCGGGTCGGAATAGGGAATCCCCAACTCGATCAAGTCGGCCCCGCGATCTCCGAGGACACGCAGCAACGCGGCGGTGGTCTCGAGGTTGGGGTCGCCCGCGGTCACAAACGGCATCAGTGCCGGCCGTCGATTTCGAAGGCGATCGAATAGGGCGGCGATCCGCCCGTGGGCGGTCGTGGCGGTCGGTGCGGAGGAGAAGGAGACGCTCATCGTGGGACCAGCACCCGTTGAGGAAGGAAAGGGGCGAGTTGCTTGTGGGCTAACGCCGAAAAGAGGAGTCGTCATTCAATTCCGTGGGCTTAGAACAGATCGTCGTCATGGAGGTTGATTTCTTCGGACGAGCCTGGCTCGTCGCCTTCATCCTCCAGGGTGTGGGGATGACCCCGGCGTAGGACCACTAGGATCGCTGGTGCGCCTGGGGCGGCGGGGCCGGGTCCGCCAAAGGGGGTTTCGCGTACGGGACGCCACCCCCGGGCCAGAAGGTCGCGGAATTCGACCGGCTCACGGTCGTAGAGGTCGATGCAAAAGCCGTTAGACTGGATGATGAGATACTTATAATAGTCGTTGTAGTCGATCACGCCTCCGGACCTCGCGCCGTGAGTTCGGGTCAGGCATCAGACCAAAGGTTATCAACCGCGTCCGAGATCGCGGCGAGGACATGCCAAATCCAAATGAGGTCCGAGGAACCAAGGACGTCTCAGGAGAGGTTGTCAACCCGGCGACAAGCCGGCGGGCGACCCGCGATGAAGTCTGAAGGGCTGGGGTTTCGGTTCGCTCCGGGCGATCCATCAGGTTCGATCCAACAGTAGGGTGGCGGCGGAGCAATGAGGAACCAGGCGGGCGACCATCCGGGCGGGTCCGGCCGAGGGGATGGGTCCGATCGGCCGGAACGGGCTTTCCGCCCAATGGGATGGAATCCATGACGAGGAAATGAGAGGGGTTGAAAACGTCAGTGTCCCGTGGAGGGCGGGGGAATGGAATCGACCAGCGACTCACCCCGGATGCGGGCGATTTCGTAGGCATCCTTGTCGCCTCGACCGGACAAACAAACCAGTACGCGCTGACCTGGTCCCAGCCGTTTGGCCTCCAGAAACGCCTGGGCGAGCGCGTGACTGGTCTCGAGCGCCGGCAAAATCCCGGCGAAGCGGGCGGTCAGGTCGTAGGCGGCTAGGGCTTGGGCGTCGGAGACGCTTTCATAGCGGACCCGTCCGGTCTCCTTCCAAAAGCTGTGTTCCGGGCCGACGCCGGGATAATCCAGCCCGGCCGAGATGGAGTGAACCTCTTGGGTTTGGCCGTCCTCGTCCTGGAGGACGTAGCTGAAGCTGCCGTGCAAGACCCCGGGTTGGCCTTGGGTCAGGCTAGCTGCGTGGCGTCCACATTCCAGCGTGATCCCACCGGCTTCGGCTCCCACAAGTTCCACCTCGATGTCCGCCACGAATGGATAAAACATGCCGGCCGCGTTGGAGCCGCCACCGACGCAGGCCACCACCACGTCGGGCAATCGTCCAAAGCTCTCCAAGCATTGGGAGCGGGCCTCCTGACCGATAATCGACTGGAAGTCGCGGACAATGCGGGGAAAGGGATGCGGCCCCACCACGCTGCCGATGATGTAGTGGGTCCAATCCGAGGTGGCCATCCAGTCCCGCATCGCCTCGTTCGTGGCGTCGCGGAGGGTCCGCGATCCGGAGGTCACCGGGCGGACTTCGGCTCCCATCGTCTTCATGTTGAAGACGTTGAGTTTTTGACGCCGGATATCCTCCTCGCCCATATACACCACGCATTCCAAACCGAACAGAGCGCAGGCGGTGGCGGTGGCGACGCCGTGCTGACCTGCGCCGGTCTCGGCAATGATCCGTTTCTTGCCCAAACGCCGGGCCAACAACGCCTGTCCCAGCGCGTTATTGATCTTGTGCGCACCGGTGTGGTTGAGGTCCTCACGCTTGAACACGAGCTCGGCTCCGCCCAGGTGATCGGACAACCTTCGGGCGGTGAACAGTGGCGAGGGGCGTCCCACGTAGTCGCGCCAATACCCTTGCAACTCGGCTCGGAATGCGGGATCGAGCCGAACCCGTTCATATTCGTCGTTGAGTTCGGTGAGCGCTCGCATCAGGGTTTCGGGAACATACCGGCCGCCGAAGCGTCCGAAACGTCCCTGGAGGTCGGGAACCTGACGCAGGGTCTCGGGACTGATGGTCAAGGAGGGGGAGTTGGGTCCGCTCATCGTGAAGGACATCGGCGCGTGGGTCCACTCCGGGACGGGGGGAAGGGGGCGTGGAGGATCAGTCGGGGATTTTCCCCTGACCCGCCCATCATGTCCGACGAGGGGCGAGAAGGGGTTGAATCGAATCGAGCCCGACGGCAATCCTCCGCCGGATCGACGAACCCGGGCACGTGATCCGGTGGGGCGGTGGGCAAGCTGAGGGCGGGTCGGGTTGGGTCGAGGGGGGGGGTCAACTCAGCCTCCCGGCAATTCGACTGGCGAACCCAAATGGCTCAAGCCGCTTGGTCCCGCGCGGCTCGACGTCGCGCCATCGATTGGGAGCGTCAACCCGCCTCATCGTCGTATGATACGCTCGCGGGCGACGGTTGCAACACCCCCTCCGAATCAAGTGGAGTCGTCTCATGGCCATGTCCCCGGGTCCCCCTCGGCAAATACCCTTTGGGGATGGGAGAAGCCGAGTCCCTCCGGCCTCTTGGTTCTGGCGAGCGCGAGTTGAAACCGCGTCTTGTGGAACCAGATGTCGTTTGGGGCATGATCAACCAAGGCCAACCCCACAGAGTGAAAACCCAACGGCGAAACCCAAAACGGAACGGCGAAGACCGACACCCTACACCAGAAAGGAACGCGCGTTGTGAAGTTCATGCGATCCACCTCTCCGCGACCGCCTCGCCTGGCCGGTCTTTCTTATCCAAACGATCCCCGCCAACTCGCCGCCCAGCTCGACACATGGCTCAACCAGGCCTCGGACAACCTGCCCGCCCTTTCGACCACCTGGCGCGCTGCCTTGTGTCCCCATATCGACTTCGCTCGAGGGGGGGCCGTCTACGCCACTGTCCATCGCGCGTTGAACCACCTCAACCAGCCTAGCAGCACTTATTTGATCTATGGCGTTTCGCATCGGGTCTGGTGTCGTCATCGCTTCGCGGCCACCCGGCGTGATTTCGCCACGCCTTTAGGACTAGTTCGGACCGATCAGCGGTTCCTCGATCATCTTGAACGGGTCTTTGGTCCCGAACTGTTTGTCGATGCCGACGCTCACGATCCTGAGTGGTCGATCGAATTTCAGGCGGTCTGGCTCCAACACCTGCTGGGGGGCCGCCGCGACTTCACGATTGTGCCGATTTTGGTTGGATCATTTCACGACCTCATGGTTCGAGGGGTCGATCCTCTGGAGGATCCCTTGGTGCAACGGATGGTTGAGGCGATCGTGAGGGCTGAACGAGACCACGACCGCCCGGTGTTTCATCTGGCGTCGGTCGATTTCAGCCACATCGGACCCGAGTTCGGCGACCCCGAACCGCTCCGCGATCACGACCTGGAGCAACTGCGGCAATTCGATCGCGCTATGCTCGACCACCTCGGGCGGCTCGACGCCCACGCCTGGTTCGCCGAGGCCGCCGCCATCAAGGACCGCCATCGGGTTTGCGGACTGGCCGCCACCTACACCATGACGCGGATCCTTACCCGCCCCGACGCCGCCCGCGTCGCCCACGCCCGCGGACCGGCCCCGGTCTATCGTCAGGCGGTCAGCCTCGACCGCGATTGTTGCGTCAGCTTCGCCGGCGTGCTGATTCCCGACGCAACCTGACCTGTTTGTTACAACCTCCCTTGGTCATCCGATTGGCCCCCACTTCTCGGTTGGGAGCCGCTTCCCATTCACTCTTTATGAACCCTTCCCACACCACAATGAGCTCGGCGAGTTCAACTCCTCCATCTCGGCGCGAGCAATCGCACTGCCTGAGTCGTCCGTTCCTGGAGGAGGTCGCCGCCTATGAACGAATGGTGCAGGTGATCCAACGTCCCTGGAGGACGGGGCAAGTGACCGCGCGTCGTGTGGGAAACGGGCCGCCGTTGGTGATTTTGCCGGGGATCGCGGCCACCTATCGGGGCTACGCGGCCCTCGTCAATCGTTTGGCCCGGTCAGGGACCATCATTCTGTTAGATTATCCCGGCGACGACCCAGAGGATGGTCTCGATTTAACCCAGATCGACCATGACGACCTGGCGCGTTTGGTCGTGGATTGGCTCGATCACCTCGAACTGGCCGAGGCGGGGGTCTTGGGAATCTCGTTCGGCTCGACGTTGACGCTCAAACTCGCAAGCCACCATCCCGACCGGGTCAGCCGCGCGGCGATCCAGGGCGGATTTGCCCGACGGCCTCTCAACCCCTTGGAAGCCCTCGCTTTGAAGTGGGGACGCGGTCTGTTTGGGGGACCGCAACGCCGGGTCGAATGCTTACCCTTGCGGGAATTCGTGCTCGCCTGGAAGCATCGGGCCGACTTTCCCCGCCACGACCCAGCGCGTTGGCGGCACTATGTCGCAGAGAACGGCGCGACGTTGATTGACCCACTTTGTCACCGCTTGAGCCTGCTCGAACACCTCGATCTCCGCCCCCTCCTTCCGAATGTCCCCCACCCGATCCTCCTCATCCAGGGAGCCAACGACACCTTGATTCCCCACCGCTTCTTCGAGGAACTCCGGGTGGGTCTACCCCGCGCGGAGCCCTACATCATCGAGAAATGCGGCCACCAACCCCACTACACCCACCCTGAGCTCATGGCCGACGCGATTCTCGGCTGGATGACGCGGGACGCGAACCCCCCAGGCAAGCTGAGCTGAAGTGAAAATGACGATCAGACCACCGCAGGCGCGAGGTTGTGCGGAGTCGCGCGCAGTTGCGACCAGGAGCGGCCGGTAAGGCGCTCGATCAAGCGGATCGCCGAGAGAACCACTGCCATCGTGCCCTGACCAGGGAAGACCGAATCCCCCACCAGCCAAAGGTTGCGGCCCAGAGCGTCCTGAGGCACCGCGAAGAAGTTGCTGTTGCCGCGGCGAACCGGAGGACCGCCCACCGCCCCCAGAGTGCGACGGGTGTAGCGGGCCCAACTGCGGGGGGTTGAGAACTCGGCGTGGACCAAACGTTCGGATGCCTCCGGCAGGGCCCGACGGAAGGCGTCGCGCATTCGCTCAACCATCTCAGCTTTGCGTTGGTCGTAAGCCGCCCGGTCGGTTGTCTCGGCCCAAACCTTGGGGTCGGTGTGGGTCGAGAGGGTGGCTACCCGCAAGTGAGCCGGCGCATATCCTAGATCCCCCGGGGCGGAAAGTGAAATCAGAACATTGTTGCCGTCGTGGATCGGCGCGTCGTAATCGCGCAACACGTGGTGAAACAGCGGAGCCCGATCCTCGACCGCCTCGCGGGGAAACACCAGGTAACCGGTGAACGCGGACCACTCGGCGCGTCCTCGGCGCTCGTCGCGGGCGAGGCGTCCTTGAAGCGAACGCCCCAGCAGCGCCGCGGCCAAGTCAAGCGGCAGGTTGAAGGCCACGTGGCGAGCCGCGATGCGATGACGACGGCGGGTCACCACGAGGAAGGTGCCATCGTCGCGGGCTTCAACCCGATCCACCTTGGTGGCCGCGCGCACATCGGCCCCGAGTTCCCCAGCGCGGGTGGCGAGACCTTCGGCTAAGGCCCTCATCCCCCCTTTGGGGCGCCTCAAACCGAAGCGGTAGGCTTGAAGCGCGGCCGAGGCGTTGGCGAAGGGAGCCGATTCTGGGCCAGTCTGGGTGGTATCCTGCAACAGCATCGCCACTAAGGTGCGGAAGGGTTGAACCGACTTGAGTCCCAGGAGCCTCAACACGTCGTCCACCGTCAGCGCCCAAGTCGCAGCCGAGGCCAGGCCGAGCGGTCCCAAGAGACCAAGGGTGTGCCATAAGTCGGCGGGTTGAGCCACCGGCAACCTGGGAACGCCGTTGGCGGCCTGAAACAGACGTTGGCCTACTGCTCCCTGGAGTTTCCAGAACCACCGCTGGGCCTGAACACGAATCGGAATCGCCTTGGCGACCACCTCAGACCAGTCGTCCCGGCCCGCTCGGGCGGTGAAGACGCGGTCGGGCATGACCACGCGGTAAGGCGTCTCAACGGTCTCGAAGCTCAGGCCGGTCCAACCAAGGGTGGCCCCCAGGGGTTCGTCGGCTCCCATCCCCATTAATGCGGTGGCCCCAGCGTCGAAGACGCAGTCGTGGCGATCGAAATAACCAGCGCACCCACCAAACCCGGTGTGCGACTCACAGAGCGTGACACTCAACCCCGCACGCGCCGCCAGGGCCGCAGCGGCCAACCCACCCATGCCTCCGCCGACGATCACCAGATCGCGGATCGATTCCTCGCTCCGGAGCGAGGAGGAACCTCCCAGCGTCGCCTCGACCTGCCCGACCGCCAGGGTTGGGGAGCCTAGCGGTGTAGGGGGTGCCGACGTCGCCGCCGTCGCTTGGGTTGTTGCATCCATCGTCTCGATTCCACTGGCGACACGCAAAAAGAACAAGCCGTCTTCAGTGTAGACGACTCGCAAGCCCCTCGCCCGATTGGCCGAGAACCCCGATGTTCAGGTTGTTTCGCCGCCGGTCGCCGCGTACAATCGAATCCTAAGCGAGCCCAACACGCGCGATGGCATCGCGGGATAACGTGAGGTTGCGTGTTCACGTTGATCCCCATGCCGACCTAGGGGTTTGGAAGGGCCGGCTGGATCGCTGCTGCGTTGGTGCTCTTCTCGCTTGCGAACCGCGATCCGCTCGCGTCAAGCGGATCTCTTCCGTTTCGTCGAACCGAGTCGAGCATGTTCGAGCGACATTATCTGTTTCCGGGCGTCATCGAACTCAATGTTCAGGCCCGGCGACGCTTCGGGGTCAACATTTATTTGATCGACGGCGGCACTGAGTACGCTCTGATCGACATTGGCTACCTCGACGAGTTAAGCGAGGTGCTAGAGTTGATCCGTCGGATGAATTTTAGCCTGTCGAACTGCAAAATGATCATCGCCACCCACGCCGACCTCGACCACACCCAGGGTCTAGCTCGGGCCCGCGAACTGCTCAAGTGCAAGGTGGCGGCCCATTCCGCCAGCGTCCGGCCGCTGGAGGAGGGGGACGAAATCATGACCTACGCCCGGATCGACGCTCAGAACATCCGCGAGGAAATGCCGCCTTGCAAGGTCGATTTGGTGTTGGAAGACGGCGATCAACTGACGATCGGCAACCGAACCCTGACCGTCTGGAGCACGCCCGGTCACACCCCCGGCCAATTGGCCTTCCGCATGGGCGACCTTCTGTTCTGCGGCGACAATCTCTTCCGCGACGGCGGCGTGGGCGTCATTGACGCCCACCACGGCTCCAACATCCCCGACTACATCCGGAGTTTGCAACGCATCCGCGAATGCGACGCTAAGTATCTCCTGCCCTCGCACGGCCCAATTTTCCGCAAGGACAACGACCTCATCGACCGCACCATCGCCCGTCTCCAGGGCTACGCCCACCTCTCCGACTTCGGCACCTGTGCGGTGGATTGGCCGCTCATGGACGAATGGGAGGAAGAGCTGGCAGAAGGACGTGTGGTTCTCTAATCCCTCTCTTCTCATATCAAATCCACTTCAGACGAGATCCACTCAACACCGTCCAATCCTAACCGACTCCTCTCGTCGCTCAGGTTGTCTCTCATTCCCCCACGTCTCCTTGCTCCCGCCCGGCGTGGGGACGGTGAGTTTGGTGTCTCGCGGTCGTAGCGTGTCCGCGTGCCCAATGATGATCTCCTTCCACCCCTGGCGACGCATCTCGGTGAGGTTCATTAAAGCCGACTGTCTGCGGCTCGACTTCGTCGGGACGCCATGAGAGACCCGACCACATGGCTCCTTCGATCAATCTCCGCGAGATCAAGCTCCGTCGCGCTTGCGTTGAACTGGAGACCAGCCTCAAAACCCACCCCCACATCACCGCGCGGACCTTGTTGGACCGCGACCCCGAGTTGGCCGGGCGGATCGAAGACGCGATTGAACTGATTTACACTGAATACGTGGTGTTGGAACGTCTGGGCCGCAGTCCCTCGGTCGAGGACTTCGTTAGACGTTACCCCGAATACGCTGGCCGGATCAGGCGGCTTCTGGCGATCCACCGTCTGCTGGACGAGTCCCCCTTTTCACGCGATCCAACCGAAGAAGAACCCACCCCCACCCCGAGCCCGAGTCCCACACCCATCGTTGCGGCTTCGGAGACTTTCTCGGGACAAGCCAGCCAAGCGGGCAGCGCCTTGGGCGCATCGAACCCATTGCCAAACCACCCACTTACGGCGTCGCCACCGCTGGCCAGCCTCCCCCAACCCGCAACCAACGGCGACAGTTTTCTGGAGGAGGAAGCCCCCTTCGACGTGATCGAAGAGATCGGACGAGGCGGCATGGGGGTCGTGTACAAAGCCCGACATCGACGACTCGATAAATTTGTCGCCGTCAAGATGTTGCTGACCGCTAACGCCAATCCGACCCGTCAATGGCGTGAGTTCCGCCGCGAGGCGATGGCCCTGGCGCGGTTGGACCATCCCCACATCGTCCGCATTCTACACGCCGGCTTGGAGTTGGGTTCGCCCTACCTGATGTTGGAGTATGTCGATGGGGTTTCGTTGGATCAGAAGGTGGGCGATCCCTGGCCGATCCGCGAGGCGGTGGAACTGGTAGAACGGCTCGCTTTGGCGGTTCAACACGCTCATTCCAAGGGGATCATCCACCGCGACCTCAAGCCTGCCAACGTGCTTTTGAGCAAGGATGGCGTCCCCAAGATCACCGATTTTGGTCTGGCTCGGATTGTCGAAACCATCTCCCCGCCGGGCGGCTCCGAACTCGATCCCTCCTGGATGATTCCGAACTCGGAGCGTACCGAGGCCCACTCGACCCACTTACTCCACGACGCGGCTCCCGCCTCGGGTTCCACCGCCTATCGCCTTGCCAGACCCCAACTCGCCGGCACCCTCTGCTACATGGCCCCCGAACAAATCGAAGGGGATCCCCGATTGATCGGTCCCTCTGTGGATCTTCATGCCCTAGGAGTTCTTCTCTTCGAGCTTTTGATTGGCCAACCGCCTTTCCGCGGCCGCACCTTGCCGGAAACTCTCAGACAAATTCAAACTCAAGATCCTCCTGACCCGGAGATCCTTCGCCCCGGCCTGGACCATGACCTGGCGGCCATTCTCCGCAAAGCGCTGGCCAAATCCCCCCAGGACCGCTACTCCACCGCCGACGCTCTGGCGATGGACCTCAGGCGGTTCTTGGAGGGACGACCGGTTGAGGCTTTGGTGGGACGCGCAGCCCTTCGAGCCGACCGAATCGCAACTCGCGCCGCGGGCCACACTCGAAGACGCGAAGCCTTGGCCTACGCCGCGGCCCTGGTTGGCCTGACTTACGGCGTGATCGCTCGGATCAACGCCCCCTCGGACCAATCATCTCCTCCTTCTCTCCCTTTGGCCACGTCAACCGCTCCCCCTCCCGCTCCTCAAACCGACCATTTCGACCAGCCTCCCACACTTCGGGAACTCTGGACTCAAGCCGCCCTCGCGCTGGATCGTCAGAGCCCAGTGGATGCCTCTTGGTGGATCCACCAGGCGAAACGCCGGGAACGCAATGGCTCCGCCCTCTCCACCAACCACGGCTCCCACGCGGAACTGCCCGACGATCCGCGAAACCCAGGACGCTCCCGCCCCCAGCCCGGACGCTTCGTCACCGGCTGGATCATTCGCAACGCCGCAACCGCTCACCTCCGGCCAGCGGCGTCTCACCGCGATTGGCGCGCGCCGGACCGCCTCCACAGCGTTCCAGACCAGATCGCCTCCAGCGACGAGGCCGACCTTCTCCACCTTGGGTTCGACCCCCAACGCCCCTCCTCCTTGATTCTCCGGGGCGGACGGCAGGTCTGGCGTCTCGAAGAGGTGACCAACCTCTCGCCGGTTTGGACCGCCCTTCCCACTCCCACCCTCTCCGAGACCCAAACCACCCCCCCCTCCCCAATCGAGCGACTCCAACGCGAACCTCCATGTGCCGGAGGGGTTCGGACCTGGTTTGGGGAAGCGGAACTCTTGAAGAAACGTTCGCCCTCCTCAACGATCGCTGTTTCGTCGGGGTTGCTGATCCAACCGGTTCGAGAACCCTTGACTGGCCGTCTTCCCTCCTGGTGGGACGAAACGGCAACCTCTCACTCGTCCCCCCTTGCCTCATCGTCAGCGCTGCTGGCGTGCGATCGAGCAGGACGAATCCAGGCCCGACTCGATCGCAACGGACGCCTCGACATTGTTGCCTTGTCCGACGGAACGCCGATCTCGTTGGTTCAATACCAGCTCAATCCACAAGCGCGGGATCTGGTTGACATGCCGATCCATCGACCCGGTCTCTGGGTCGCGCCTGATGGGCAACGGGTGGCGTTGGCGACCCCCTCGCGTTGGGTTGCTATTGAACTGGAACCGACCAAGCAAAACGAGGCCTCGCGTGTTTCGAGCGGTGGCGACTCGACATGGCCCATCGTGACGGAGCGGTGGCTTCGGAACGACTTCCCCCCGGACTCCTCCGGCTTGCCGTGGGTGGGTGACATCGGCTCGGATTGCGTCACCCTGGTTTGGGGGCGGGGCGAGGCTCTTCGGCTGGTCAGCCTCCACCCCTGGGCCGACGAATGGCCAGCCCCTAGGGTGCCGACGGGCTGGCAAGTGTGGGACTGTCGGTTCGGACCAGCCGATCTCTTTCTGGCGGCGTTGGTACGGCGCGTCTCTGACCCCAACACGCTTGCGGTGCTGATTTGGCGGGCCGACCACGTCTCAACCGAACCACCCGCCCCCAACGGCCTGGCCGTGCTTGGAGTTCCCCCGGCCGCATCCTCCGCCGCGCCGCGTTGATCCCGCGTTGATCAAACGCGGACGGTGGGAGATACCGAAGCCGTTGCCTCGGCCACTTGCACTTGCTCGATGGCCGGCGTGAAGTTGAACCGGCGGCACTGGCGGAAGAAGCTCAGGGGGTTGTCGTACACCACCGTGCGGATGGTCGCCTCGTTATGGCCGCGTCGCTTCATCTCATAGATGAATTCCGGCACGGCCAGAGGGTCGGAATGGCCCCAATCGCCCGCCGAGTTGACCAAAATCCGCTCGGTCCCATACCGCTCAATCATGTCGGCGGCGCGCTGGGGGGTGCATTTGGTGATTGGGTAGAGGGTCATGCCAACCCAATGGCCGGCCTCCAACGCGGCCTGAATGGTGTGTTCCTCAACATGGTCGATGCAGACCCGCTCCGGCGGAATGCGGCCATCGAGCCGAATCATATCGAGAATCATGCGGGTTCCCATCAACTTATCTTCAAGATGGGGGGTATGGACCAGCACGAGTTCTCCCAGCCGGGCGGCGAGGTCGAGATGTTCAAGAAACACCACCGACTCGTTGCGGGTATTCTTGTTGAGACCAATCTCGCCGATTCCCAACACCTCGGGACTTTCCAGGAACTCAGGAATCATGGCGATGACGGCGCGGGCAAGTTCGACGTTTTCGGCCTCCTTGGCGTTGATGCACAACCAAGTCCTGTGTTCGATCCCGTGAGCCAACGACCGCTTGCGTTCAAAGCTGGTAAGTTGGCGGAAATAGTCGCGGAACCCTTCAGGTCCGCTGCGATCGAACCCAGCCCAGAAGGCCGGCTCGGAGACCATCACGCACCCGGCCAGCGCCATGCGCTTATAGTCGTCGGTGGTGCGGGAGACCATGTGGATGTGGGGGTCGATGTAGTTCATACGACTTCAACTCCTTGATCGGCTTGTCGTGACGCCACGAATCATGCCCAACTCCGGGTTTCCAAGCCTCCCGTTGGGCCGAAACACGTTCCTAGCATCTCCCAACCCGCTCGCCGGAGTTTAACACAATTCCTCGTTGGCGGTAACCCAACGCCCATCCCCATCACCTTCCATCAAGAGCGATCTCACCGGTTTGTGATGACAATCTGGTCTAACTTAAATTCTTAATCAGAGTTTATTGAAAACATTGTTGTCAGAACTTGTGAATAGAGCGAGATTGGTTTTGAAATCCAAGACCTCCAAATCTACCTACCCATGTCGTTTCGCGCCAGGAGCTATCCTCTTGACCCCGTTCAGACCGACCACCTGATCAGCGTTTGTTCAGAACCGCCGCTGGGGGATACCGAAGGTGGTCATCCAATCGGGTTGGTAGGGACGGGAGAAGAGTTCTTGAATGCGTCGGGCGCGATCGGGGGTGGTGGAGGATTCGCTGAGGATTCGCAACGCCTGACGGATGCGTTCCAGCCGCGGGTCGTTGAATACCGCGCGGTGTCCGGGTTCGCCGTTGAGGGAGGAGTCGGAGGGATCGGGCGCGTGGTCCAGCCGATCGAGGGCCGCGGCCAATTCCAGAATCCTGCCGCGGATGATCAGAAACTCGTCGTCGAGGACGCGGACCGCGTCGCGTGGGGCGGGTACGGCGGGGTTCATGGAGAGGTCTCCGTCTCGAACCGGGAAAGCGTCAACCAGCGATGGCGGTGATTCGAGGGATGGATCGACCACGCACGGGAGCCACCCTCGGGGTGATCTCTTGTCCCATGTGTTGTATCACAACGGCTCGCCGGACGAAACGAGACACCGCCCCCAACGACGGCAACCGATCCCGCCTCACTTGATTCGGTTGGATGACCGCTCCCTCCTAGACAACCCAACCAAGCTGCTCTTTCTAACAAACCGGCATAATCCACCTTTTTGATTAAG
>Ga0209017_10000647_pt1 | contig 33024 bp, 18 predicted proteins | sample YNPBryunderm2012_FD_185812 | JGI IMG/M metagenome (GOLD analysis project Ga0209017, IMG submission 185812) | Anoxygenic and chlorotrophic microbial mat microbial communities from Yellowstone National Park, USA - YNP Bryant MS undermat 2012... ...
TGAGCAACCGGCAGACCCTTGACGGGAGCGGGGATCATCTTGGCCGGAGCCGCGATGGGCCCTTGAGCAACCGGCAGACCCTTGACGGGAGCGGGGATCGGACCTTGGGCCAGAGGCAGTCCTTTTTGTGGAGCCATCACCGGTCCAGGAACAGGCATCCCCTTCAAGGGAGCCTGAGGAACGGGTTGGTCGGCGAGAACCACACTACCCCAGGCGATCAAGAATGTGGAGACAAACGCATTGCGCATGTGTAGAGTCCTTGACGGCGATCGACTCAATCTGAGAGTGGCGCGAAACCACACCCACAGGATAGGACGCCGGCTCGAAAAGTCAAAACGTCTTAGGCTCAAGGTATCTCCAATTTGGTGATCTTGGGATCGATTAAGGCAGTTCCACCCAATCCGTGGCTCGATGAGGTTGGAGCGGTTGACGCAGATGGTTGACGCGATCGATTCCACTTGGCTGGAATCAATCGACCAATCTATCCCTTTGGAACGGAGAAGCGGATGGAGCCGATTCCGCCGGACGGATTCAAGACGCCGACAGAGGTTGAGACGCCGAACGAGCCGTTCGATGGGTTAGCGTCGAAGGCGCTGGAAAACCTGCTTGAGCGCTGTGGGTCGAGGCTTGTCGGCCCAATCGCCGCAACTCCCATCCCAGACCAACCAATAGCACCACCGAAGGCCAAAACAGGTTGCCATAAGCTTGGGCAACCCGGGGCTCTAGCGCGGCGGTGGCGGGCAAGAGACTCGCCACGCCCGCCCAGACGAGCAACCCGCGACGTCGCGCTGAACCCTTGGGCGACTCCAACGCCAACGTCCAAGCCACCGTCAAGGGAAAAATCATCCAGACATAAGCGTAGTTGAACGAGAGTGGTGAGAAGATCACGATCAACAGGGTCAGCATGGCCCATTCCAGGGTGTCGGAACGCTCGGTGCGGGCGTTGCGACTGGGCATAACCGCTACGAAGACCAAACCGGCAAGAGCCGCCGAGGCCAGGATTAACCCCGAGACCCCGCGAAAGCCCAAGTCCACCACTGTCACCTTCCAAACCGGTCCGATCAACCGGGGATCGGTCCCGCGCAATTGGGCATCGGCCAGCTTCTCACCATCGGCCGGCACGTCGCGGAACAAACGATGGGCCAATCCCATGATCGACTGATTCTTATAGCTGAAACTGCGGTAGGGACGCTGGGAGATCGAAGTCTCGTCGTATTTGAACAACATGCCGCGTGTCCAGCGCGACAGATCCTCCCAAGCTCCTTGAGCCCCCCGGAACGGCAACGGTGCGACGAGCAGCAACGCGGCCAGGGTGACGATGGTGGAAACCGTGGCCCGGTCGTGACGCCGCCAGAGGAAATAGACGATCGCCAGCAGCGGGAACGCCTTGATCCCCGCCGCCAACGCCACTAGTGCTCCGGCCAGACCCTCGCGTTTGGCGCGGAGCGCCAGGAAGGCCCCAACCATCAACGCCAGCAATCCCAGGTTGGGTTGGCCAATCATGAAAATATTCTGGATCAGGATCAGCACCGCCAACGAAGGGAGGACGTACAGCACCGGATGACGTCCCCACGCCCGTCCGGTCGCCAGTAGTACCGAACCGATCACCACTGCCACCCACGAGAGCATGTTGATCGCGTCGAGCAGCACCACCTGGAACGGCTCGCCCAACGTCGCCGACAACGCCAACAAGACCGCTGCCGAAGGAGGATACATGAAGGGAAAGATCGCGTCGGTGGAAGGTTCGGGGTAAACCGACTCGCCCCGAAGCGTCTTGACCCCTACCACTCGCCAGAGGTCGTAATCCTTGTTGAAATGACCGATCAGGTTGATTGCCGGCTTGGGGAAGCCCCAGGCCACCGGTACGGTTCGACCATGCGCCTCGTTAACCCGCGCCCGAATGTGATTGACCACCGGCCACGCGGCGAAGGTCAGGTTGACCAGAGTTCCGACTACAATGAGCCAACGAGCGCAGCGATGGTTCCAAAACGGGTGGGGCGCGGCCGAGTGGATCCCCGGCGATCCCAGTTCGGGTTCGATAGGCTTCAACGCGATATCGAAGGCCTTCGGGTTTGCCAAACGACCAGGACCATGAGGTGGATCAAACCGAGTGAGACTTGAGGGAGAAGGGGAAGACAAGGAAGATTCAGAATCGGGTGCGGCTCCATTGTGGCGATCCATCGCCTGAAGTCTCCAACCTCGAAGAGAGCGGGCGGGCGCGTGGGGAACACGCAGGACTCCATTCGCGGAGCGACCGCGAACCCCAACCCGTGGCATGGGCAACCTACTCGGTTCTTCTCCCAGCGCGAACTCCAAAATGACCAAACCCCGTCCCGGCGTTGCCATTTCTGGTGGGTTGAGCGTCGCCGAGCCCTTCCCGCTCCATCAAGTCCTCGCGCGACGGAGCGTCAAGGATTAGCAGGCGGGTTTGCTCTCGGGATCGTGTCCCTTGCTGGCTCAATCAGAAGGGGTCGCTACAATCAGAAGAGTTGGTTCATCCCCGAGCGATCCGCTAACCTATTCCTTCTTCCCTCCCGAGTCGGTTTCTCCCCCGGTTTGATTGTCCCGGCTCGTTTCGTTTGTCCTTGTAAGGTGACCCGATGCGCGAAATCGGTGTGCTTGACGATTCCCACCAGGCCGAGCGATTTGTCGATTACCTGCTCACCCGCCGCATCCCGGCCCTCATCCGCCCTACCACCAAGGGGCAATTGGCCGTTTGGGTCCGCAAGGAAGATCAACTCGACGAGGCCCGCCGCGAATTAGAGCGCTTCCGGCTCAACCCCGACGACGACCTCTACCGCCAGGCCCAAGTCCAGGCCGCCTCCCTCCGCGCAGAAGCGGAACGCCTAGAACGGGATTACCAGCGTCGGACCAATCGCCTGGACAAGGCGATGAGCGGTCAAATCACCCTCCGTTCGGTCCCGGTCACCTCGCTGATGATGGCCTTAGCAATCGTGTTGGGGCTCTTCAACCAATTTGGATTCAAAGATGAGCGAGTAGAACCGTTTTTGATTCAATCTACTGAAACGATCAACAATCGCAAGGAAGGCGGACCTATCGCGCTTGAGGAGCGTCTCCGCTTCCACGCCTTCGCCGACGTGAAACAAGGGGAAATTTGGCGGCTGGTCACGCCGATTCTGCTCCATTTCGGCCCGTTCCACCTGCTCTTCAACCTATTGTGGTTGTACGACCTAGGCGGCAAGTTGGAGCGGCGGATCAAGTCGGGCCAATTCGTCTTGTTGATCTTGGTGGTGGCGGTCGGTTCCAACATCCTTCAGTACGTCTTGGGAGGATTCAACCCCCTCTTCGGGGGGCTTTCTGGGGTGGTCTGCGGCCTAGTCGGCTACACCTGGATCAAGTCGAGTCGCGAGCCAGAACTCGGTTTGTTCATCCACCCTCAAACCCTCGCGTTGGTGATGATTTATCTCGTGGTGTGCCTCACCGGGATTTTCGGTCCGGTGGCCAACATTGCCCACTTCGCCGGGCTGGGCTTAGGGGCGCTGCTGGCTCAACGTCCCGGAACCCGGATCGTCTGAGAAGGCCTGGTTGCATTCCGGTTGCGACGCTTGTAAGGTCAAGTTGGATGCGACGGCGGCAGACAACCAACATCCCCATCCCCTTGAACGGCCTGAGCGAGGCGCGACGATGGACGAGACCCAGGTGGCTAAGTGGGCCGACTTGTTGACCGGGTACTGCCTGGCAGTTCAGCCAGGGGAGGCCGTGGCGATTGTCTCAGAGTTGGAGGCCCGCCCGCTGGTCGAAGCCTGCTTCCGCGCGGTGATTGACCGAGGCGGTCATCCATTGTTGCGCCTGAGCTTGCCGGGGCTGGAGGAATACCGCCTGCTCCACGCCAGCGAGACTCAATTGAGCCGCTATCCAATGACGCTGGCTTACGAGGCCGAGACAGTCCCCTGCCGCATCCGCATCGCCGCCGAGACCGACACCCGCTCAATGGCCCAGGTCGATCCCCGCCGCCAGGCGATCCGCGACCGCGCTTTGGGGAACCTGCGGGAACTGAGCCGCCGCAACCGCTGGGTCATCACCCAATACCCCACTGCCGCCTATGCCGCCGAAGCCAACATGACGTTGGAGGACTACACCAATTACGTGGCCCGCTCAATGTTTTTGGACCAGCCCGACCCCGCAGAAGCCTGGCGCGACCTGGGCCGTCGTCAGGCCGGCCTGATCAAGTTCATGACCGGTGCCCGCACGGTCCGCATCGAGGGCGACGACACCGATTTGACCTTCTCGGTGGCTGGGCGAACCTGGATCAACTCCGATGGCCGTCGTAACATGCCCTCGGGTGAAATCTTCACCGGACCCATCGAGGAGAGCATCCAGGGGCGGCTTCGCTCCACCTTCCCGGTCTGCCGCGACGGGCGACGCTTAGAGGGGATCGAACTGGAATTCCGCGACGGTGTCGTGGTCCACGCCCGCGCCCAGGCCGAGGAGGCGTATCTGCTCTCGATGCTCGACCTTGACCCCGGCGCGCGTCGTCTGGGCGAATTCGGCATCGGTCTCAACTCCGGGATCGACCGCTTCACCGGCAGCATCCTCTACGACGAAAAAATCGGCGGCACCGTCCACCTCGCCCTCGGCCAAAGCTACCCCGAGACCGGCGGCGTCAATCAATCGTCGCTCCACTGGGACCTCATCCTCGACCTCCGCTCCAAGGGACGAATCACGGTCGATGATCGCGTGGTCATGGAAAACGGCCGTTGGCATGTTGGTTGAACCCCACCGAACCCCACACAACTCCTCGTCGCTCGGGAGGCTTCGCCAATGCTGTTCCAATCGGAGAGTGGTCTGCGATGCTATCGTGTTCTTTGTATAAAGATTAGGTTTTGGATGGCCTGTGGGATACTCGGGTTGATGCCGACCAACGCCCAGGGACAAGCCGACGAGACGCTCATGGATCGGGTCGCTCAACTCGTCGAGCGTCTGGGCGATCCCGACCCTCAGGTGGTCGCCCGCGCGCGTGAAGCACTGCTCAAACTCGGTCCCCGCGCCCTAGAATACCTGCCTGCCGACCAAGAGGGAGAACCGGTCGATTCGCCGCTGGTCCAAATTCGCAACACGCTGCGTGAGGCGGCCGACGCGGTCGCGCTCAAAGGCTCCCGAGTGACTCTTGAAGGGTCGTTTCGCCTCTCTGAGGCGCTGCGCGAGCTGCAACGCCAAACCGGCAACCTCATCACCGACCGCCGCGACGATGACGCCAACCCGACCCTGAATTTGGCCTTGATCGACCAGCCATTCCTCAAAGCGCTTGATGAGGTGTGCGCACGTGTCGGGATTGTTCCTTCGTTCTATTCCGCCGACGGCACGATCGCGCTGAATCCCGGCGTGGTCGTCTCGCCCAACCCCAACGCGGAGCTCTCCCGCGCCCTGGTGCGTTATCCCGGTCCCTTCCGGGTCGAACTAGTGCAATACGGCGCGGTGGACAACTTCCGCGATGGCGTGCAGACCGCCAGTCTGCTGCTGGAGATTGCCTGGGAACCGCGGTTGCGTCCGATGCTGTTGCGGTTGCCCATGAGCGACCTGACCATCGTGGACGATCAGGATCGACCGATTCGCCCCCGCGTCGAGGGGGAAGTCCTCGAAACGATGCTGAGGCCGGAGAATCCGATCATCGAAGTCAACTTGGATCTCGAACCGCCGTTCCGCGACGCTCAAACCATCAAACGGCTGGCTGTTCGAGGCGAGGTCACGGTCCCCTCGGTCCGCCGCGTGTTCCGTTTCCCCGACGCCTCCCGACCCAATCAACGCCAAAGCGATCGTGGCGTGACGGTGACGCTCAACTCGTTGCACGTTGAGGAATTCGTCTGGAAGGTCGAAATGCTGGTCGAGTATAACCAGACTGGCACCGTGTTGGAGAGCTTCCGTCAAGGGATGTTCAGCAACATGATTGCCCTGGAGCGCGCCGACGGCTCGCGGATCGAGCTCAACGGCGGCTTTTCACCCACCCAAACCGGTGGGAATCGAGTCGGTTTTGAATATCTGTTCGTGGATATCCCCGGCAAGCCATCCGACTACCGCCTTCTGTATGAGACCCCGGTGAAACTGACCCGCATCCCCCTGGAGTTCGAGTTCGAGGACATCCCTTTGCCGTGACTGCCTCCCTAATTCAAGACCGTCCCGCTCCCCACCCCATTTGGCGCGCAGGGCGAATCCGCTATGAATCGGCCCTCGCGCTCCCAATTGAGGACCGCACATTGGAACACGGGTTGGGTCTGTTCGAGACCGTCCGCACCTGGCGGGGAGAACCGCGGCTTTGGCCGCGTCATCGCCGGCGTTTGCTCGATTCAGCCCAACGTCTGGGCCTTCCGCTCGATCCCGCCGACCTGCCGAGCGCCGCTGACCTGATCCAACTCGTCCACGCCTGCCGAAGTCCGCAGGTCTCCCCTCAGGCCGACGCGGCGCTCCGGGTTAACGTTTCCGGTGGGGGGGATCGTCCCGGCTCCTGTCTGGTCTGGGCCACCCTGCGACAATGGCTGGACCCCGACCCGTTCGGCCTGAGTCCCCACGACCAAGATGCCTGGATGACCCGTCCGGGTCTGATCCTGGACATCTCGGCCGTCAGCCTGGGCCGCGTCGATCCCCTCGCCAGGTTCAAGACCCTCAATTATTGGACCCGACGCTGGGTCTTCGAACATCGCGCCCCAGGGAGCGACGAGGTGATCGTTGCCGACACGGATGGGCTTTGGTTGGAGGCGTCGCGGTCCAATCTGTTTTGGGTCCGGGGCCAAACCCTCTTCACCACCGCGACCGACCGCCCAATCCTGCCCGGCGTGATGCGTGGTCTGGTCTTGGAGGTCGCCGGGAGACTCTGGAAGATCGAGAAGTGCGCTGGGCTGGATCCGACCACCGAACTCGCTTGCGTTGATGAACTCTTCTTGACCAACGCCGCGCGCGGACTGATGCCAGTGGCCGCGATTCTGGGACGCTGGCGAGCGCCTCAAGGCGATGGTCCCGGCCCGGTTGCCAGCGCGCTGGCCCAGGCGATCCGTGAATCGTTGTCCAACCAGTCGATTGACGGAGAGATTGATTGACGGACGGACTGAGCAACGACCCGTAACTCAAGGCGACCACCAATGACGACCAACACGATCGCCGAACCCACGAGCGAACCGCTCCGTGTGCGCGACCTGACCTGCTGGCTGGAACGGTTCGCTCCGCTTTCGCTGGCCGAGGATTGGGACAACGTCGGCCTGCTCATGGGCGACCCCGACGCGCCCGTGACTCGTGTGATGACCTGTTTGACCGTCACTCCCCAAACTGCCGCTGAGGCGATCGCCGATCAGATCGATCTCATTGTGAGTCATCACCCGATCTTGTTCCGCGGTATCAAACGGTTGCGAGCCGACCGCGGCGACACCGGATTCCTCTGGACTCTAGCCCGCGCGGGGGTCGCGGTGTACTCGCCCCACACCGCCTTTGACAACTGCCAGGGAGGGATCAACGATGAACTCGCGCAACGTTTGGGCTTGAACGACGTGCGGCCATTGCGGCCTCCGGCCGCCACCGAGCAATTCAAACTGGTCGTCTTCACTCCTGAGTCTGACCTGGAGCCAGTACGCCGCGCCGCGGCCCAGGCCGGCGCGGGGGTGATTGGTGACTACACCTTTTGCTCGTTTGAGCTCCGGGGTCGGGGAACGTTCTTGGGAGGGGATGCCACCAACCCGACCATCGGCCAGGCCGGGCGACTCGAAACCGTCGAGGAGGTTCGCCTGGAGATGGTTTGTCCGCCCGAACGGGTGGATGAGGTGGTGCGTGCCGTGATTCAAGCCCACTCATATGAGGAGCCAGCTTATGACTTAGTGAAGCTCCACACGCCGGGCCGCGGTCCTGGTGTGGGGCGAATCGGTACACTGGACGAACCCCACACCCTGGAATCCCTGGCCGCCCATGTCGCGCGGGTTTTAGGACTTCCCAAGGTCGAACTGGCGGGCGATCCAACGCGACCCGCGCGAACTTTGGCGATCATGTGCGGTGCGGGGGACGATGTCCTGGGCGACGCCCGACGCGCCGGGGCCGACGCGCTATTGACCGGCGAGGCGCGGTTCCATCGCGGGCTGGAAGCGTTCCAGGAAGGCATCGGCCTGATCCTCGCGGGCCATTATGCCACTGAGCGCCCCGGCGTCGAACGCCTGGCCGCGCGTTTGTCCGAGGCCTTTCCAACCCTTCGGGTTCACGCCGCGCGACGCGAACGCGATCCGTTTCAAAGCGTCGCGGCGCGGCCGAGGACGGCGTGACGCCCTAGCGGGCCGATCCCCCTGGGGCTATCGGTGCTCACGCCGAAATCCGGCCCTCGGCCAGCAGCCGCTGAAACCGTTCGTAGGTGGCGCGGATGCCCTCGGCCAGCGAGGTTCGGGGCAGGGGACCAAGGGCGCGGGCAAGTCCCGAGGCGTCCAGATCGGGCGCGATTGGCAAGGGGGCGACCCCGTGCGTGATCGTGCCTTTCGCCTCGGGAACCACCTCCTCCAGGGTGGCGACGAACCGCTCGATCGGTACGACTTCGCCCCGCACGTTGAACGCCTCGGCTCCTTGAAACGGACGATCGACCGCCGCCAGGAAGGCGGCCGCCACGTCGCAGACGTATTGAAGGTCTTGCAATCCTCCATAGGAAATGGCGAACGGACGGCCTGCCGCCGCAGCCAGGATCGCGGAGGTCGGTTCACTGGTCAGGCCGAAGTCGCGGCCCACCCCGTACACCGTCCAGGGACGCAAACCGATGCTCGTCAGACGATGCTCCAACCAGTAGACCCGCGCGTTCAACTCGTTGCAGACCTTGAACGCGCCATAGTGGGTCGTCGGGGTCAAACGGGCATCGTCGGCTACCGGGCCGAGTTCGCTCTGGTTCCCTCGTTCCGCCAGGCCGTCGGGATCGATACCGTGGACCGCTGCTGAACTTGCGTAAACCACCCGGCCGATCCGGCCTTGCGAGCGTCGCGCCGCCTCGAAAACCGCGAGGGTGCCCAGCACGTTGACCCGCGCGCCCATCAACGGATCGGCGCGACAGACCGGCACTTGCAACCCGGCCAAATGGAGAATCGCTTCGGCTCCGCACCCCTCGGCGGCCGCGATGACAGTCTCCACGTCTGCCACGTCGCCCTGGACAAATTTCACCTTGGAGATGATCTTGGGATCGTCCACGATCCAACTTAAGCGGCGGGTGTCGGGTTTCAGGTCGAGGATCGTCACCGGGCGATCGTCTTCCAACAGCAGCTTGGCGACCCATGAACCGATGCAGCCCGCGCCCCCCGTCATCAGGATGGACCCCGTCATGGCTCGTTCCCCTTCGCGTCGTCGCTCGTCGTCCGCTCAACCCAACCCGGAGTCGCCCTCGTCAAGCGTGTCTTCACCGGTTACCGTTCCGGTTGTCCAGCCGTCGCCCTGGTCAAACGACCCAATTGCAACACAGCCGGTCGCGCCTTCTTCTCTGCCGTCCGCGCCAACACGCGCTGCGGGAGGCGGGGGCCCAGCCGTTTCGAAGTCGAAGATGGCAACTTGCTCTCGGATCGTACCAGAGCCCCCCACCATCGCAACCACCGAGGCGGACGATCCCCTCGACGCCTTCCTGCCGCCGGTGCGGATCTGGTTCCAACGCTGTTTCGCCGAGGTCACGCCTCCTCAACGTCTGGGCTGGCCCGTGATTCGGGCGGGGCGTCACGCCTTGATCGTCGCGCCCACCGGCTCGGGCAAGACTCTGGCCGCCTTCCTCGCAGCGCTCGATCATCTTTGGAGACATCCCGCCGCGGGTTCAGGGACGCGGATCCTTTACATCTCGCCCCTCAAGGCGCTCAACGCCGACGTAGCCCGCAACCTGGAGGCCCCGCTCGACGGCATCCTCGCGGTGGCCGAAGAACAAGGGACGCCGCTTCCCCGCCTGACCCTGGGCGTCCGAAGCGGCGACACCCCACCCGACGCGCGCCGCCGCATGCGAATCAAGCCCCCTGATCTGCTCGTCACCACGCCTGAGTCGTTGAACATCCTTCTGACCTCGAAGGCCCGCGAGGGACTCAGGACCGTCGAATACGTCATCGTCGATGAGATTCACGCGCTTCTGAACGACAAGCGCGGCGTCTTCCTCGCGCTTCTGCTGGAACGTTTGGAGGCGCTTCGCGCTGGTCCCTTCGTGCGGATTGGGTTGTCGGCGACGGTTCGACCGCTGGAGACCGCCGCGCGATTCCTGGGCGGTCATACCACCGACCCGAACGACCCGACCCGCCTGGTTCCGCGACCCGTCGCCATCGTGGACGCCGGCCAGCGCCGCCAACTCGACCTGGAGGTGATCCTGCCCACCGAGCGGACTGCCGCCAAATCCCGTGGCGACGTACCACGCGCTCAGGGTTCCCGTCGGGGCGAATCGCTCGCCGAGCGTTCGATCTGGCCATCGTTGGAGCGACGTTTACTCGAATGGATTGATCAACATCGCTCCACACTGATCTTCGCTAACAACCGCCGGGTGGTTGAACGCCTGACCGCCCGGCTCAACGAGCAACACCAGGACCAAGACGCCTCGACCAAATCACGAGAGGCGGGGGCATCCTGGAACTCCGCATCGCTCTTGGTTCGTGCCCACCACGGCAGCCTCAGCTTGGAGCAACGGCGGGCCACCGAGGAGGAGCTCAAGGCCGGTCGTCTCAAGGCGGTGGCGGCAACGGCCTCGCTCGAGTTGGGCATCGACATGGGGGCGATCGACTTGGTGTGTCAAATCGAATCACCTGGTCGGGTCTCCCGCGCGTTGCAGAGGGTGGGTCGGGCCGGCCACGTCGTAGGGGCCAGTTCCAAGGGCAAACTCATCGCCAAGACCCGAGGCGACCTGCTGGAGGCCGCCGCCTTGGTCAAGCTCATGAAGGAGGGTCAAGTCGAGCCAACCCGCCCGCCCCGCAATTGTCTGGATGTGTTGGCGCAACAAATCGTGGCGATTGTCGCGGGCGGTCCCATTGAGGTTCGCGCGGTGTACGATCTGGTGCGACGGGCTGACCCTTATGTGGCGTTGTCCGAAGCCGCCTTTGAATCGGCCTTGAATCTGGTCACAGGTCGATTCGACGTGGCGGCGCTGCGGGATTTTCGCGCCCGGGTGGTGTGGGATCGCATCCACAATCGTCTGCATCCGCTTCCCGGCTCGGCGCGGTTGGCGATTGTGAACGGCGGGGCGATTCCCGAGACTGGCCAATATCCGGTGCGTCTGGGCGGGAATGGTCCCCGGTTAGGCGAGTTGGACGAGGAGTTTGTGTTGGAGCGTCGGGTCGGCGAAACCTTCAGCCTGGGGACCTCGACCTGGCGGATCGAGGCGATTGAGCCTCACGGGGTCGTCGTCGCGCCGGCGAGCGGTCAAGCGGCCTTCGTGCCGTTCTGGAGGGGCGAAGGAAGCGGGCGCAGTCGGGAACTCGGGGCCGAGGTGGGGCGCATCACCCGCTGGCTGGCCGGGGTTCGTCCCGGCTCGCCTGAGGAGGCCCACGCCTTGGAGATTCTGCGACGCGACCATGGTTTGGAATCCCACGCCGCCTGGGCCTTGCTGCGCTACGTGCGCCGTCAGGTCCAACAGGCCGGAGTCGCCCCTGACGATCAAACCATCCTCATCGAAGCGTTTCTCGACCCCACCGGCGAAACTGGCTTGGCGGTCCTTTCCCCCTGGGGAAGCGCAATCCACCATGCTCTGCGTTTGGTTCTAATCAGCCTGATCCGCGAGCGTTTGGGGATCGAAGCCGCCTCGCTTCACGGCGACGACGGTGTGTTGATTCGTCTGCCCGGCACGGATCAACCGCCGTTGGATCTGCTCACGCGCCTGACCGCCGCCGAAGCCCGTCAACGTCTGCTGGACGAACTCGCCGAGAGCCCGTTGTTCGGCATGAGGTTCCGCCAGAACGCCGGCCGCGCCTTGCTGATGCCCCGTCCTCATCCCGGACGACGCTCGCCGCTTTGGTTGCAACGCCTACGCGCTAAGGATCTACTCCAGGTGGCGCGGGGGTTTCCGGACTTCCCCATCGTTCTGGAAACCCATCGGCAATGCCTTGAGGAAGACCTGGACCTTCCCGGCCTCACCCAACTGCTCGACGACCTCCAAGCCGGCCGAGTTCGGTTGGCGACCCATCGCAGCGTCTCGGGCCGCCCCTCGCCATTTGCCTCGGGACTGATCCATCAGTTTCAATCAACATTTTTATACGAGTGGGATCAGCCGGTTGGCCATCGTCGCGGGGGCGGGCGTCGTGGTCGGAACTCGGCGGATCGCTTCGAGCGGGCCGCCCAAACCCGTTCGGGCGACCTTGATCCGATCACGTTAGAACTGATCGACGATCTGGCCGCCCGGCGGGTCGAGGACCGTCTGCGCGACGGCGGACAACCGCCCCGGGTGATTGAGGAGACCGCCCAACGTTTGCAACGCATGGGCGACCTGTTGCCCCACGAACTCGTCGGCGCGATGGCCGCCCACCTCGCCGACCTGGAAGCCCAAGGACGCGCCGTCCGGTTTCCCCTCCGCGCCGGGGACGCTTGGATCGCCGCCGAGGATTGGCCGTTGTATCACGCTGCCTTCCGGGCCGGCCGCGTCGGTGACGGCGACGGCGATGACGACGCTCGACGGGCCGAGACGGCGCGGGAGACGATTCTGTTGAGGCACCTGCGAACCCGTTCGTTGGTTGGTCTGGACGACTTGGTGGCCCGCTACCCGCTGGACGCCGCCGAAGCAACTGACCTGCTGGAGCGTTTCGCGCGGGAGGGACGTTTAGTCAAGCTCCGTGAGGTGCCGAGCGACGACGCTTCCCACCCGACCAACCCCCGTTTCGCCGACCCCGCCAACCTGGAGGCGATCCGCCGAGTCACGTTGGCACTCAAGCGACGGGAGGCGGTGGCGGTGGCTCCCGAGGTCTTCGCCGACTTCATAGCGCGTCGGCAATTTGTCCATCCTGCGACCCGTTTGACGATGAGCTTCGCCGACCCCTCTTCGCTAAGAGACGACCCGGAGCATGACCCGCTGGATCGGGTTCTGGTCATGCTTCAGGGGGTTCACGCCGACTGGCCCACCTGGAAGACTTGCTTGTTGCCAGGGCGGATCGCCGGGTTCCGGGCCGATTGGCTGGGGGACCGGCTCGCTTCTTGGGGTTGGCGATGGCGCGCCCGTCCCCAAGCCGACGTTCGGGATGGTCCGGGATTGAACAATGCGCTCGTGGCGCTCGTGGATCAGGAGTTTCTCGGGATGTTGAACGAGGCGGACGCCCACCATGCCGCAGATGATCCAGCCAATCCTGCTGGGGCCGATCCCGTTGCCAACGAGGTTTGGGAGACGCTGAAAGGTCGCGGAGCCTCGTTTGTGGACGATTTAGCCTTGTTGTTGGGTCGGGAACCGTCGCGGGTTCGAAGAGCGTTGCGCGACCTAGCCGCGCGGGGGATGGTCTCCAACGACCGCCTCGAACCACTGGAGGAAGGGGACCTGCCCACGCCGTCACTCGCAGACTCCCAAAGCGTCTGGAGAGGAGGCGCGCGTCGAGGAGGGTGGCGGATCGGCGCGGAGACGCGCAGACGTCTACGGGGGCGAACCGAAGGCCGTTGGTTTGCCCTGACGGTCGAGACACCACGCCAGGGCGACCCCGAGTCCCGATGGGATCGCTGGATCGAGGCGTTGCTGACACGCTATGGCGTGTTGACTCGGGAACTGGCCGCGCTGTGTCCTCAAGCTCCCCCCTGGCGAGAGTTGGCCGCGCGGTTGGATCGTCTGGAATGGCGCGGGGAGGTGCGTCGGGGACATTTCGTGGAGGGCCTTTCCGGTCCTCAGTTCGCCGATCCCCAGGCATGGAACCAACTTTCGGCCCATCGTCCCGATCCCGACGACACCCCGTTTTTGATCGCCGCGGTTGATCCCGCCAACTTGTATGGAACCGGCGCGCCGTTCGACCTTCCCTTAGCGGCCCGTGAAGGGGGAGCTTGGGCCTCGTTCGCGCGTCACCGCGGCCATTGGTTGGTGCTTCGAGGCGGCCGACCAGTGTTGTTGATCGAGCAGGAGGGCAAAACCCTCACCGCTCCCCCCTCGGCCTCGGAGTCGGAATGCCGGGCCGCCCTGGAACTGTTGGCCGGCTTGCCCACCGCGTCCCACTCCCGTGCCCACGCCCGGCTGCGGGTCGAACGGTTCAACGGCGCTCCAGTCCGCCAATCGATCGCCGAGGGTTGGCTCAGGGCGTTGGGCTTCGTGCCTGATCCCCCCGGCTTGACCCTCTTCCGAGTTCACTGAACTGAACTGAACCAACGTCAATAGAACCACGAAAATGATGAGATCATGTGCGCAGGATGGAGTTGCCATGAAGGTGGCAGAACGTTGATCTCAGGGGGTGATTCGGACGGCTCAACGTGATACAATCAAATGGCTTTCCCGATGATTTTCTGGTTCCCAAGTGGTTCGCGGGTCCGATCCGAATCGGACCAATGGCCGTTGGCGGTTCGGATTGCGACGCGGATGGTTTGGTTCCTCCGTTGCGTCGAAGGAGAAGGGGGTAGTCCAAGGGACGGGTCGGAATTGGTTGAGCTCAGACCCCGACGCCGACGGCGTCAACCCCGTTCTTCATCCTCTGGCGTTATCCTCGGCGAGTGGCGTTCCATGCTTCCTTCGATCCGTCGCAAGCGCGCTGACGATCCGATCCCCCCCCGCGATCCGTCGGACCCTCGACCCTATGATTGCCTGGTGATTTCCGACCTCCACTTGGGCAGTGCGCTTTGTCAGGCTAAACTGATCGAGGAGTTTCTCGAGTGGGCGGTTGACCATACCCGTGAACTCGTCATCAACGGCGACATCTTCGACGACCTCAACTTCAAGCGGCTCTCTAAGCGTCACTTTGCATGCCTAAAACTGATCCGCCGGCATTCCGACCGCGACGACTTCAAGGTGGTCTGGATGCGGGGCAACCACGACGGCCCGGCGGAGATTGTCAACCACATTGTCGGCGTCGAGATTTGGGACGAGTATGTGTACCGCAATGGGGAAGTCGATCTGCTGATTTTTCATGGTGACCAGTTCGATACGATCATCACCAACTACGCGCTGCTGACCAACTTGGCATGCGGCACTTACTACTTCATTCAGAAGTACGCGCCCCACAATACGTCGAGATGGTTGCGTCGGACCACCAAGAGATGGCAGCGCAACAGCACTCTGATTCAGCAACGGGCCATCGAATACGCTCGCAGCCAAGGTTATCGTTACGTCACCTGTGGGCACACACACTTGCCGTTGACGGCGGTTTCCGAAGACGGGATTACGTACATCAATTCAGGGACCTGGATGGATTTACCACCTTGTCCCTTTGTGTCGGTGCGAGGTTCGGAGGTCAAGCTGGAGACGTGGCCGCGGATGCTGGAAGGGCCTTTCCACTCGTCAGATCAAACTGCTGTGACCATCCAAACCAGCTCGACGCGGCCCGAGTCGGCTGCCCCCTGCGAGACGGCTTGCAGCAACGCCGATCCGATGAGCATCGCGGCGTCGTACAACGCGACCACCCCGCCGGGCTGAGTCGGGTATTGGGGACCCAAACCGTCGGCTGGGGTGGAACAGGTTCTTGATCGCACTTATCAACGACAACAGGTTGAATAATCAGGCGTCCTGGAAGCGCAGCGGCGTTAAGTCGAGTCGAGCCGAACCAAACTGAGATCGGTCGGTTCCGCCGAGTTGAAACAAGTCAGGGCGACCAGCTCAACGACGGGCAGCAGCGGCCCTGCGGTCGGTTTCGGTCAAACGCAGCACGCCCTGTTGCATTAGGTTGCGGCGGATCAGGTAGAATACAATCCCATCGTCGTCAGGACCGACCATTTCCCTGGTCTTCTGGTCAAGGACAAACAGGATGTTGTCAGCCCGGATGGTCTCCCAGTGACGTGAACCGACGTTGAGACCAATCAACACATCCCCAGGGGCGATGTTGCTGCGGGCGGCCGGGCTGTTGGGCCGGACCTCGCGGACGTACAGCCCCCCCCGAAGTTTGGGAGAGACAGCGGCGACCTGCTCGGCTCCCACCGGCACGGTTCGCAGACCCAGAATCCGCCACACGACGGCGTCGGAGTCGAGTTCGGCGTTGACCGCCTCGACCGTGCGAGGCAGGGGTGCGGTGGTGAGGTCGATGGCGACTCGACGCCCTTCGCGCAGGACCACCACCGGGACCGGCGTGCCGGGCCGCACGTCGAGCATGGCGCGTTCGATATCGATCGGAGTACGCACCTCCAGATCGCCGGCCTTCATCACCAAGTCGCCGGGACGAAAGCCGGACCGCTCCGCTGGGCTGCCAGCGCGGACTGCGGACAACACCACGCGGCGGGCTTGTTCCAAAAACCGCTCCTCCGCCACCAGACCGTGCCAGGTCGAGGCTAACCGGCGCGTGCTGATCATCTCAGCCAGGATTTGCTTCACGTCGTCGATCGGCAAAGCGAACCCGATGCATTGCGCTCCCGCCCGGACCGCGACGTTGATCCCGATCAGTTCACCATGAATATTGATCAGCGGACCTCCCGAATTGCCAGGATTAATGCAGGCGTCGGTTTGAATCAGGTTACGGTACACCTGGTCGTCCGACAGGGTCACATTGCGGCCTAACGCTGAAATGATGCCCCGTGAAACGGTTTCCTCGTAGCCGTAGGCGTTCCCGATCGTGATGACGTCCTCGCCCACCATCAAGTCGGACGAGGTACCCAACACGATCGGCGTCAAGGGAGTCGATGGCTCGACCTTGAGCAACGCCAAATCGTTGATCTTGTCCTGCTGAATCACCCGCGCTGGCAGCACCACGCCATTGCTGAGTTGAACCTCAATGCCGGTGACCCGGTCCACCACATGCTGATTGGTCAAGATGTAGCCCCGCGCGTCGATGATCACGCCGGTCCCCATGCCACTGACCCGCGCCTTCGCATTCTCCTCGGCGCTGAACGGCCAACGGTTCGGTGAGGAGGAGCGCTTCTCGCTGGAGATGCTCACCACGCTGGGACGCACCCGCTCGATCGCCTGCACCGTGGCGGTTCTCCGGGACACCTCATAATTGGTGTTGCCCTCCAAGGGACCAGCCACCACGGCCGCGGGACCAATCCCCGAGACCCCACCGCCCGGCATTCCCAACCCCAACACCCACAACGAGGAGAATCCCGCGACCCAAAACCAGGCCGCTCTTCGAACCCCCGCGCCTCGAGAATGGATAGGTGGCACGGCGATGATCCCCATAGCAATACGGACGAATGAATGACATCCTCGACCCGTTCCGCGACCCGCGCGCCAAACCGGTCGAACCTCCCCCAAAGCGCGACGTGCTCCCACAGGCCGAACCGCCCCACGACAACGACTGCCACGCCCAGGCAGAGTCACCGCCGCGGATGGCCCAACACTGCGTCATTCAACCCCCGGCGGACCGAATTCCGCTTGGGAGACCACTTCGCTTGGCGATCGCCCCGTCGCGCCCTCAACACGGCTCGGAGCCTTTTTCCAACCTTCGCCTTGACAAAGATCGGACACCTGATCCCTTCTCTTGAACCCGGTCTCATCGTCCGTTTCCCAGATTGCCGGGTTTGACACGATCGGTCGGTCTCATTGGCTTCCAACCTCCCTCCTATTGCCCTGCCAAAATGACGGTCTCGCGCCGGCCTCTTGAAACGGAGTGGCAGCCTCACCCGACCCTAGCCAGACCATCGGCATTCTACACAAGTCATTGTTAGATCAAGGTTTAGGACAAAAGTTGAGCCGCGGCACGCAACTTGCAGAGAGGCTGGTAACCGCCCACCGAGCCGGGTTCGACCGCTCATCCTTCCCAATGGCGACAGACACGAAGAGAGGGGTGAGGTGGAAGTCGAAGAACAGGGTGGGCTCTCCGCATGGTTCGTGGGTCGCGTCCCCGCGACGCCTTGGGCAAATTTCGAGGAGTGGGATTTCGATGAAGATTCAACCTCTGGGTGATCGTGTAGTGGTCGAGCGCGAAGAAGCGCAAGCGACGACGGCTGGTGGGATCGTGCTGCCGGACACGGCCAAGGACAAGCCACAGCACGGCAAAGTACTGGCGGTGGGTACTGGCCGATTGACCAAGGACGGCAAGCGTCGGGAGTTGCAGGTCAAGGTGGGCGACCGGGTGCTGTTCTCCTCCTACGCGGGCGACGAGTTCAAGCTGAACGGCACAACCAAGGTTCTGCTGATGCGCGAGGACGACATTTATGCCGTCGTCGAAGGCTGAAATCGTTGCGCGCGACGTCCTGATGAAGTCGAGTCGATTCGACTCGGCGAAACCATCCGTTCAAGCGTCAACTGCTCCGCACGCGGTTCTTCGAAGCAAAACCATTCCTAGAACAGAGCTCATTTGACGAGGGGAGAAAGTTCACATGGCCGCGAAGATGATCGCGTTTGATCAGGAAGCACGTCAGGCGATGCAGCGTGGGGTGTCCAAGCTGGCCCGCGCGGTCAAGGTGACCTTGGGGCCCAAGGGCCGCAATGTCATCATCCAGAAATCATTCGGCTCGCCAACGGTCACCAAGGATGGGGTGACGGTGGCCAAGGAGATTGAGCTGGAGGATAAGTACGAGGACATGGGCGCACGGATGGTGCGCGAGGTCGCCAGCAAGACCTCCGACGTAGCTGGTGACGGTACCACCACCGCGACCGTGCTGGCCGAGGCGATCTACAATGAGGGCCTCAAGGCGGTGGTCGCCGGCGTCAATCCTATGCTCATGAAGCGGGGCATGGATCTGGCCGTCGATCGGATCGTGGAAGTTCTCAAGAACATGTCGGTGAAGGTGTCCACCACCAAGGAAACCGAGCAGGTGGCCACGGTTGCCTCCAACTTCGACCGCGAAATAGGCAAGATGATCGCCGAAGCCACCGAAAAGGTCGGTAAGGACGGCGTCATCACCGTCGAGGAGGGCAAGTCGCTCAAGACAGAGGTCGAGTGGGTCGAAGGGATGCAGTTCGACCGCGGCTACCTCTCCCCCTACTTCGTGACTGACCCGACGGCGATGGAGTGCGTCCTAGAAGACGCCTACATTTTGATCTATGAGAAGAAGATTTCGGCGGTCAAGGATTTGGTGCCGGTGCTGGAGAAGGTCGCTCAAAGCGGCAAGCCTCTGCTGATCATCGCCGAGGAGGTCGAAGGCGAAGCCCTTGCGACCCTGGTGATTAACAAGCTGCGGGGTGTCTTCAAGTGCGCTGCGGTCAAGGCTCCGGGCTACGGCGATCGCCGCAAGGCGATGCTGGAGGACATCGCGGTGCTGACCGGCGGCACGGCGATCTTCGAGGCGCTGGGGATCGAACTTGAGAATGTTGGTCTGAAGGATCTTGGTCACGCCAAGCGGATCGTGATCGACAAGGACAACACCACGATCATCGAGGGGGCGGGCAAGTCCGAGGCCATTAAGGGTCGGATCGAAGCCATCCGCCGCGAGATTAGCGAGACCAAGAGCGACTACGACCGCGAGAAGCTGGAGGAACGGCTGGCTAAGCTGGCCGGCGGGGTGGCCAAGATCAAGGTGGGCGCGGCGACCGAGAGCGAAATGAAGGAGAAGAAGGCTCGCGTCGAGGACGCGCTGCACGCGACCCGCGCGGCCATCGAGGAGGGGATTTTGCCCGGTGGCGGCGTGGCCCTGCTGCGGGCCTCGCGTCAAGTCAAGCCCGATGGACTGACTCATGATGAGGTCACCGGATTCAACATCGTGGTGCGGGCTTGCGCTGCCCCGATCGCGCAGATCGCCGAAAACGCCGGTCAGGACGGCGGCGTCGTAGTCTCCAAGGTGCTGGAGCATTCCGGCAACTATGGTTACGACGCGTTGCACGACACTTACACCGACCTCGTCCAAGCTGGGGTCATTGATCCGACCAAGGTGACCCGTTCGGCTCTGCAGAATGCCGCGTCGGTGGCCTCGCTGCTGCTGACTTCGGACGCTCTGATTGCCGACATGCCTAAGGACGAGAAACCGGCGGCCGGTGGTGGCGGTGGTGGTTACGACGACATGTATTGATCGGCTCGGATTCCGTGGGGAGGGAGCCGCCAACTGGGGGACGGGGCGAGGCACTTACACGCTCCGTCCCGATCTTGGGTTGGCTTCGACTTCGCCCACGGTTTCAACGAGTCACGGAGGAGGGAAGCGTACCGTTTCGGTTCGTCGTCCCACTCCGCGCGTGGATTCACTCAGCCAACCGCGTCTCCGGATTTCGCGTGGTCACGAAGTCCGAAGGCGCGGTTTCGTCGTCCCGGGGCTGGAGGAACCAGACCAGATAGTTGTGCGTCCCCGATCACCATTTCATCTTGGAGAGGGGCCATCACCTTGGGACGGCGTTTCGACCCGGGGGGACTCGCTCTGATCCTTGGTTTCCCGAGGTGGGGGTTGCTCCGGGGAGTCACTCTTCTGGGCGCGTTGGGCGCGGCGGAGTTGGGTGATCGCGTCTTGCAGCGCCCGAATCATCTCCCGATCCACCACGCCGGGGGCGTACCCCAGACCCAAGCCGGGGTGGGGTAATCCGACGCGGGCGCGGAAGCGGTCCACCGCCTGAGCGGTTTCACGATCGTAAACGCCTCCCTCGGATGACCGTAGACCGCGGTTGAAGTCGGCTTCTTGCTCGTTGGGTCGGTAGTCGCCTAACTCGTGGAGCGCGCGTTTCAGCTGAACAACATCCGGTCCTTGAATCAATGCGAAGGTGCGGTATCCCAGGTTGCGGGTGATCGTGTCGTACTGGCGTCGAAGTTCGTCGATTGGTTCGGGATGCTCGGCGACCTGAAGGTTGACCGTAAGGTGGGAGCCGTCGGGATGGGTTCGGCGAGGGTCGGCCACGAGAAGGGCGGCCGATTGCGGGTTGCCTTTGCGTCTGTCGCCACCGGCGGTCTGACCGGCGGCCAGGGCGTCGATCAGGCGGTCGGCTAGGCTTCGGCCCGATCCCTCGGTCGCCTCGAACCGTTCGGCTACCGCGTCCAGGGTCTCGGGACCTACCAAGAGATTGCCCTGCACCGTGTAATTGGCCCCCACTCGATCGCCCGCATGGGCGAGGCAGCCGGCTCCAGTGAAGGTCGCGGTGCGGCCGGAGGCATCGATGATCCCCAATTGCCGACGTTCCTTTAAAGGATCATCCTTGAGCATTTCGTCGAGCGCCTCCTGGGGAGTTCGTCCTTGTTCGAGCAACTCCAGGCCGCGCGGACCATACTCGACCCGCACGAACGACTGGGTCGCCACCGCGCCCACTCCTGCCTTGACGAAGGGACACAACCGCCCCACCTCAGTCAAGCGCGTGGTGACCGCCACGCCGAGTTCGCCGGTTTCGGGGTCACGCGCGCAGATTGAGAAGGTGTTGAGTTCGGGGGGCGGTTCGCTAACCGGAGCCTGCGGCGGCACAAAACGGCCGCCGCTCCCCAACGCCAACGCCACGACGAGCATCCCCGCTACGGTGACTCCACGCTTCGGCCAATCCCCAAGTTCCCGCGCCATGTTCCTCCTCCCGCTACACTCGTTGAGGACCTCGCCGATGGTTGTTCGATTCCAACAGCGACCTTGTCTCCGTTGGTCACGCTAGCTTGTCGGGGTATCCGACACAAGACGCCGCGAAGAGGTCCCGCGCGCTGTTTTTCGGGGCTGGCCATCGCTTGCTTTCCATCCTGGTCCCAATCCCATCGCCACCATCCTGCAAGGAGTCCGTCCGATGACCACCCAAACGCCTCCCGTTTCCGAGCGTCATGCGTTCCAAGCCGAAATCAAGCAACTTCTCAATCTATTAGCGCACTCGATTTATCAGGGCAAAGAGATCGCTCTCCGCGAACTGATTTCCAACGCCTCCGACGCCCTCAATAAAATGCGTCTGACTGCTCTTGTCGAAGGAAGTCCGCTCGATCCCGACGAGCTGGGGATCACCCTGACCATCGACAAGGAGGCCGGCACCCTGACCATCGCTGACAACGGCGTGGGGATGACCCACGAGGAGTTGCGTTCCAACCTCGGGACGATTGCTCATTCCGGCTCGCGGGAGTTCGTGCGCAACCTCACTCGGATTCCCGAGGAGGCTAAGGCGATCAACTTGATCGGTCAGTTCGGCGTGGGGTTTTACTCCGCGTTCATGGTGGCGGATCGCGTGGTAGTCCTCTCCCGTAGCCACCGATCCGAAGAAACTTGGAAATGGGAATCGGATGGCACCGGCGAGTTCACAATTTCGCCAGCTGACGAATCCCGTCCGCGGGGCACCTCGGTGATCCTTCACCTCAAGCCAGAGACCAAGGAGTTTTTGGAACCCTGGCGGGTCAAGTCGGTCGTCAAGCGGTTCTCAGGGTTCATCCCTCAACCCATTCGTCTTGATGGGGAAGTCCTCAACGATCAGAAAGCGATCTGGCTTGAACCGCGCAATCAAGTCACCGAAGAGGAGCATACTCGTTTCTTTCGACATCTTTCACATCGTGAAGGTGAAACCCCGCTCTTCCATCTCCACGTCGCGGTCGATTCGCCCATCCAATTCCGCGCAGTATTGTACTGTCCGCCGACCAACTTCGAATCAATCGGCTTCGGCAAGCTGGAACACGGCGTGCAACTCTGCGCCCGTCGCGTCCTGGTTCAAAGCAACTGCCAGGAGATTCTGCCGGGCTACCTCCGATTCCTTCACGGTTTGGTCGATTCGGAAGACCTGCCTCTGAACATCTCCCGCGAGACCCTCCAAGACAACGCAGTCCTGCGCAAGATTCAAAACACACTTGTCAAGCATGTGTTGGATCGCTTGAGCAAGCTTGCCGAGGAGGCCCCTCAGACGTATGAGACTTTCTATGAGCAATTCGGCATCATCTTGAAGGAGGGGATTCACACCGACTTCCTCAACCGCGATCGCATTGCCAAGCTGCTTCGCTTCATTTCGACGGCCAACGAGGGGGAGGAGGCCGACCGGAAGCGAACCTCGCTGGAGCAGTATGTGGGGCGGATGCGTGAAGGGCAGACCCAAATTTACTTTTTGGGTGGTCCTGACTTGAATTCGATCCGCAAGAATCCCCACCTGGCTTATTTCAAGTCCCGACAATTGGAAGTGTTGCTACTTCCCGACCCGATCGACGAATTCGTGATCACGTCGTTGGATCGGTTTGACGGCAAGCCGCTGGTGTCGATTGACTCGGCTCGGGTCGAGTTACCGCCCCAGACCGAATCGACCTCGGCGGACGCCCAAGGCAAGGAGGCAACTACTGACCAGCCCGCTGTCGATCCAGCCCGACTTGACCGCGTCCTCAGCTTGTTTAAGGCGGCGCTGGAAGGCAAAGTGAGCGAGGTGCGGACCTCTCAACGGTTGTTGGAGAGTCCGGTGGGGCTAATCCACGCCGAAGGATCGCTCACCACCTCGATGCGCAAACTGCTGCAGATGGCGAACCGCAACTTGCCCGAGTCTGCCTCCAACCGCATCCTCGAAGTCAACCCCAACGCGGCGATCATCCGTCGCTTCGCAGACCTCAGCGTCAATCCTGACCACGACGACTTCATCAAGCAGTGCGCTCGGCAACTTTACGCCAACGCCCTCTTGCTTGAAGGCGTGCTCGACGATCCCGAGTCGATGGTGGGTCGGATCACCGACCTGATGGAGAAGGCCGCTCAATCCCGCTCACCCATTCTGACAAGTTGAAGTCGATTGGACCTGACCCTCCTTACTGTCCTTGACCCAGCGCGAAGCCGGGAACGCCGTCGAACAAACAGAGGTTTTCGGTCTTGATCACGTCGAAGCCGGACTGGATGACGCGTTGATACAGTTCGAGGATGTCGCGATGGTCGATGGGTTCCTGGCGTTCGCTCATGAAGCGACAACGCCAGTGATCGGTGCAGAAGGTTTCGGGCAAGCCGTTGGGCCAGACTTTGACGCCGCGATTGGTAATCATGCAAAGAGTGAGCTTGGGGGTAGCGGACTTCGAAAGAGTCCGGCCCAGATCCTCGGGCGAACCCTCGCGCCAGTTGAGAAAGAGATCGACGCCCACCAGGGTTTTGCTGGTTTCTGGCGCGCGGCGGTAGGCGGGCAACGCCGCAGCAGGACTGGGAGCAGGAGCGCGAGTCAACGAGGGTGGGTGAGTAGGGGCTGGAATCGGGTCGGGGTTGTCGGCCTCGAAGCTGGCCGGCTTGAGACGTTCGGGCCGTTGTCCCAGACGCTCGACCACTGCTTGGGCGAATTCCAGGGTGCCCACCGTGGTCTTGGTCAAGGTACCGGCGATGTCGGCAGTGTGCAGGCCATCCTCCAGGGTTCGCAGCCAAGCGTTGCGGATCGTGGTGGCGAGCTCGCCTAGACCCAAATGGACCAACATCATGACCGCCGCCTGCAACAACCCCGACGGGTTAGCAAGGTTCTTGCCGGCGATCGTCGGGGCCGAACCGTGGATCGCCTCGAACATCGCGCCATGGTCACCAATGTTGGCCGAACCGGCCAACCCCACCGAACCGGCCACCTGGGCAGCAATGTCCGAGAGAATATCCCCATAAAGGTTAGGAGTGACAATCACGTCGAAAATTTCGGGGGTGTCGGCCAATCGCGCCGCACCGATGTCGATGATGAGGTGATCCTGCTTGAGTTCGGGATAATCCCGACCGATCTCGTCGAAAACCTGATGAAACAGACCATCGGTCAACTTCATGATGTTATCTTTGGTCATGCAGGTGACTTTGGTTCGGCCATGAGCGCGGGCGAACTCAAAGGCGTAGCGCACGATCCGCTCGCACCCGGGCCGGCTGATCAGTTTGAGGCATTGCATGACCTCGTCGGTTTGACGATGTTCGATGCCGGCGTAAAGATCTTCCTCGTTCTCGCGGATGATGACCAGATCCATCCGGGGGTGCAAGGTTCGGACAAAGGGTGCGTAAGCTTGGCAGGGACGGACGTTGGCGTACAGCCCGAGACCTTTGCGGATGGTTACATTGAGGCTTTTGAAGCCGCCGCCTTGAGGGGTGGTCACCGGACTCTTCAGGAAGACCCCGGTGCGCCTGAGAGATTCCCACGAGGCCGGCTCAATCCCGGAGGACACTCCACGTTGATAGACAGATTCTCCAATTTCAATCACTTCTGGCTCAAGATCGGCTCCGGCCTCCTTGAGAACCATGAGGGTTGCAGCCATGATTTCCGGGCCGATACCATCGCCGTAGGCCACAGTGATTGGGATTCCCATTGTGATCGCGCCTGACTTTGGTTTGGTGGGGTTGGGAAAAACGCGGGAACGGGTCGCGGTCCGCCCGGTGTCCGTCTCATTCTCCAATGCAGGTGTCAATGCAAGGTTGCGGCACGGACGCGGGATCGTGAGACTCAGACTGATCATCCATGATGATGAGGTCAACGGCTTTTTAGCCGTCAATCGAATTGCGAGCGTTTGCCGCCGCGTCAACTGCGAATTTCAACTTTGGGAGGCGAGCACTCCTTGGGCGGTGACGACTCCGTGGAGAGTTTGATCATGGGGCAAGGTGGGGACCTGTTCGACGATCTGGGCCGAAAAGGCGACGGCCCAGCGGGGCACGCGGGGGTCCAAGCAGCTTAGGAGACGGTCGTAGTAGCCTCCGCCCCGTCCCAGACGTCCCCCCCGGCGATCGAACGCCAGACCCGGCGTCAGGACGCCGCGAATCTCGTGGGGCCGCAGCTCGATTGCGTCGGCGGCAGGTTCGGCGATTCCCCAACGATTGACCACTAGGCATTCCGGGCTGTTGATCCGATGCAACGCTAATCGATGCGCCTCCGGATCCACCCGCGGCAGTGCCACTGCGATCCCGCGCTGCCACAACCCACGCACGAACTCCCAGGTGGAGGGTTCTTCAGGAAAGGAGGAAAGATAAGCCAAAATCGGACCCTCTTCACCCAGAGGGTTCGCCTCGGCAAACCGCTCCCAGAGCGATTCGGACTCCTGAACCCGCCCTGTCTCGTCTAGCCGGGCCAGACGCGCTTTGATCTCCCGACGCAACGCGCGCTTGGCCATCACAACCTTTTCAAGGTCCGCCCGTTGATCGGATCGAGACGTCGAATAGGCCCAAGGCGTCATCGTCCTCCACCCTTTGCCCAAAATCCAACGTCGCCCGAACTCCTCAAGACGGTGGAATGGGTCCGGTCGCTTGGATGTCGCCTCAAACAAGGCGAACCCGTCCACCCGGGTGGGAACCGGACGACGGGTTCGGCGAAGATCGGCTTGGCCAACCACGCTGAAGATCAAGCCGGAGTCAACATCAAGGAACAGAACCAATTCAGATGAGAACCCCTCCGCCATAGTGCCGTTGAACCGCTTGATGGGAACCCGAATTCAAGGTGGGTGCCTCAGACTCTCCGCGGTCAGACCGCGAGCCATATTGGGACCCTTCGGGTCTTCTGTTGGTTCGCCACACGAATACGATTCTGACGAACACGGCAGAGGGCGACCACCTCTGACGAAGTGATCCACCTCATTTTACTTCCTCTCCCGCCCGATCGCAAGACAAACCGACCGAAGACTGGGAGTCGGCCACATCCACCTTCTCTCTTCATCTTGGACTGCCATCTCTCTTCATCTTGGACTGCCATCCCTGTGCCGACCGCTCCCAAACTAAAGCCTTCCGCCCTTGATGTCGCTCGGAAAAAATTCGCCCCATCCCATTGACGGACCCTCCAAGCACTCGTTATGATCGGTCGTGTTGAGACTGAATCTCAGTCTCAGTCGGGCTTCAAGCGATCAACTCCGTCGGGGTGGCGTCGGGTTCGTCGTTCGAACCACGGCGCGGGACCACGCTCCGGCGGAGTTGACCTTTTTTGGCTTTGCTTTGTGGGGGGGAGTGGCGAGCGGGGCAGCTTATTGGAAGTCGCCCGAGCCGAGGTCATCGGCTTGGGATTCGACCACGGAGGCGCGGATGGGTGGGATGACTCGTCGTCCGACCGAGCGTTGGGTGAGTCGTACGTCGCGTTGATCGACACGGCCATCGCCGTTGACGTCGAGTTCGGTTCGTTCGGGGGTGGTGACGCCCACGGCGCGTTGGACGGTTTGAACGTCGTCACGATCGACGATGCGGTTGCCGTCCACATCGCCCAGGAGGCGGAAGAAGCGTCGGCGGGTCTCGAACCGACCATCGAGGTTGGCGTCGATCAGCACAGTGTAGATCGCGTCGCCGGGGACGGGGGTAGCGCGGGGGCCGCCGATGCCTTGGGGGCCGAAATCGAGCACGATGTCCTGGCCTTCGCGTCGGGAGGCGTCGGCGATTTCCACGGGAATTAAGCCGGTGCCATGAAGGTTGGATCGGAACATTCGGATGCGGTCGGGCCGGTTGGTGGTGACACTTCGAAACAGCGCGTCAACATTGGTGTCGTCGGAGAAGACCATGCGGACATGGTTGACGAACGAGCGTTGGCGTTCACCAAACTGAACGATGAAATCCTCCAAACGACCGCCGGGGGTGGGCGGGACGCCGCCTCCGCCTTCGAGGCGCAGACCGTAGAGCCCCTGGGCAGCCGGCGCGACTCCCTGGCCGGTGAGGGCGTTGTAGTCGTTGGTGCCTTCGCCCACGGCGGTGACGCCGACGAAGTAGGTCACATTCGCGTCGAGGTTGGCGGTGAGGCGCGCGTCCACAAGAGCCTGCGAATAGCCGCCGGCGTTGAGGGTGGCCACGACAGGCTGATTGTCCACCGCGTCGGCCACGAAGTCGTCGTTGGCGGCGATTTCGTTGCCCTGGGCGTCGAAGAGTCTCAGCTTCGTGTCGGGACTGGTCGAATCGAGCCGGAAGGTCGTCAGCGTGACCGAGCCGGAGCGAGTCGGACGAATCCGATACAGATCGAGGTCAGCAGCTCCGCGGGCCAGAATCGGACCGTCGGGACGAGTTTGGTCATCGCCCAGCCGAGCGACCACGCCCACTCCGTCGCTCAGGTTGGTGATCCCGGTGGCGTCGCGAATCGAGTCGTCAAGCAGCCCGTTGAGGTCGCTGGCTGGACGCATCCGGGCTTCGACGGCGTAGGGGATTGGCGTGAATGGCTCGGCTCGGGGTATTCCTGTGGTGGTCGCCGCCCAGAGCGGACGCGCGTTGGAGTCGGCCGCGAGGGTGACGTAGACCACCTGACCGGCGGGCACCGGCACAGCCAAGTTGGTCGAACCGGTTTCACGCGAGGAGGCCAAGCGAGCAGCTCGGTTGGTTTGCGGATCGAACGACCAGAGTTCCACGCTCACGGCCGGGTCGGCTCCTGAGGCGTCGGGAGCCAGACGCATCTCGAAGACGGCGTTGGACTCGGCCCGGAATGCCCAGGTGTCCACGTCGAGCCGTCCGTCGCGTCCCACCGGATCGACGCCCGGATCGATGCCGATGGTTCCTTCCACCCGTTGGAACTGCGCGTTGACCGGCAGCGTGCGGATTGCCTCGGGACCGATCAGGGGAATCGCCCCGTCCACGTCGCGGTTGTCGAAGGCGGCCGACATCCGGTAGCCCCCGCCGGTTCCAACGGGGCGACGGTTGTAGCCGTTGTCCAGGTCGAAGGTGGTGTTGGTCGCGTCGGCAATGACAACGAGATAATCGTTGCCCCGGATCGCGGGCACGGTCAACTCGTTGTCGAGGGTCCCCGAGGGATTGGTCGAGGAGCTGAGGAATCGTCGGACGCCGGTTTGGGCGTCGATCTCGTAGATCGCCAGGAAGCCGGTGAGCGCCGGGGTGCCGGTTCCCAACACCTGGACGCGGAAGAGGCCGTCGTCGTTGGCGCGGGCGAGATACATATCCACATCGTTGCCGCCGACTGCGACCACTCCCACCGAGCCGATCGGGGCCGGATCGTTGCCGATGGTCGCGGTGAAATCGACGACTGGCAGGTTGAGCAACCGTTGCGCTCCGGCGGCTGTGCCGTTGGGGTCGGGCGCTTCGAGCAGCACTTCGAGGTCGTACCCCCCCGTGGTCGAACCGCTGGTCGCCCCCGTGCCGGTGGTGGGATCATACGCCGCGTTGCCCAACGCCGAGACTCCCACGAAGAAGACGCGGCGAGCCGCACTGGCCTGGTCGGGCGTGGCGATGGTGACCGCTTGGCCCAAAGGCGCTTGGGCCCGCGCGACCTGCTGACCCTGAGCATCGAAGATCCGCAACTCGGCGTTGAGACCCGCGCCGTTGTCGCCAGTGGGAATCACCCGGGCGCGGAGGCGTCCCTGGCCGTCGGTCTCAACCCGATACAAATCGACATCGTTGGCTCCCACTGCGTTTTGACCATCGCTTCCGATGAAACCAGCGGCGAACGCGGCCCGCTCGGTGGTGACCACGCCCAATTCGACCGCCGTGGCGAGGGTGGCGTTGAGTTCCCCTTCAACCGAGGTTCGCACCCGATTGATGGTTTCCACCACAGCGCGATCCACGCGAATCCGATCGAGCGAGCCGTTCTCGCCGACTTGGGCGACCTGGATCAGACCGCCGGCGGTTTCGTTCGACTCGACTTTCATGCTATTCGCATCGTCGGACGTGGCTTGGACGCGATTGTCCGTGCGCCAGCCGGTCTGGGACGCGGCTTGGACGCTGGGAGACGTCCTGTTGTGGCCGTTCAGGGTGGACAACAGGGTTTCAATCGCTTCGCTGACCCGAGGCTCGGCCGCGATCGCTTCAGAACGCATCCGCTCTAGCATCGCCGTCAGCGAGGCCGACGCTTCGGCCAGGGTCGCGGGCATCCCCGTCTCCAAACTCAGCGAGGCGGCTGAAGGGCCGGAGTCGTCGACCTCGGCGGTGGATATGGCGGAGGCTGAGTCGGGGATCACGTCGGACGTCGATTTGAGAATGTCGCGGATTTCGGACGGCAGGAGCGAACGCTCACCGAAGGTGGCCGCGGCATCCTGCAACAGCGCCACGACTCCACCGACGACCGCCGAGGCCATTGCTGAGCCGGAGCGGAACGAAGTCAAAGCGTTCTTGGCGTTGACCGCCCGCATCGCGTCGCCAGGGGCTGAAATCAGGTTGGCCGCCGTTCCCCGACGGCTAAGGGGGGAGAGTTCCTCACGCGCGCTGGAGTTAGGACCGCCCGGCGTGGTCGCGGCCGAGACCCCTAAGGTCGCCACCGTCGCGGCGGTCGAGACCCCTTCGCCGGTCATCCCCGGTTGGCGGTCCCCCGCGGCAGCCACTACCGTGATCCCCTGGGCTTCGAGTTGACCGATTAGCTGATCCAGAGCCGCCAGACGTGAACCGCCGGGCCGAATCTCGTCGGAGGAGTTGAGCATCTGATCATCGACCGCCGACAGATCGACCACTTTGATGTTGTGGAGTCGGGCATTGTCGATCACCCACTGCAGCGCGTTGGCAACGGCGTCGAACGGAGCCTGGGGTTCGCCGTCGCGGGCCACGGCCCGAACGGCCACGATCCGACCCATCGAAGTCACGCCAATTGTCGGATCGTCCGACACGATCAGCGAACCGGCCTGGCTGCCCCGGCCATTGCCATCGAGCGACTCAGACGGCTCGCGCGGGCTACCCAGCACGGCGTCGTAGGCGGCGGCTAGACTCTCCACGAGGGCGGGGTTGCTGCCGTTGGTTCCCGTGTCGATCACGGCGATCCCAATCGGACGGCCATCGGGACCCATCCCATCCAACGACGCCCCGAAGGTGGGGTCGTTACGGGCCGCGGTCAGCCCAATCCCGTCGAACGCCGCGTTTAGCACCACCCGAGGCTCCAACGTCTCGACCCGCCCGGTCCAGCGGCGGCGGGGACGTCGAAGACGCGATTCCGAAGACCGGACCTGCTCATCCGGCCGACTCCCATCCTGGCTTCGGCTCATCGCTCGAACGCTCCTGACCTCGTCCGGGTTCGGTCGCGGAGCGAATCCCCAACTCTGGCGAATGGACCACCACAACGACGAAACGCCCGTACAACCCTCCGCATGAGGATGATCGTCTCGGACGCTTGCGCCGGTCGCGTCGAACGCTCCACCGGGCGACCCGGAGCCGCCCGGCGAGCGGGGACTCCATTCCCGACCCGCTCCGGTTGTCTTGATTCACCCTTGAGGATCGGATCAAACCCAACGACGATCTGAGCGGGGGACGCCGGTCCGACACTCCCCCTCACGCTCAAGTCGTCCAACCGACACAACCGGCCCAGCTCAGGGGACCATTTCAAGCCACGATCGCGGACGAGGCAAATCGGTTCCCAACCGTCGCAAAGCCGTTCCGCTTCAACCCACTCAACGCGGGTCCCAAACCACCCGGCCCGTCTTGGGGTCGATCGTGAGGTCGAGCGCCTCGTCGGCCCGCGTGTAGAAGACGAAGCCGAACATCATCTCATCATACGTCTGATCGCCGTAGCCCACCGCGCGGCTGGGGTCCGGATTGAACGGGTTGAACGCCGAGTTGTCGAACTGCGCGGTCACCTCCAAAACTGTCCCGGCAGGGAACCGCTTGGTCCCTGGACGCCAGCGATAGGGTTGCTGCCATTCAAAATGATAATTCGGTACCACCAGCAGCCGCTCGCGCCGGCCCTCGGGCGATAGGGCGTCAAAGATCATGTTCTTGCCACGCAAGTGCATATGCGAGAACATGCCAAGCCCTTCGGCGTCGAACGGGATCGTCCGCGTGCTTTGGACCACGTGCGCCGGTTCGCCCGGCGGGATCAGGAACCGCCCCGTGGTCACCTGTTGATGATGAAGTTGCCGTTGGACCTTCACCCGTGGATATTTCAGACCAATCGCCAGCCGACAGGTTTCCGGCTTGCCGGTGGTGGTGTAATGAATTTGAATCGCCAGCACCGACCCAGCTGGGATTTTGTAGGCGATTCCCGGATCGAGCCGCATCGGGTCGCCGCCGGGTACCTTGCCGGTGATGAAAAACTCCTGCTCGAACTTGCGGCCCAGCGGCACGCAGGCCAAATTGGCGTGGTGCAACACGGTCGGGTTGTCCGACGTGATCTCCACGTGATCTACCCAAGTCTCATGGGTGAAGAGATATGGGAAAACGACGTATTTGTAGTCGATAAAACCAGTCGCGGGCAACTGGTGCGCGAAGGGTTGAACAATCACCAGGTCAGGCGTGCCAATCCGCCAGGTCCAATTGCCCGGTTTCGAATTGCTTTCGGCGTCGTTGGTCTTCACGGCTTCGGACGATCGTGGAACCGACGGCTCGACCGATTCGCGCGGGGTTCCCAGCGCCCGATCACCCCGACACCAGGCGATCAGAAGGGATTTTTCCTCCGGGTCGAGACCTCTCCGATTGACGAACTCAGTGTGCCGGGGGTCGGCGAACCAGGGAGGCATTCGTTCCTCGGCCACGACCTCGGCGATGGTCTCGGCATGCTGGCGGGCGTCGCCGACGGTCGTCAGCGGGAACGGGGCGTCGCCACCGTTTCGGTGACACTCCACGCAATGGGCTTGCAGGATCGGCCTGATGTGTCCGTGGTAGGTGGGCGCAGAGTTCAACCTCAGCGCAACTGGGCGGGTGATGCGGCAGCCGTCGGCGGGCGTTTCCGGGTTGGCGATTGCGCGGCCGGCCAGCAACGCCTCGATCGCGTCGCGCAGGTCGTCAGTTCGCATGTGAGGACGCTCTCCCCCCACACGGTATTGGTCGTCGATGCGTCCGCGATAGACGATCCGGTTCTCCCGATTCAACACGACCACCTGGGGCGTGCGCGTCAACCCCAGCGCCGCGGCAGCGACACCCTCGGCGTCTCGACCGATCGGGAAGGTCAGACCAAATTCCAAAGCGTGCGCGGCCATACGGGGCACGGAGGCTTCGGGACCGACATAGAGCGCTAACATGCTCACCTGGCGATCGCGATAGGTTCGGAACAGCATTTCCAGTTTAGGGGCGTATCGCTTGACTAACGGGCAAAACTCCGTAACGGCGACGACCACCTTGATTTCCGCCGGTTCGAGATCCATCAGCGATCGGCTGAGAAACCATTGGTCCTTAAATGTAATTGCACCCGCATCTACCACTGCGCCGATTGCCGGGAGCGTGTCGTTTGATGCGGCGGCGTCCGCGCTCCCCTGTGTCAAAGACCACCACCCTACCGCGATCAGACATCCTAGGCTGGCGATGATCCATCGCCGTTGGCGTTGGCTGAGGCGATTCATGAATAAGGCTCCTGTGGGGAGTGGGGAGTGGGGAGTGGGGAGTGGGGTGTGGGGAGTGGAGTGTGGGGAGTGGGGAGTGGAG
>Ga0209017_10000650_pt1 | contig 32968 bp, 26 predicted proteins | sample YNPBryunderm2012_FD_185812 | JGI IMG/M metagenome (GOLD analysis project Ga0209017, IMG submission 185812) | Anoxygenic and chlorotrophic microbial mat microbial communities from Yellowstone National Park, USA - YNP Bryant MS undermat 2012... ...
CGTTGATTTTGGCGATCTGCTCTTCCGTCATTTTCAGTTCTTCCTGGATCGCCTTGTTGATGACCAGAAAGTTGGGTCCTCCACCCCCCCCGAAGCCGAACATGCCCGGTTGAGCCTGGACTACCGCAAACATGGCGGTAGCCAGCAAACCAGCTACCCAGTACCGTGTGCGCATAATTTTCCTCCTGCCTGGGGAGTTTACTTTGAGAGAAACTACACCCCGGCCTCACCCTGAGGCTTGGGAACATTCGGTAGTTTACATTCCAGACGGTGAAAAGATCGTGAGAAGAAAGCTACTTGATCAGTTTATCAGGAAGCGACCTCCCCTCAGGGACGGATGGGTGTGGTCTGGGCAGGATTCTGAGGAGTCGGAACCGCACTGGGAGGAAGAGAGCGAGCAGGCGGAGTAGCCTGTGGCGCCTGCCGGCGGGTGAAACCCGGTACATCCTCGAAGCGAAAAACCTTCTGAGGGTCGATGCCGGGAATGTTCATCTTATGGTTGGCCAGTGTCCATTGCTCGATTGTATCGTTGGCCTTGACTATGTACGCCTGTGCGGGCAGGTATGCCAGAGGACCTGTCCTGGGACCGTACAACGCCAGGCGCAATTGTTTGAATTCCTCTTTGTCCCTAGCCAGCAAGGGCTTTATGTCCAGATAGATGTAGTATTGATCCTCGTTGAATAAGGTGATCTGAAAGCGTTTCTTCAAGTTCTCGGCTTTCAAGTTGGAGAGGAAGTCGATCATGAGATTGTCGGAGGAGGCGTTCGGTTGTTGGGCCGGGTCGGGCAGCTTCCACTCGGTGATGGTTTTATCCAGACCGCTATAGGCGTAGATTTCCCTCCCCGTGCAGATGAACGCTTCGTAATCCTGGCCGGTTCGGTCGCCTGTGTAAACCAGGCGCATGCGGGCATAATTCGGCTTCATACAGAGGAGTTCCCCTTTATACTCTTTTTCGGCCTTGAATACCCCTGTTGCAGCCGGATCGGAGCGCTTGAGGGTTACAGAAACGAAGATATTGGTGATGCCTTCCATGGCTTTCTGCCACGCCTGCAGGTGGGCATCGAGCCGTGCCTCCGCCGCTGTGGCCGAAGAGGGGGATAGCGGGACCTGGCTGCCCGGACCCGTGGGTCCTTGCGCTGAGACACTCGCTCCAGCTAAAACAAACACGCATAGGCATGCTGCTAACCACTGCGTTCCGCCAGACATGGGTGGAAGGTCTCCTTAGGAAAGACCACGATTTTCCGGCTGTTCAACTCAAGAGTGACACGTTTGCGATCCTGAATCTCTCTCGCTTATACACCATCTCCGTGTGACGGAAAAGTCCGGTTTTTGGGAGGAATTGCCGGACTCGTGAGCTTTTCACAGGGGGTAGATGACGGCGAAACAGCAGACGGCTTGCCGACAGTGGGAAGATCATCAATAGTGTTGGTAGCAGCTCTGATGATGCTTCTCTCACAAGTGAGGAATGAAGAACTATGTTGGAGAAAACCCAGGTACGGATCGTGGCAGGTCGATTACGGGGTCGGAAACTGCATGTCGTGGTCAAGGAAGGGATGCGCCCCACGCCTCAGCTGGTGCGGGAAGCGTATTTCAGCATCATGGGGAATGCGATCCCAGGCCGCATGTTTTATGATGTGTTTGCGGGTACAGGGGTAGTGGGATTAGAAGCTGTCAGTCGAGGAGCCACAGCGGCACGTCTTATCGAGAATGACAGCCGACAAGCGGCGGATATTCAAAAACACGCCGATCTCTTTGGTATCAGTCGGGAGGTGCAGGTTCTCAAGGCCGATGCTTATCGCTGGGCGGAACATTGGCAACCGTCGAGTTCGGCACCGGTCAATTTCTTCCTGAGTCCCCCGTTTGCCGATTTGCACCAACGGTTAGAACAATTCCTGGCGTTGGTTCAGACCCTGCTGGCCAAGGCACCTGCGGACTCCGTCCTAACCATTCAGGTCGAGCGTGGTTTTCCGGTCGAGCGTTTACCGGACCTGCAAGCTTGGGATATCCGTCGTTATGGCCGGAACCTCCTTATGGTTTACGTCGTCCCGTCTCACAAACCTGATTTGTCGATGACAGACGAGGGAAACATCACGCCTTGAATGTAGGGAATCAACAGCCCCCATTTTTTTCACTGCATCCCCTTGTCAGCCGGAACCAGCGGTGGTAAAATGCATTGAATTATATGGGTAAGGTCTCCGCCTTCCCCCATTTCTTTCCCAAGATTCTCATTGTTGTAGAGGAGGTCATCAATGGTTAGAACACTCTCCCCAATTCAAAAGTCCAGCAGTCGTGCGTTTACCCTGATTGAGTTGCTGGTCGTGATTGCCATCATTGCCATCCTGATTGGCTTGTTGTTGCCGGCGGTGCAGAAGGTACGCGAGGCCGCGGCACGGATGAGTTGCCAGAACAATCTCAAGCAATGGGGTTTAGCCCAACACACGTACCACGACAACAACGGCTTCTTCCCTCCCGGTGGTTTGTTCGGACGGGATTTCGGAGGAAGTGGGATTTCAGACTGGGGTGATGACCGAGGGACCTGGATCGTCTATAGTCTGCCGTATGTCGAGCAACAGGCCTTGTATCAGCTGTTTCCCCAGCCACCTTCTGCTGTTTACAATTCGGCTGGGATAGCTCGTTCACAGCCGGGGTTTACGAATTTTCGGCCGAAGTTTTTCCGTTGTCCCAGCGACGGTTGGAACACAGAATGGGCCCTCTGCAACTACGTCGGTAGCCTGGGACCTCAATGTTCGATCGGCCCTTGCGGTTATGATCCCTATCAGCCCTTGTGCAATCAGCCGGGGATTGGAGTCCCATCGAGTCCGGACCATGGGAATACCCTGGATGCAGGTTCGCTTCGCGGGATGTACAACCGGTTTGGAGCACGGGTCAACATGGCTTCCGTGACTGACGGTTTGTCTAACACCATCCTCATTGGTGAGACCTTACCGGAATGGCACGACCATTTCTCGAACGGTTCCTGGTCGTACTACAACGGTGGTGCTTCACACGCTACCACCATTGTGCCGATCAACTACCGTAGTGACTCTCAAGCTCGGTGCTCGCCACCAGATCGGTCCAAGTATAACTGGAATTTGTCATTTGGCTTCAAGTCTCGCCACGCAGGAGGAGTCAACTTTGTCTTTGGCGACGGTTCGGTGCGGTTTGTGCGAGAGAACATCAACATGACCACATACGTTCTCATGGGTTGCCGTAACGACGGCCGACCTGTGCCCAATGAGTAAACCTGGTAATTCACCTCCTATGAGGAAGGGGTATTGCTCGCCCCCGTGTTCATAAGTTGACCGTCGTAACGTTCAGGAGTTCAGCGTCACAGAACCTTCGTTGCTACGAGCTAGGAAAACGACTATGTAGGAGGGTGGTCCTTGACGGACCACCACTTTCCTTGAATCATCAGAAGTTCTAAGAGTAAGCCGACTCTTCACCAGCACTCCAGCGGTGGCGTGTTACGTTGAGGAGGGTTACCGAACGACCAGGGTGGTAGGGTTTGTGGGTGCATATATCACGACCACGATACACACAGGTGGGAGGATTATTGATGATACGGCCAGTGTGCGTCCGTCTCTGCTGCTTGGTATCAGGATGTTTGCTATTTACAGGGTGTGGTGAGAAGATTGTACCCGTGGAAGGTCAGGTCACCCTGGATGGCCAACCGGTGCCGGGGGCGACCGTTACCTTCACATCCGAAGACGGTAAAAATGTGTACAGCGGACTCACAGATGACAATGGCAAATTCAGCTTGAGCAGTAATAAGGGAACTGGAGCTGCTCCAGGAAGTTACAAAGTCACGGTCACCAAATTCAAGGCCATGGCAGCGCCGGTGGATGTGGCCGGCGGTGACGATCCAAGCAAAATGAGCAAGGAATACATCAGCCAGATGAAAAAGTTTGCAGATATGAGCGGCCCTCCGAAGGGACCTATGCCTCCCATGCCTGGGAAGGTGGGAGGTGGTGCTAGCGGCCCGAAGTCAGAGTTGCCGGAGGTTTACGCCCGGTTGGAGACGACGCCCCTGCGTGTGACTACTCCTTCTCCGGGACCGGTCAAGTTAGAATTGCAAAAGTCCCCGCGTGGACAGTGATTTCCCAAATCAGTCCGACCATGCGGAACGGAAAAAGTGGTGTAAGTAAGTGACCCTGGCGAGTGTTTTCGCCAGGGTTGTTTGTTGAAGGAGAGCGGGGATGGGACAGGTCATACGTTGGTGGTATCGGCTCGGGCGACCTGCCCTGGTCGCGGCCCTGCTCCTCGGGGCGGGTATCTGGTGGTTCTATGAGCGTCAGGTTTCCGCGGACCGCCTGCTAGCCAAGGGACGGTCGGCCTTGGCCCGTGGAGATTGGGACAAGGTGCGGGAAGTGGCGGAGCAGTTGGAACGTGCCGGATATCAGCAGCACAGTCGCCTCTTACGTGCGGAGTGGCTGTGGAACCGCGGTGAAGTCGCCAGTGCCTTAGCTCTGGCGGAGGGGGTACAGGCGGAAGGTCGGCTGCGCATCGAGGCGGCAGTGATCGTGGGGAAGTGTCTTCTGGCCCTGGAAAATCGCCAGGAGGCCTTCCGGGTCTTCAGGTGGGTGGTGGAGCAGGATGCCGAGCAGGTGGATGCTCACCGGGGGCTGGCGGCGTTGGCCTATGACCTGGGCCAGTGGCATCAAGCCGAGTGGCATCTGCGACGCGTAGCGGAGTTGGATCGGCAAGACCCGCGGCCCTACCGGTTGTTGGGTCTGATGTACAAAGATTTATCACGTTGGGAGGAGGCCGAGAGTGCCTACCGTGCAGCCTGGGAGCGAGGGGTGGAAGGTGCCATGCGGGTGGATGTTGCCTTGGAGTTGGCGGAGGTGCTGTTGCAGCGGGCGATGTATGAGGAAGCATTGACCTGGACGCAAACCGTAACGAGCGAGACTTCCACCCAGCGGATCAAAACAGCCCAGTTACGGGCGGAGGGGTTGTACGGCCTGGGACGATGGCAGGAGGCCACGGCGGAGTTGGAAGCAATTCCCCGTGAACAATGGACCGCTGGCATGTGGCGATGCCGAGGACGGTTGCATCGGGATGCCGATCAGCTATCGGAGGCGGCAGCGTGTCTGGAAGCGGCTGTGCGATTGGACCCCAATGATGTTGAATCCTGGCATGTCTTGGCGCAGGTTTACGAAAGTCTGAACAAGAAAGAGGCAGCCATGCAGGCCCGTCAACGGGTCGAGGACATCCAGAAACATTTGCAACAGTTGACCCAACTCACCCATCAGGCGATGGAACGTCCCTGGGACAGCGCGGTGCGACAGAAACTCGCGGACCTCAACGAACAGTTGGGACATCCAGAGTTGGCACGCATATGGCGGAAAGCCGCTGCGGAATGCGCTTCTCGAGAACAACGTCGCTAGGGTGAGGGTGCGCGAGTCTGTTGGCGGAACCACTCCCGAAAATGTTGTCTCTGCTCGACGCTGGTGCTGAGTTCCAAGGCCGACTCCAGATGCATCTGTGCTGTGATGGGGTCACCGCGCTGCTGACGGCAGACTGCCAGATACAGGTGAATGTGTGGATGCAACGGGTGAATCGCCAAAGCCTGCTGACAGTTATGTTCTGCCAGTTCCCATTGTCTTTGGGCGATGCGTACGGCAGCCCGTAAGAGATAGTAATCCACGCAGGAAGGGTTGAGTCGCAGCAACTGTTGGGTGGCGGCCTCCGCCCGATCCCAGCGACGCAAAGCCAGTGCCGTGTCTGCTAGTCGTCTGAGGGCCAACTCATGGTCTGGTTGCAGTTGCAAAGCGTACTCCGCCGCTTGCCAGGCTTGCGAAAACTGACCTAGTGTCAGGTGTGCTTCGCTCAGTGCAATCCAACCTGTGATATCACCACAATGCACAGAGAGAGCGCTTTCCAAACGAGACAGGGCGGCCTGAGCGAGGTTTTGGGCGTGGGGACCCGGAGGTACCCGCAGACTCAGATGCGCCAAGGCGACACCCCAGTCACGCTCCTGTTCGCTTCCAGGTGATGGCTGAGGATTGCGATAAGGAATGATCGGAAGCGAATGAGACGGAGGAGCGGATTGGGCATGCTCCGAAGAGACCGGTGCAGGGCGACGTGGGATGCGATGATCCGTAATGCTCGTATGGGCAATATTGCCACTGCCCAGGCGAGGCATGTGACAGGTTGTGCAACTATCCCTGTGCCTCTGGCGTTGCGTTGGCGGAAGGGAACAACTCTGAGGTGTGTGGCAATGCAAGCATCGCTGGCGATAGAATTGTTCCCGTTCATTGGGGTGTGGTACGGAATGAGGATCATGACAGCTGGTACAAAGAAGTTGACCTCCACTGGCGATAAAGCAACGACTCGTTTCTAACTGCTCGAATTGACTGACCGAACGCAACTCGCGCGACCAGTCCGGATTCCGGATGCAGACGGTAACAAACTGATCCCAAGGAAGCCCGGGACGGTACTCCCAGGGTTGTCGCCCGCGTCGATGAACGCGAACCTGCCCTTGCAGATGACACTGTCGGCAAATGTCCTGTTGCAGGGACACGGCAAGATGACGGGGATTGACTATAGAAGTGTCGATGCGGTCCGGGGGTGGTCCGTTGCTACGTTCCTGGACATGGAGTTGTCCGGGACCGTGACACCGTTCACACCCAATGGCGACTTGCAATGCGAAAAGTGGTTCCCGATAGCGGTTGATCGAACCAGCAATAGGTTCTACATGATGGACATGGCAGTACAAGCAATCCGGATGTACTGGCCGACGGCCACCTTGATCCAGATCGAATCCCGGTGAAATGTCCCAACGTTGCTCCTGGCTGAACCAACTGATCGGAGATTGCCAGAGAGCGGAATGCTCAAAGGAGAGGTAGGAACGTCCCCGAGTGCCGGAACCGATCGCAACATCCAGCCGGAGGGAATAAGAAACCTTCTCGTCCGTGGGTTTTGCGAGCTGGACGGTATGAAATCGCTGAGATGACTTTTGCATGATACTGAGGCGATAGGGACCACGCCACAGAGTGGGAGGAGTGTCCCAACGTTCCAGGGTGGAGTGAAACACCTGGTTGCTTGCCGAGCGACCCATCGGGTGTTGCGTGTAGGTTTTGCTGATATCCGCATGGCAACCCTGGCACGCACCATCCCCTACGTACTGCACTTCCGGACGAATGTTGCGGAAGGGAACGGTGGTATGCAAACGGGGATCAGGCGGTGGAGGATCGGGTTGCAGATTCCCAGGTAGGACTTCCTCCGATGGGTGGGATGCATCCTCGGGGAGAAGCCAGAAGATGAGGCTCACAACACACAATAAGGCGGCAATCACCAAGGAAGTACACACCAGGGGAGAACGGAAGAGGACCGGCAGGCGTTTCATAGCGGGTTCCCCCAGAGGATCCATGTGCCGCTGCCCAAGGAGAGCGGACTTGCCGAGATCATCCTGATGGCGCACGCGGCAGAATACTAGCCGAAAGCGTTGCCGGGGCGGAAACTCACGAGCATCCGCTCGATAAACGGCCGGCTGATCGCCTCATAACGGCGAAAAACTTCACGGCGGATCAGGTAGGTTTCGACATACTCCTTGGCGACTACGGTGGCATTGCGGGGTCGGTCCATAACGAGGGCGACTTCCCCAAAGGATTGCCCAGGTCCAAGTTCAGCGACTTTCTCGGGGTTGCCGCGGGTATCGCGGCGAAACACCTCCACGTGGCCACGACGGATGAGATAGGCGTGGCTCTGTTCGCTGACTGCTTCGCCTTCGCGGAGAATGGCGGTGCCGGGAGCAAAGGCGGCTACGCGGTCACGGGCAGCCGCGAGCTGGTCGGGACGCAGGGGGACATCAGGGTGAACACCGATGAGCAGTTCATCCGCAAGATGAGCCAGTTCTTCCGGTAATATAGCAGCAAAAGGAGGACTTTGACGCAAGGCATCGCGCACGAAAAGGCGTTCCGCCACTACGACATTGGCCACAATGCGACCCCGTTCCAGATGCACGATCCGGTCCGCCTGGTGCATGATCCGCGGATCGTGGGTCACGATCAGAGTTGTGGCTCCTCCAGAACCTGCCAGTCGTTCCAGGAGGGGGATTTGCCACTCCGCCAGTTGTCCCTGTTCCCTGCTCTCATCCCCGTTCCGAAGCAACTCCTGCAGCTCCTGAGCAGGTCGTGGTCGAGCCAGAAAGCGAAGCAAAGTGATGACGGCCAGGCCGGAGTGGGCGTCCAACGCTGCCGTGGGTTCATCAGCCAGGATCAAACGGGGACGGTTGATCAAGGCACGAGCGATGGCCACCCGCTGTCGCTGGCCCCCGGACAAACGGGAAGGGATGTAGTCGAACTTGGGTGTTTGAGCACGTCCGAATACATCCCGATCACCCAATAGAAGATATTGCAGGAGATCCCGAGCTTCCTGTGAAGCCTGGGGACGGGGACGTAGCGCCACCGCCATCTGAACGTTCTGCCAGGCCGTCAGCGACTCGAGCAGATTGTGCCGTTGGAAAATGAAGCCCAAACGACGCCGGACGATGATCAGTTCTTTCTCGGCCAGACCTCGCAGCGAGATGGGTGCACCACGCTCCTGATCCCAGATGCGAATATCACCGTACTGTAGGGTGCGTAAACCGCCGATGAGGGTCAATAACGTCGTTTTGCCCGATCCGGAGGGGCCGCTCATGATGACCAGTTCCCCCGGCAGCACTTCCAGGTGGTTGTCGAAGAGAACCTGTGTCCGTGCCTCGCCCCGACCGAAGAAATGATCCACCCCCTCAACCTGGAGCAGCGGTTCTCGTACAGACGGGGCCTTCGCAGGATGTGCTGAGCCGCCGCCGTTCCACCTTCCGTGCGATGACGTTACGCTGTCGTGATGATCAGAAGACATCAGCGGGGTCCACTTTTTCCACGTGTCGTGCGGCCAGGCGTGCGGACAACCAGCACATCCCTACGGTCGCACCACCCAAAACCACGACGCGGACTGGAGTGAAATGGAAGGGCATACCGGTCCACCCTTCGAGCATCGATTGTACACCAGCTGTGGTACCAATTCCCACCAGGAAACCGCTCCCTGCCAGCAGCATCGCCTCAGCCGTCACCACCATCCGCAGGAAGCCCGGCGTGTGTCCAATGGCTAGCAATGTCGCATACTGAGCCAATTGATCCGCGATGTTTCCTGAGAGTATCTGATAACATATAACCAGTCCCACGATGAAACCCAGGAGCATGCCCGCACCGAAAGCGAAACCGATGGGAGTGTTCATCAACCAGAAGCGCTGCTCCCGTTGAATGAGCTGTTCTAAGGTAAGCACCTCCACATCGGGGATGGGAGTATAGCGTTGGCGGAGCTCATCGAGAATCTGCTTCCGCGGTGCCTGGGGCTGCAGCCGAATCAGACCGATATCGACGGCGTCGAGCGGATCCATACCCGGCGGTGTGAACGGTTCACGAAGCCAACGTGCGAATGTCTGCTCGCTGACGATCAACGTGCCATCCGCGGCGAAATCGAAGCCCAGGGTAAAACCTGAGCCGACCAAGGTCAGCCGTTGACCGGCCAGCTCGCCGGTACAACCCTCTCCAAGCGGGCCATATACAGTGGACGTACCACGAGAAGCATCCGGCCGTGCCCGACGGTCGTATAAAGCAGTCCCGGGTTGTTGCAACCGTTGCCAGTCTTCCGGAGGGATATGCAACCCGGTCAGGGGTGGCATGCGAGGATCAATCCCTATCACACGGATGCGTCGCTTCGGCCTGCGTTCTGGCCGAGGAACTTGGGTGGCTAGCCATTCCCCCGCCTGGTAGTCCAGATAGAGGGGGGTTACTCGTTCAATCCCTCGGACCGCTCGGGCCTGTTCCAATCGCAGGCGTGGAAAGGCAGGGCGGAACATCAACGAACTCCGCTGGGGATGGATCAGGACACAATCGGCCTCCAGGGATTGCAGCAACCGTGTGTTGCTCTCCAGCATCGCGTTGAGAATGCCTGATTGCACCCCCATGAGCACCACGGCAAAGGCGATCCCCAAAGTATAAAGCCCACAGCGGATCGGGTCATACGTCAAATTCCGCCAGGCCACCAGCACGGGAAGGAGCATACTGTCAGCTTCGCATTCTCTTGCTGAACGTCAACGGTTTCCCTTGCTGAATGTCCTGCTGAATGTCAACGGTTCATGTCTGGTTTGCGAGCAAGGAATAATTCCCAGGACCGCATCAGGAAGCTATCCGGGGTTCGCTGGCCAGTCCGCGCGGATAACCAAGCCCTGACGGACGAGTCAAAACAGGTCGGCCGGATCGGCGGTGTGGACCCGACGCAATGCCAGGACCGCCGAGAGGAGACACATCCCCACGCTCACCACCGCTACCGAGGCGACAATCCCAGGAGTCATTTCCGCGGGGATACCACCATATGTCCGGGCGACAGAGTAGAGAACAACGGCAATGCCCCAGCCAGGGAGAAATCCGAGCAAAGCCAGAATGCTGGCCTGACCCAGGACCATCGTGGTAGCAAAGGCCGGAGTATGCCCGATTGCTTTGATCGTCGCGTATTCAGGGAGCATCGAGCGGATGTCCGCTGTCATCATCTGGTACACAAAAATGACACCAACGACTACAACAAGCACCACGGCTACCAAGAGAAACTGGCCCACAGAGGTCAAACGGACCCAATAATTGCGTTCGGAAGCGGTGATTTCTTCGCGGGTCCAGATGCGGACGTCGGAAGGCAGCCGGGTTTGGAGTTGGTGGCGAACGGTTAAGACATCGACCTCAGAACTCAATTGAATCAAGCCGAAGTGCGTGCCGGTTGGGGACTGCGGCAAAAACTCTCGGAACGTGCCATCGCTGGTAATCAGCAGAGCATTCCAGCTGAAGCCAGTTCCCAGCGAAAAGGTGCCAGTAATCAGGGCCGATCGCCCATTGATGAGTAGCGGATCGTTCGGTTCCCGGGATTGGGACTGTTCAATCCAGTAATCCGCCGAGCCGTACTCTGCCTTGCTCCTACGGTCGAAGAGGAAAGTCTGCGGACGGGTCAAGAGATGGGCAGCATCCTGGGCCTCTGTGATCGAGGAAAAAACGCCCTCAGACCCGATCGAGAAAGCACGGGGGAGAAACTCAGGGGGGACGCCGAGGACTGCAATACTCATGATCTGTCCGCCGGATGTATGGCCCAGCCAGCTACGGCGTTGAGGCATCCGCCATTCGGCAAAACCCATCGACAATGGGATGACAGACACCACTCCATCCACCGCGGCAGCCTGAGCCAGTCGTTGGTGCGGGAGAACAGCTGTGCGACTGAGATCTTCGTATTCCGATGATGTCAGAAGCAGATCGAATTGCAGGCGGTCGAAGAGCAAAGTTGCCGTACGATCTACCCCTTCCAGAAAGCCCATCTCCAGAAACATCAGAATCACGGCAAAAGCAATTCCGGCGGCGGCCGTCATGCTCCGATGACGCCGGTGGATCAGGTGCCGAACCGCCCAGAGCCAGGCATACATCATCCCGATGTCCTCCCGTGGGCAAGGGGTAATCGACTCCTGTTATAACGACTTTCCCGGATGCACGCCGGGGCGATGGTCTCCAGGGCGGTCCTTGGGATCAGATTCCCATTCCCCGAAAAAGACGTTGCGGAGATTTGGACCGAGCTGATAACCGCCCAGACGGCTTCCATTCTCACCAAATCTTTTACGGTTCTCTCCGTGTGTTTTACGGGAAACGTCATGGCCCCTGCTACGAGTGAGTTTCCAGATCGGGGGAGCCTTCCCCTAGGTGAGGTTCTAAAGAGGCAATGGTTTATGCCATGAGTGAGGTTGTGGAAACGTCAGGGGCTGCGCCTTGAAGAAGCCTCGCTGGGCCTTGAAGAAGCCTCCGGAGGTGGTAAAGCAGGAAGCTCGAGCAGGACGGTAACTTGCAAGTTGATGAAGCGTGCGGCGATTTCTGCATCGCCATTTTCCAGGGGAATCAATACTTCGACGACCCGTCGGTCCCGGTCGGCCCGCGGATCGAGGGAGAAGACGCGATTGTGTGAGATGATGCGGGAGATAGCACTTTCCTCACGGAGTTGTCCATGGAGAAGGCGGGGCAAAGCAGGCGCTTGAACGGTGGCCAGCACCGGACCGTGATGCAGGGCTTGACGCAGGCGGTCCACATCGCCTTCGTAAACTTCGGTGCGCACGATCATTCGGGAAACATCCGCCATAATCAGCAGCGGCTCGGATGTAATCGTTTGTCCGACGTGGGCGTGCACGTGAAGAATCTGACCGGCAATGGGGACACGGATCACACCAAGACGATCCAATTGCTCGCGGGCTTGCTCCCATTTCGCTTGTGCGGATTGAAGAGGGAAGCGGGCCAGGTTTTCCTGAAGCTCAGCTTCGGCGGCTGCTTTTTGGGCCTGACCTACTGCATCCGCGTGTTGATAGGACAGGAAGGTCTTGCGGCGTAGGATTTCGGCCGCTTGTCGCTCCATCCGCGCTTGGGCCACAGACAGGCGGACCTTATCGTACTCCTCGGCAGGAACTGTCACGCGGCTGGCCCGAAGTTGATCCAGCCGTTCCAGACTGTTTTCGGCCATACGCAATTGCTGGGTGAGGTACTCCAGGCGTGCATCCAACGCGGCAAGTTCATCATCTCGAGTGGCCAGGGCTTGCTGCCACTGGGCTTCCGCAGCGCGGATCCTGGCTTCACCCGCTTGCTTTGCGGCTTGGTATCTCATCCGCAGTTCCTGGAGTTCGAGTTCAGCAATTGCAACTTGCTTGCGACGCTCTTCGATACTGGACAGCTCAGCAACCGGCTGGCCTTGTTGAAGGAATTGACCGGGTGCCAGCGGGTAGAGTTTCACGATACGCTCTCCCACAGGACCATGCACGGCGATGATGCCCGCAACGGGTTCCAGTCGTCCCAGAGCTGCTATGCGGGAGGCGGAGGAGGGCACCGAGGGGGGAGATGGACCAGACACCTCCGGTGTGAAGCGGCCTAGGAAATATCCTGCTACTGCCCCGACAGTCAGCAGAAACAGGGCAGCCAGCAGGGACCACACGAGTCGTCCTGATCGTACAGGAGTCCTCGGAAAGAAGTGCGACACGCTCATCCCCCTCCAGCTGATCGGGAAACTCCCCAAGCCAACCAGCACCATAGCAGCTTACATCCCAGGTGCAGAGCCTGGTCCCGATGAATACCATACCACCCACGGCATTTACCGAAATCGATCACAGCGTGGAACAGACCTTCTGCCGCAAATAGAACGGCAGCGAACAGTGGTTGGATTCCTATCATCAGACATACCAGTCCCACCATGGCACCGTGAAGGAGGGCATGTGCTGTCAGCCAATAGTACCAGGGGACAGCCCGAGCAGCGGGATGTTGAGTCTGGGGACATTTGCTAACAGCCATAGCTTCACTTTGGAGAGCGAAATCCACCAACGCATGGCCTGCCAGGAAATACAGCAGAAGCAGGATGAGTGCGCTAGTGTCCATCGCTGTCCGCCTTTTGTGGAACGCTGCCTCAAGAGCACTTTCCCCAATATACCAAATGTGGTTAGTTGCGACCCCTCACGGTGTGGTCCGTTACGGCCCCTCATGGAGAATATGTGAGGGGGAGGAGACTCGCCCGTGTTGACTTTGGTCTGCACGATTTGCAGTTACGATTAGGTTATACACACGGGAGATCGTATGTACCTGGGAGTGGAGATTGGTGGTACAAAGTTGCAAGTGGGATTAGGAGAGGGGGGAGGGGAGTTGCGGTCCTTATGGCGTGGCACGGTCGTGCCGGCGGAAGGACGTGCAGGGATTTGTCAGCAGCTTCAGAAGGCGATCCCACAGTTGCTGGGCCAAGCGGGGGTGACCGTGAACCAGTTACACTGCGCCGGGATTGGCTTCGGCGGACCCACCGATGATACCACCCAAACGGTGATCACCTCGCATCAAGTCGCGGGATGGGATGGTTTCCCCTTGGCCGCCTGGATGCGGGACCTGCTCGGTGGTGTACCGACCGTCTTGTGCAACGATGCCGATGTTGCTGGACTGGCGGAAGCGAAGTATGGGGCTGGTCGGGGGTTATCTCCCCTCTTCTACATGACTATCGGTAGTGGCATCGGCGGGGGGTTGATCGTGGACGGGAGGATTTATCGCGGTGTGGGTCAAGGAGCGGCTGAAATCGGGCACGTTCCGGTAAACCCTCAGGGAGAAGAATTGGAAGCGTTAGCCTCCGGCTGGGGACTGGCCGCCCAGGCTCGACGGCGACTCGAGCAGGGGGAACCTTCCCTGCTTACGGAGATGGTGCAGGGGGAATGGCAACGCTTGACCGGCCGACAGGTCACAGAAGCCGCCCAGCGGGGGGACGCTTTGGCACAATCCGTGTGGAATGCCGCTCTTGATGCCTTGGCTTACGCCGTGGACCTGATCATCCGGTTACTCTGTCCCCGACGCATCGTCATTGGGGGAGGAGTGTCTCTTCTCGGAGAAGAATATCTGTTCCAGCCTCTGCGTCGGCGTGTGGAAGCGCGGGTGTTTCCTCCCTTTCGGGGACTGACCGACATAGTTCCGGCCCAGTTGGGAGAGGAGGTCGTGGTGCATGGAGCGATTGCTCTGGCTCGGCAGTACTGGGAGAAGACCCGGTCTTGAGCCTGATCGATCGGGGTTACTGGGAAAAGTTTCCCGAATCAATCGTCAGTGTACAATTGGCCGGATTGTACGGACGGGCTAAAGTTAACCCGTGGGTTGTGATCATGGCTTGCCGCACCACCGCAGTCCGCATATTCGCTCGATCCCGAGTAAGTGGTGTATTCCGCAGGGATTGGACGCAGCGATATTCCGCATGAATCAGATCAGGTTTCAATATTCCGCATGAATCAGATCAGGTTCCATCCGCATGGGTTACTTGATTCGCATCAAAATCTGTGGGGTGACAGATCCGCACGAGGCTCAGAGGATCGCCGAGCTGGGAGCTGATGCCATTGGGATCAATTTTTATCCGTCCTCAGCTCGCTATGTAACTCCTCATCAGGCTGCGGCTATTGTGCGTGCCTTGCCGCCCTTTACAGCACCGGTGGGCATCTTCGTGGGTATGCCCATGCGACAAGTGTGTGCCGTGGGGTATCAATTGGGACTACGAGCAGTCCAGACTTATGCAGACCCTCCGCTGCGGGAAGATGCCTTTCCGTTTGCACACATTCCCGCATTTCGGCTGCGTGAAGCTGCGGATTTGGAGACCATTCGGGCATATGTCCGCCTGCTACAGACCGCAGGTTGGCCCCCCGCCGCCGTGGTGATCGATGCTTTTGTGGCCGGCCAGTGGGGAGGAACAGGTCAGACGGCCCCGTGGGAACTGCTCGAAAACTTCACCCTGGACGTGCCTTGGATTCTGGCCGGTGGTTTGACTCCCGAAAACGTTGCCGAGGCGGTGCATCGTCTTCGCCCTTGGGGTGTCGATGTGGCCGGCGGAGTGGAGGCCGCCCCGGGTCGTAAGGACCTGGACAAAGTCCGACAATTCATCCTCCAGGCCCGCACCGCTGCAGCTAGCTGCTGATCCCTCCCTTGTCTTCTGAGTACGGTGGTGACGCCCCGGACGCCGTCTCCAGGATCGTTCTAGGACCCGTTCTTGCCCTCGAATGGTCTCGAATGGCCCGAAACACCTGTGAAAATTCCCGCGGAACGTTGGCAATCACCGCTACGGGAGCCGCGGACATTTTCTTCCCCATGGGTGGAATATAACGATGGCGGTTGAGGAGAGAGGAATCCGTCCGCGAGGGTAGGGTCTGGGGGGCGAGGGTAAGATTCTACTGGTTTTACTCCTTAGAGTTTCTAAAATTACCGAATGGTCCTAAAAGGGGTGAAAGAATAGTGCCGCCGGGAGGAAATCAGCTGAGACGGGATCCATGCATCGGGATTTGAGAGGTCGGGTAGCACTGATAACTGGAGCGTCGCGGGGTATTGGGCGGCGTGCAGCGGTCTTGTTGGCCCGCCACGGCGCAAAATTGGCGTTATTGGCCCGTTCTCAGGATGAACTGGAGGCGACCGCCCAGTTGTGTTTGTCGGAGGCGACCCGTCAGGGTACTCAGACCGAAGTGCTCGTACGATGCGGTGATGTGACGGTACCGGCGGATCGTGAGCGGGTCGTGGCAGCAACGGTCAGCCGTTTTGGAGGGGTGGACCTGCTCATCAACGCGGCGGGAGTTTGCAGCTTTGGGGAATTCAGCACCTCCACGCCCGAGATTTTGCGGCGGGTGATGGAGGTCAATTTTTTCGCGGCCGTGGAAATGGTTCGCCTGACCCAGCCCTATCTGGCGGAGAGTGCTCAACGGGGTCTTCAGGAGGGCTGGCGTCCCGCGGTTGTCAATGTCGCCAGTATCTGCGGGCGTTGGGGAATTCCTTCGATGGCTGAGCATTGTGCCAGCAAACATGCCTTGGTAGGCTGGAGCGAGGCCATCCGGGCGGAGTTTGTACGCTACGGCATCGACGTATTGCTGGTCTTGCCTGGTCTGGTGCGCAGTGATGATCTGCAGCGACATCTGTTGCGCAATGAAGGGAAAATCTATCTGGATTTCGCAGGTGCGCCACCCCCTGAGGAAGTGGCCCGGGATATTCTCAAAAGTTTAATGCGGAACCGTCCTGAAGTTGCCAGCGGTTGGGTGTCGTGGGGGGTTTGGTGGTCCCGAAGGTTATTCCCGCGGGCAGTCCGGTTCTTCATGCAGCGAAAAGTCTGGCGTTTTGACCGTCGAGAACGCCAAAAAACACCGTCTCTGCTCGAACGGCCCCAAATGACTCCGACACGGGCCGGATGAAGGACGATGAGAGGTACAATATCAGGATTCGGATTCCAAACCCGGCTTTTCTGGCCCGACAGGAACCTGGTAGGAGGCCCAACTTTGCTTAGGAAGACCATTATTTTGGTGAGTTCTCACAAGGATGACCAACAATGTGTGGAATAGCCGGCATGATCGATTTGCGGGGTGAACGTATCCCGCCTGCCCATATTGTTCCAGCTATGGCGAATGCCCTTGTGCATCGCGGGCCGGATGAAGATGGTTTTTACGTGGCTCCGGGTATCTCCATCGCCAATCGTCGCTTATCCATCTTCGGTGTAGGTGATGGTCGTCAACCCTTGGGAAATGAAGACGGAAGCATCTGGGTGGTGTTCAACGGCGAGTTGTACGATTATCCCCAGCTCCGTCCCTTGCTGGAAGGGAAGGGGCACCGCTTTCGGACTCACACCGATACCGAGTTATTGCCACATTTATGGGAAGAATATGGGTCGCAGATGTTCCCCCATGTTCGGGGACAGTTTGCCTTCTGCCTGTACGATGCACGCCAGAAAGAAGTGCTACTGGCCCGAGATCGTGCCGGCATCTGCCCGTTGTTCTACACCGTAGTGCATCATGAGGACTCCGAATGGCTTCTCTTTGCTTCAGAGATCAAAGCCATTTTGGCCAGTGGCCTGGTGTCGCCTCAGCCAGACTGGCAGGGTCTCAATCACATCTTCACGTTTTTCGCCATGCCGGGTCCTACGACGGTTTTCGCCGGTATCCAATGTTTGATCCCCGGGCGATATCTGCATTTGCGTCTAGGGGCTTCTCTCACACGCTCGGAGGCAGTCCACCAACGGATCTACTGGCAGGTGGAATATCCAGACCGCGGTCAAGAAGTGCAGGCGTTCGACCAAAGCGAGCGGGTGGTTCAGGAATACGAACATCTGCTTCTGCACAGTGTGCAGCGTCGCCTACAACACGCCGATGTACCCGTAGTGGCGTATCTGTCCGGGGGCGTGGATTCCAGTCTGGTGGTGGCGCTGGCCAACAAGGTGTTGGGACGTCCGATTCCCACCTTTACCGTAGCGGTTCAAGCACCGGGCTTGAATGAGACTGCGGAAGCACTCCATACAGCACGCCATCTGGGTTGTGAACCCGTTATTGTCAATTGTGGCCATGAAGAGTTGCGATTGGGTTATCCGGAGTTGGTTGCTGCCGCCGAATTTCCGGTAATCGATACGTCCTGTCTGGGGTTGATGCACCTGGCTCGAGCCGTGCATGAACATGGCTACAAGGTCGTGTTGACCGGGGAAGGAGCTGATGAGTGGTTGGCAGGGTATCCCTGGTTCAAGATCCACCGGTTGACAGGGTGGCTGGACCGGATTCCGGGGTTGCCCCTGGGCTATGCCTTGCGTTCCTTGATGCTTCGGCTCAACGGGCATCCCCGCTTTTCCTATCAGGTCTATCGGGAGACGCAAGAGGCGATGGGTGGCCCCAACGGCTGGTTCGATCTCTATGGGATCATGAGTTTGAATAAGCTGCGGTTTTTTACGGGAGCAGTCCGGGAACATGCTCTGCAACACTCCGCGTTGGAGGATCTGCAATTGCCGGCCGACCTGAGTCGTTGGCATCCATTTCACCGGCAGATGTATTTCGGGGCCCGGATCATGTTGCCGGGGCATTTGTTGGCCAGCAAGGGAGATCGGATCGCCATGCACTCTTCAGTCGAGAGTCGGTATGTGTTTCTCGACGAGGATGTGATCGCCTTCATGGCCCGTTTGCATCCGCGTTGGAAGCTGCGAGGCCTCTTCCGGGACAAGTTGATCGAACGTCTGGTGGCCCAGCGGTGGTTGCCGCCGGAGATCGCGTGGCGACGCAAGCATATGTTCCGTGCTCCCATGGATTCTTGGGCGAAAATGGGTGCCCAGCGTTGGATTGATCAAGTCCTTTCGCCGGAATCCTTGGCGAAAACCGGGTTGTTTGATGCCAAGAAGGTTGGCGAAGCCCGGCAGCGGTTGCAGCGACCCGGGCGAGGGTGGTTGCGTACCAGTCTGGAGATGGGACTGACTGCAGTGACGGCGACGCAACTGTGGCATCATCTCTACATCAGCGGGGATTTGTGCGAAGTGCCTCATTGTCTGCAGGGTTCCACGCGTGCTGTCGAAGCCTGGGTCGCCCAACAGGGTGGCCGGCCTGTCATCCAACGCCCGCAATATCACCCGGTGCCTACGGCCACAACTCCGTCGGTGGTGGCTTCGGCATAAAGGGCTCTTGGGTCGTGGCTGGGGAATGAAGCCGAAAGGATTGCTCGTTCTTGACGGTGATGGGATCTTATGCGATACGCCCTGCAAATGCTCTGGCATGAACGCGCCCGCTACACCGCTGGAGTGTTAGCCGTGGCCTTCTCTGCCGTGCTGATTGCCTTACAAGTGGGGCTGCTCCTGGGTTTGTTCAAAATCACCTCCATCCCGATTGATTACACCTCGGCCGATCTTTGGGTCGGCTCCACAGCAGTCCCTAGCGTTGATCTAGGCAAACCGATTCCGAAGACCTTTCTGAGTCGCCTGGCGGGCTTGCCGGGAGTCTCTATGCCTGAGATGTACATTGCCAACTTCGCGAATTTCACCAAGCCGACTGGGGGCACCGAATTGTGTTTTCTGCTCGGCAGTTTGTTGGATGACAACGCGGCAGGTGCCCTGACCCTGCTCACCAAGGAACAACGGGACGCCCTCACGATGCCGTTCGCGATCATCGTGGATGAATCGGACGTCCGACGATTAGGGTTGCACGCGCCTCAGGGGCAGAAGCCCAAGATCAACGGTAAGGAAGTGACCGTGGTTGGTACGGTCCGAGGCTTGAAAAGTCTGGCGGCTCCGTGGGTGTTTTGCTCGTTGTACACCGCCCGCCAGTTGCTTGGGCCCCTCCTGCCTTCCGATCATGTGACATACCTGCTGGCGCGCTGCGAATCTCCGGAACGAGCCCGGGAAGTGGCTCGCTATCTGCGAGAACGTTATGCCGACGATATGACGGCTTACACCGCGGAGGAGTTCTCCTTCGGCTCTCGGTGGTACTGGTTGACGCGGACCAAAGCCGGCCTGGCGATCGGGTATGCCGCCTTCTTAGGGCTTATTGTCGGCATGGTAATTACGGCACAGACACTTTACTCCGCCACGGTGGCTAATGCGCGGGAATTCGCGATCCTGGTTGCCCTGGGCGTTCCCCGTTGGCGGATTGCCTGGCTGGTGGTGACCCAGGCGTTTTGGATTGGGGTCATCGGAATATCTCTGGCTTATCCCGTCTGCCTGGGACTGAAGTATCTTGCCCTGCAGTTCGCCACCGATGTCGATCTGCGTTGGCAGATTCTAGCCGGAACGGCGGTGCTCACCGTGGCTATGGCCTTGTTATCGGGCTTGTTCGCCTTGCGCAGCGTCCGGCAGATCGAGCCGATGACCTTGTTACGCTGAGTCGAGGGGATCAAAGCAGGCCATCGGAGTTGTTTTCGAGATGCTGAACCCTGGAGAAAGAAGCACCTGCGCTATGCCTCGTACTGGTATGACACCTGTTCTCCGAGGAGTGCGTCTGGTCAAGACTTATGGCGACGGGGACAGCCGTCGGGTGGTCCTCCATGAGTGCTCCCTGGAGTTGTATCCGGGGCAACTTGTACTGCTGATGGGTCCGAGCGGCTCGGGCAAATCGACACTCCTGGCGGTCCTTTCCGGCTTGCTCGAACCGGATGCCGGGCAAGTTCTGGTGGATGATGAAGGTCAGTTCCGGGATCTCTGGCAGATGAACGCTGCGGAGCGGGAGAATTACCGTCGCCGACATACTGGTTTCATTTTTCAAGGATATAATCTGCTTCCTGCTCTCACCGCCCGCCAGCAACTTGAGGTTGTTTTGCATTGGTGTGGGGATCGGTATGATGTACGCCGGCGGGTCGATGAACTGCTGGAGCGACTGGGTTTGCTCAAGCTGCAAGGGAAGAAACCGGCCCAGCTCTCCGGGGGTGAAAAGCAACGAGTCGCTATTGCCCGGGCCTTGGTGAAGAACCCGAACTTTGTATTCGCGGATGAACCGACCTCAGCCCTGGACTGGGAAAATGGCCAGCGGGTAATGGAACTACTGCAGGCAGCGGCTCATGATCGTCGTGCGGCAGTCCTCGTGGTTTCGCATGATCACCGCTTGCTGCCTTATGTCGATGTGTATTACCATCTCGAAGATGGTTACCTGGAGGAGCGTGGTTTACCGGCTTAGTTCATCGGTAGGATTTTGCCTATGCGATGTTCATCGGTAGGATTTTGCCTATGCGATGAACCGATGCAATAACAAGAGGAGACACTGCCATGGTTTTGCGTACGTTTTTGCGACCAGCCATGGCCCTATTGGGTGCAGGTTTACTTGCGGTGAGCCTCTTGGGGGCGAAAGCTCTGACGCATGGGCAGGGGGAGACGTCTGCCTCCGGCCGCTTTGCGTCTCAGATGGTGCGTCCCTCGGGGCTGATTGTGCTGGGTACCGTGGACACTGACCCGTCGCCGGTGGCCTACGGCTTGCCTCCCGTATTGCAATCGGGGACCATCGCGGAAGTCTATGTTCAGGAGCAGCAGATCGTGCGGGCAGGTGATCGCCTCTATGCCTTCGATACCTCCTTATTGCAGCGTGACCTGGAGATCGCCAAGGCAGAATGGGAGTTGGCACAGACGCGACTGGACGAAGCTAAAGTGGCAGCCGATCAGCACGCCAAGAGTGTCGCCATCATGGAAAAAGTCGTTGCCAGTGCGGAGGAGAAAGTCCGCATCCACTCCCGCTTGTACAACCTCATCCGGGATAACCTGGAAAACTTCTGGCGCAACCAGGCCCAGCCCAAATTGAGCGAGGAAGAAATCCGCAAGAAGCTTCAGGACGATGACAAACTCTTCGAGGCCAACGCCAAGTACGTCATCGCGCTCAATGAACTCAGCGTGGAACAGGCGCGTCTGGCCCAGTTGCGTGCCTTGGACCCCCAGGTGAAAGTACGGCAAGCCCTGGCGGCCCTCAAACGGGTCGAAGCGGAGGTGTCTAAGGCTCAGACGGCGATCGACCTGTGTACGGTGCGGGCCAAGTCGGCGGGAACGGTCGAACGGATTACTATCAGCCCTGGCACCACCATGGGCATCGGCACACGGGAACCGGCCTTGTGGCTGATTCCCGAAGGGAAACGCGTGGTGCGAGCCGAAATCGAAGCCGATTTTGCCCATCGCGTGACTCCCGACCTGATCGGTCAAACGGTGACGATCTACGACCATACCGACCCACGGCTTATGTACAGCGGCACACTGCGGCGCATCAGCGGGACTTTCCTGCCCAAGCGATCCGGCGGTGAAGGTTTGCTATCCGGCAACGATACGCGTGTTCTGGAAGCGATCGTGGAGGTGGATGACCCTGCCCCGGCCAAAAAGCCCCCGTTGCGTGTGGGTCAGCGTGTCCGGGTCGCTTTGGGGCAGTAGAATCAGACGACGGGGAAATGTGTGGCCAACCCGAAGCGTGATGAGGTTCCTGAAGTTCCGGCCGGTTCCCCGGCCCCTTCGTTGCCCTTAGGCTCCGCTGAGATGTTTTCCTCCCTACGCACGGCGTCTTCACGGCCGGAGGTGGGATGGAGCCTGCCCGTTTCGTATGCCTATTGCCGTCGGCTGTGTCACCAAGCCCGCAGTTCCTTCCCCCTGACTTTCTGGATCTTGCCTCCTCATCAGCGTCGGGGTATGCAGGCTCTTTACGCCTTTTTGCGTCTGAGCGATGATCTGGTGGATGACTCCGGCAGCGTAGATCAAGGTATCGACCGGCAGACGATGAACCTGTCACGAACCGGCCCGGCGGGGGCCGATCTCGGTGTCCCCCGTCTGGTCGGCCTGACTTTAGCCCACTGGCGGCGGGCGTTGGAAATGGCCTTTCAGGGGCAGCCCACGCATCCCGTGCATCCTGCCCTGGTTGACACGGTCCGCCGTTTCGGCATTCAGCCCTACTGGTTGCAGGCAGTCTTGGATGGTCTGGCTCAGGATGCAGGACCCGTGCGCCTCGCCACGTTTGCCGAACTATATACCTACTGCTGGCGAGTGGCTTCCGCAGTCGGCCTGGCCTGTCTGGCTATCTGGGGGTTGCGTCCTGGCGTAGCCTGGAGTGAGGCAGAGCCTGCGGCCACCGCGGCGGGAATCGCCTTCCAGTTGACGAACATCTTGCGTGACCTGGGCGAGGATCTCCGCAAAGATCGGGTTTATTTGCCGCAAGAAGAACTACAGGCCTTTGGTTGCCCTGTCGAGCGGTGGTCGGACGCAGCTTATCGACCAGCTCTAGCACGAATGATCCGCTGGCAAGTGGAACGGGCTTGGAGCTATTTCCGCCGGGCAGCTCCCTTGACGGCACTGTTGCCACCCCGCCCGCGGACCGTCTTCTGCCTGATGACCAACCTGTATCAGTATCTCCTCCAACAAGTCGAGAAGGCCGGACCAGAGATCCTCTCACAACGGGTTCGTTTGAGAGCCTGGTGGCGCTGGTCGTTGTTCCTGCAGGCCTACACAGCTTCCTGGACCTGCCATCCCTACCCAACTTCCTGGGCCGGCCATCGGACAACGAGCCTGGCGTGACCGTCTTACAACTCCTCAAGTTGCTGCGTCGGGGTTTCTGGCGATGCGCTTTGGTTGTCCAGGGGCTGGTCCAGTATAGATAAAGGAGCCGTAACCGGCGTGGATGAAGGAGCCGGAGATGCCGCCGTGGTGGCTACCCATTGCGAAAGCCATTGTTGCCAGCGGGCTGTCAAGTTGCGGAGCCAGGCTGCCTCAGGGATGCCATAGGGGCGGAACTTTTCCGGGCGTTCGCTCTCTTCGTTCAGAAGTAAGGCACGATGCCGTCCCAACCGAGCAGCAAGCGGCGAATCCATCAAGAGGCTGGAGTCATTGGGACTCATCTGAAAGAGGATACGTTGGGCAAAGTCCCGAAGCTGGCTTCGTTCAAAGGTCCGCTGCAGGTTCGTCAGCGAGTCGCACCAGATGATCGTGTGAATACCGAGAGCCGGTCCCTCGCGGAGCAAGTTGGCCAGATGCTCGGCCGGCGTGGTTTCCCGTGGGCCCGAGCGGCGGACCAAACCGAAGTCGTCTTCGGTCTTGCGGAGTTCGCGAAAACGCTGGATACCGAATATGAGCAGAAAGCGTTTGCGTGGCTCGGAGGCATCCGGTTGGTTCAGACGTTGCTGGAGATCTGCGTCCAGCTCCGCCAGGGTGCTCGCTAACTGGCTTCGCAACGGCAGACGCAAGGGGGCAAACAGCTTGGAGAATTCTCGGAAATAGTCTGCCATGTCAGTGTCATCCGGTGTACCGTCCAGCAGAATGAGCGGAGGAGATGATTCCTCAGGGATCAGTTGCGGCAGTAAGCTCAGGCAGATGGCTGTGAATAGGCCACGGGCGGCTTCCTCATTCTGACCGATGAGTAGCAGATGGGCACCACTATGAGAGGGGAAAGCAACTGTCGTAGGGGGTCGAATGGCAACGGGGTCGCCCAGCCACACGACAGGAGCCTTGGCGGGGGTGGGTTGCTCCCACAATCGTTGCAACGCTGGATTAGTGGTCACATCGGCATGAGTGTGACCGGCGAAGACGATGGGAGCTGGCCAGCGATCCTGAGCACGCTCACGTAGTTGTTGCAGAATCTCCACCCGCCGTGACTCCGAGATCCATACCACCTGGAACGGCTCGTTTCCCTCCACCTGACCGCTCTGATCGTTGTAAATCGCTTCTCCCGGGCGCGAAAGCAGGCGGGACGCGGTGTTGTCCTTGCTCAGGATCAATTGGGCATCTGCCTCGGAACATTGCAAAGCGATACGCACCGCCATCTGATCGAGTGTGCTGCGGGGTAATGAGTACGCTCCCCCGAGAGTTTGCGAGCCGAGCAGCACGTGAATGCCAAAAGCCCGGCCTTGACGCACCAGACGATCCAACAGCAACGCCGCTTCCTGAGCGATCTTGTCGTCCTCGACGAACAACTGTTGAAATTCGTCGATGATGAGCAACACCCGGGGACAGCGAGCGGCCTGTGCCGGCAACCGGCCGCCGGTTACCTCACGTTTCAACCATTGTCGGAACGCGGAGAATTCGTTGACTCCCGCCTGGCGGAATTGTTCACCGCGTTCCCGCAACACCCCGTCGAGTCTCTGCAAGACACTCAGGCCGAACTCCCGTTCACTCTCGATGGCAATGACGCGCGCATGGGGAAGTCGCAGCGTGGCGTACCACTGGAACTCCACACCTTCCTTGAAATCGATGAGGTACAGTTCCACCTCATCCGGGCTGTACATCAGAGCGAGATTAGTGATCAACGCATGTAAGAGAGTGGATTTGCCGGAACCGGTCTTGCCGGCTACCAAAGCGTGTTGAGCAGTGCCCAGACCCAACTGGAAAACCTGCCGGCGGGTGGCACCGGCGCGGCCAATCGGGACCGCTATGGTGTGGGACGCGTCCGCTGTCCAGACCTGCTCGGCAGGAGGAGCAATAAAGTCGAAGGGCACTTCCACACGGCCAGCTTGACGACTGGCTTCCCCACAGCGGCGGATCAACGCCGTCATGGCTGCCACATCCGGCGGTGACTCCAACTGCAACGGAAAACGGGACAGCACCGGATCCTTGAGAAAAAATTGTCCCTCCTTCCAACTGAACGTCAGACTCAACGCTTCGAGCGCTGACAGGGAAAAGTCTCGCGGCATGGGCTGGCGGGTGTCAGCACTGATCAGAACACAGACGCCGCATGCGGGCCCCGTGGTAGCTAGACTCAGCAGGCGCTGGGCTGCCTCAGGGGTAAATCCCGCAGGAAAATTGGTGATCACCAGCACTCGGTAGGGTTCCGCTACTTCGCCCGCTGCCTGATTGTACTCCTCGATGCTGCTGAATTGATTGCGTAAGTATTTCTGAATGACACTGGTGACATGTTCAGTCAGATCGGTGAGGCGTTGTTCGATATCGCGCGATTCGGTCCAGATACGTCCGTTGATGAGCTTTTCATCGTAATCGGCCAGGTGCATGAAGGCGGCAAAATTCTCACCCAGACCTACGGGGTCCATGATGGTGAAGCGGACTTTTCCCGGGGGAAGGCCGGTGAGAAAGCGCAGCATGAGGTTTTGAAGAACCCACACGCCCGCTGTTCGTCCTTCGTCCCGCACTCGCAATAACACCACAGCGCGATTGGGAAACGGAATGAAAGCGGGTACGCACCCCGAGAGTGTATCAGGAAGCGGACAGCGTCCATCACGTGACAGGCCGCCGGGAAGATGGGCGGGATCCACGAGGAAATCCCCGTAGCGAATTCCCCAGGGTACACGCGACGGCAGGGGTGGAGGAGGATTGTTTTGCCAGAGGGACCAAGGTGGGAAAAAAAGCGCGTTGGCATGCCGTAAGGCAGAAATCGTGTTGCTTACCTGCTCGATGACCGTGTTCCAACGCTGGCTGAACTGATTCCACCTCGACTCACACCTGGCCTCTGCGGCTTTTACGCGGGAGGTGTAACCAGCCTCCACCTCAGCGAGTTGGGCGGCGAATGCCTTCTCTGCCTCTTGCCAAGCCTGTTGATGGGAGCGGTCCAATTCCTCCATCTGAGCCTGGAACTGGGCGTCTGCCCCTTGGACTTTCTGTTCAAACCTCGTCAACAAACTCTGGCGTTGAGCTTCGTAAAGCTCTTTCTGTTTTTGAAGTAAGGGAGGGTAATATTCGTCCGCCTTTCGGCGGCGTTTCGCATGTTTTTCTTTTTGGTGCAGAATTTCTTGGGCGTATTGAGAATTGGCAGCATCAGAAAGGAGTCGGGCAGCACGTTCGGTATGGACCAATTCCCCCGCTATCCAGCGTGCATGCCCCAGCAATCTCCGGCGCACGTAGCGATGCCAGAGCCATGCCAACAGCGGTGTCAACGATCCCGTCATCACAAGACCACAGGCTATAGCCCAGCTCGGTGGCAAGAGAAGGAAAGCCCAGGGAAGGTGCAGACCGGCAACGAGAAGGGCGATGATCACCACGACACGCCAGCCTCGCCAGTTTGGGTAGCGTAAACGTTGCCATTGTTCGATCCGCTTTTGAGCTGATTCCAAGCACTTTTCTAAGCGTACACTGGGTTCTTCCAATGTTGGAGGAGGCAGTTCAAGGGTAGCAATGAGGTCCCTGCGTTGGAGATGGAGATGCTGTAGAACTTCGTCGAGAGTTTGCCACATCTTTTCCACTTGCTGCAACCCAGCGGTGGCCTGACGTTGGGCGGTTTCCCATTGTTCCTTGGCCACTTTCTCAGCTGCCTCCAGCAAGGAGTCTGCCCGCCAGAGTCGGTCTTTGTAATCTTCTTCTGCTTGCTGGCGTGCCTGGTGGTACTTGCTGTCTAATTCCCCGAGAAGTTCATCTCTTTGGCGATACAAGGCTTGCTTCTCGCTCTCATGACGCTGCTGAAGAGCCGCGACGGCCTGCCGGTGTTCTTCTTTCAGGCGACCGAGTCGTTCAGCAAAGGCTTGCTCGATGGCCTTACGTTGACGCTGCCGTTCCCATTCGGCCTTGTCCCGTTCGGATTCCAAGGTGATAGTGACTTCCGCCTCGACCGCTTCTCTCTCTTCATGAATGGCGAGAAGTTGCTGAAAGGCCTCGTGTTGCAGTTCAAACCAACTCCGTTGGGAGTACCAAGGTAAACTGGTGATCCCGCATTCTGATGACGGATCGGACATGGTACCTTGTATCGGTGCATTTTGGGATTGGGAAATATTCGGTTCGGACACGATGCTCATCCTCCACGAAACTCTGGAACGTAGGATTGATTCCCATTGCCCAGAGGTACTCCCGGTCTGGAGGGAGATGTGATGTTCGGAGACATAGATCAGCAGGGCCCTTCATCTTCACATTCTTGACGCATTTGGGCCACGATGGTAGCCAAATGATCGATGGCCCGCAACAAGTCCGTTACTGTTCGATCCAAGGGTTCGACCACCTCTTCGCGATGGCGTCGGCACACCTCATCCCGCCAGGAGTACTCTGTATGCTTCCAGAGTGCTCGGGCAGTTTTCTGGGCATCGTAAATCTGACTACGAGTAGCTCCGAATCTCATGAAGTTTCTCCAGTTTCTAAAGCTAACGGTGGGAGTCTTTGCGGCGTTGGAGTTGAAGTGACGGAGGGTGTGGGGCTGACCGTCGTGTCCGATCCCATATCAGGGCAGGTTGTGGCGACAGTAGGGTGGGTTCCCATCATGGGCTGAATGGCGGTGTAGGCTTCCAGGGTGGCCAGGCGTAGTTGCAAGTCTTCCAAAGCCGCGGGGATTGTACTTTCCAACAGCCGCTGCAAACGGTGAGCAGCACCACGATATACTTCCTCGATGATTTTGGGCAGACGATTTTGCCAGCGGCGGACGCGTTCCACCTGAGTCTGAGCATGTTCCAATCGGGCCTTGGCACGCTGAAGATTTTTCCTTTGTACGGTGCAGTCGGGAATGCGGCCGTCCCAGCCGGGAAATTGCCGTTGCGAAAGTTCGGCTTTGGCGCGGGTGACTTCTTCTTCGCGCTGGCGGACCATACGCCTCCAGTAGGCGGCTCGTTCGTCAAGCCAATCGGCGACACGACGTAATTCCAGCTCAATTCCAGCCAGGCCATCCGCGAGTGTTTCCGCGTAGTTAGCTAAAGCCGTGCGCCACTCCGCTAGGGCATTGAGTGATCGAACTTCAGCAGATTCCAGCATAGTACACCTTTTTGTTCAACAACGAAAGAAGCTTGATGGGGGATGTTGCATGGCAACGAGCTTTATTGCCATATGGGACAATAGTCGAGATCGCCTTGCGGAACTAGCGTTGCGAAAGATACTCTTCGATGCGTTCCGCTTTGCGTAGCAAGAAGGGTACATGTTCGTTACTGATTTCCAGGAAACGCTCCAGAACGTGTAACGTGTTCTCAAACTCCTGACGGAATCGTTCATGTTCCTGATCACGCCAGGTTTCGCCTAACGTTTGGAGCTGTCCGTGGAGGTTAGCTAATGCTGCCTGCACATCGGCATTGAAGCGCCGCAAGGATGCGGCAAAACGTCGCAACTCTCCTGGGTCTACAATAGCTTGGGACATGGAGGTGTTCCCCGTCATGGAAGGGCGAATCTGACCCCGCCTTGGGATCGCATGTTCTGCGTAACCAATCCCTTCTCATTATATCACATCCGTTCATCCATTCTGATGAAGCCTTGGCCCTTCTCATATGGATCAAGCCGGAAGGGGTGGGTAATTGAGACTTCATCGAGACTGCCTGCCGATGGACTAGGGCGCACACGAGAAGGGTGGCCTCGGTGTTGTGGGACTACTTCGGTTTTGGGCAGGACAAGACGCGGATTGTAGTCCATAATGACTTAGTGTGGGGTATAGGCTTGAAGCGTGAGGGTGTGCTATCAGGTTTCGGTCTATGGCAAACATCCCTCCCGACTTACCGATTGTGAGGGGCAATCGTTTGCCCAAAGGGGGGAAGGGGGACGGCAAAAGCCATGCGGCTCCTAGTACTCGCAGACATACACAGCAATCGTGCAGCATTGGAAGCCGTAGTCATGCAGGCGTTTGATGCATGCGTCTGTGTAGGAGACTTGGTCGATTATGGACCCGAACCAGGGCCGTGTGTGGATTGGGTGCGGGAGAACGCTCTCTATTGTGTCCGCGGGAATCATGACCATGGTGTGGCTCAGGAAGTGGAGGTGCACGGTTCGGCCGGTTTTCGTTATTTGACGGGGGTCACCCGACCGTTGACGATCGCAGCCCTCACCTCCCAACAGCGACGTTTTCTCGCAGAACTTCCTACTTGGCGGATGTTCACCATCGCGGGAAAACGATTCCTGATGGTGCATGCCACTCCCCGCGATCCCATGGATGAATATGCCCAAGCGGACCCCAACTTCTGGATGCCGCGTCTTCGAGGTTTGGATGTAGATTTTCTCCTGGTGGGACACACCCATCAACCGTATGTCTTGCAGGTCAACGGAACCACTATTGTCAATCCGGGAAGCGTTGGCTTGAACCGAGATGGTGACCCGCGTGCCAGCTATGCAATCATCGAGGATGGACACGTTCAACTCTGTCGCGTTGAGTACCCGATCGGGGCTACACTGACACGTCTGGAAAAAGTGGTTCACGATCCCGTGGCTCGGGACATGCTTTCCGACATCTATCGTGGAGGACCCTACATTCAGAAATGGCGTTCGCAAGGACGTTACGGTCAGCTCCCTACCACCAGTTCCGTGCCTGCGGGTGCTAATCCTCAAGAGTTAAGGTCCAGTAACTTTGGAAAGCCCATGTCTGAGTGTACCGCCTCCGAGCACGCTTTCCCGGCCAATGGAACGGTTTCTCAGTGTTTGGACACCGCTCGGGCATCGACAGCCTAGGAGGTTACCCCTCGGGCATCGACGGCCTAGGAGGTTGCGTGCTAGTGCACCGAACCCCGAGGGGTTGGACCCAAGACTATCGACCATTCTGAGTATTGGGGAACCTCTATGCTCCGCTACTCTCCGGTGATGGATTAACCAATGTGACTGGCACATCATGCTCCATCTTCGTGCGCATCATGCTCCATCTTCGTGAGAACTTGGGTCAGGTCGAGCTCGGGTGGAATCGATGGTTATGGAGAAAGGGAGGAGCGGGAGGTTTTTCAATTGACCTTCCTCGGATCGTCCTTTACGATGATGGTAGCCTACCAATATGTGGTGATTCTGTGAAGCCAGAACACCATCCGATTCGTGATGAGCAGGTCGTCATCCCACCTGCCTGACTCATGCAGCGGCTCGAGGGCAACACGACACCAATGATCACGAGAGGTAATCCCATGCATCGGCAATGGCTGGGTGTGGTCCTTTTGGGAGCCTGTAGTATCGTAGCAGCCCAACAGGCACCACAGGGTTTGCCGAGTCCCCGCTTGCTCCAGGTTTTCCCCGTCGGGGTGTCAACACTCCCTGCACCCCAGATTCATGTTCTGGGTATGAATCTGACGGCGGCGACTCTGGTGAAGGTGACGGGCACCGACTTGGATGAGCCCCAAGGTTTACTTTTTTCCCATCCGGGGTTGAAGGCGGAGTATGTCGAAAGCGGTGTAGCGGATGTCAAGCTCAAGGGGAAGGCCAAGCAGAATGCGACAGCTCATACCTTCCGGATCACCGCAACGTCGGATGTGCTGCCGGGAATTTACGACGTGCGTGTTGTGGGTCAGTGGGGCATAAGCAATCCCCGGGCTTTCGCTGTGGGGAGACTCCCCGAAGTGGAGGAACGAGAGCCGAACAATGATGTCGCGGAAGCTCACCGCGTGCCGGTGGATGTAACCGTCAACGGTGTTTTTTCGACTGGTACGGATGTCGATTACTTTGTTCTCAACGCCCGGAAGGGGCAGCGGATCGTTTTGGCGTGCTCATCCTCCTCGATCGACAGCCGAGCAGTGCCGATGGTGGAAGTCTTCGATCCGGTCGGACGCCGTCTTGCGGCGAATCGCAACTACAAGGACAATGATGCCGTCACCGACTTGATCGCTCCAACAGACGGTGATTACTACGTGCGATTATCACAATTCACCTACCTGAGCGGTGGTGTCGATCATTTTTATCGCTTGACCATCACCACTGCCCCGTGGATCGACGCGGTCGTACCCCCCGTCGTGGAACTGGGAAAGCCGGCCCAGGTGACCCTTTATGGACGCAATTTACCCAATGGCCAGGCAACGGGTGACTTCACCGTGGATGGACGGCCCCTGGAGAAACTGCAGGTGACCATCCAGCCCCCTACAGATCCCGCTGCTCGGTTCCGTTGGGATTATCCCGGTCGGATTTCGCCACCGATGGCTCTTCTGGACGGTTTCTCGTACACCCTTCAGGGGCCGAATGGCTCGTCCTTTCCCGTTCCAATCTTCCTGACCGAGTTGCCCGTGGTGACTCGTCAGCCAGCCCTAGGCCAGACACCCGACAAGGCCCAGCCTGTGCCGGTTCCTGGCGAAATAGGTGGCTTCATCGCCCAGCAGGGGGAAGTGGTCTGGCACCGCTTCGAAGCCAAAAAAGGCCAGCGATTGGTCATCGAATTGTACGCCGAACGTCTAGGAACATCCGGAGACTTTTTCTTCTCGGTGCGGGATGGGAAAGATCCTGACCGCGACATTTCCGGCGAACAGGACGACAACAACGATACACTCCATCCCACTAACTTTTTCACGCGCACCCTGGACCCACCGCCATTTCACTTCACGGTACCGGAGGATGGTTCCTATTTTGTACGCGTCGGGTGTCGGCAAGCCGGATCAATGTACGGTCCCCGTATGCTCTATCAATTGCGGATAGCACCCCCCCAAGCCGATTTCCGAGCCATCGCCATGCCCTATAGTCGGCACTACCAGACAGGCTCTGCGGCCTGGCAGGGTGGACAACAAGCCTATGATGTATTCATTGATCGTCGAGGTGACTACAGCGGTGACATCACCATTACAGCCGAAGGATTGCCTCCCGGTGTCACTGCTTTGCCACTGACATTAGGGGCCGGAGCTCGTTGGGGCGTACTTGTGTTGAAGATTGCCCCGGACGCCCCGCCATTTACAGGCTACCTCCGTCTGAAAGCTACGGGCACGCCTACCCAATGGCAGGGTCCACCGCTGGTGCGTGAAGTCCGCTCCGCGTCGATCGTCTGGGGGTTCAATCAGCAAGCCAATCAGCCCGTACTTGCTCGCCTCGATCACGGCTTGCCCTTGGCCATTCGACCTTACAAAGCCTACTTCATCATCAAACCGGATTGGGCCAAGGTGAAAATCAATGACAAAGCGGAAGGGGTCAACGGTGTCATTCGTGTCAAACCTAACGACAAGTTTACTTTGCCATTGCGGGTCGAATGGCTCAGTGACAATAAACAGAATCTAACCTTGACTGCCGTGCCGGTGGCTCCGGGGAATCAAGAACCGGTAATTGTGCAATTCGCTTCCCAGCCTACGAAGGACAAACCTGAAGCCATCGCCAACTGCACCATTCGTAATAATACCCCACCTGGTAGCTACCCCTTAATTATCAAAGGGTCCGCCCAGCTTCCTTTCACCCATCCCGTAACCAAAAAAGGAGGAAACGTCTCGGTCGATGTGCTGAGTGAACCTGCCCTGATCGTCGTGCTTCCCACAGCATTAGCCAAGGTGACTGTCAGCGGGCTACCAAATAATCAATTGCCCGTGGGAGCTACGGGCGACATTCGGGTCCGCGTGAAGCGACTGCACAATTATCACGGCCCGTTCCAACTCGCTGCGGAGTTGCCACCGAATACCATGGGCCT